>Ga0105046_10001403_pt1 | contig 37022 bp, 23 predicted proteins | sample MAT03_FD_78385 | JGI IMG/M metagenome (GOLD analysis project Ga0105046, IMG submission 78385) | Freshwater microbial communities from Lake Fryxell liftoff mats and glacier meltwater in Antarctica - MAT-03 (megahit assembly) | ecosystem: Environmental > Aquatic > Freshwater > Ice > Liftoff... | reverse complement strand
CAAGGGCACCCAGCGCGCGCTCGCGAAGGCTCTCTTCGGCGCCTACTTCCTCGAGGGCCGCGACGTCGGCTCGACCGACGTGCTCGTCCCTCTCGCGATCGCGCACGGCTTTGGCGCCGACGAGGCCAGCGTCCTCCTGCGCGACCCCGAAGAGGAAGAGCTCACCCGCGCGGAAGCTCGCGAAGCCGCGGCGGGCGCCGTCTCCGGTGTCCCCTTCACCGTCGTCGCCAACAAGTTCGTTATCAGCGGGGCGCAGCCGGTCGAGGTCTTCCAGAAGGCCATCGCCCAAGCTCTGGCTGCGACCAGCTGACGCTCAGCTCCGGCTTTTGTCGTCGGCCGCGATTTCCTTCAGGATGTCCTCGACGCGCGAGGCGTGCTCGATACCGGTGTCGTAGATGAACCGGAGCTCGGGCGCCTTCTGCAGGTTGAGCGACTCGGCGACCTCGCGACGCACGCGGGGCGTCGCCGACTCCAGTCCCTTGAGGAAATGCTTCTGCCCCTTTTCGTCGGGGGCCTCGACGACCATGCCGGCGCGCACGTAGACCTTCGCGAAGGACAGGTCGTCGCTCAGCTCGATCCGCGACACGATGGCCCCCTGCGCGCGCGGGTCGCGCAGGCGCGGAAGGATGACCGCAAGCTCCTCTTGCATGCGTTGCGCGACGCGCACCGCACGACCGCCATCAGCGCGAGCCTTCGCCATCCGCTCCCTCGTCGCCGCACCAGGTGGCTTCGTCGTCGCCGCCCATGCTGGTCGCCTCGTCGTCGAGCTGGAAGTCCTCGATGCCTCGGGTCAGCCCCTTGCCACCGTCACCGAACGGAACGATCTCGCTGCGCCGGTCGGACAGAACCGCGTCGGCGTGCGCGCTCGCCAGCGCCACGACCTCCGCCAAGACCCGGTCGCATTGCGCGGCTTCGTTCGACACCACGGCGACGCCGATCTCGGCGACGCGATGGTTGTCGAGCGAGCTGACCTCTGCTGCCGAAACGTGGAAGCGACTCTGCAGCCGCTCTTTCAACGAGAGCGTCACCCGGCGCTTGTCTTTGAGACTGCGAGAGCCGGGAATGGTGAGTGTGAGGCGGAGAACACCGACGAACATGGATATTGCAACTGCGCGAGAGAGTCAGTCCTCGAGCTTCGTCTTGATCTCTTCGACTTCGTAGCACTCGATGACGTCGAGCTCTTTGATGCCTTCGTACTCGTGCAGGCTGATGCCGCACTCGAAGCCCTCGGCGACTTCCTTGGCGTCGTCCTTGAGGCGCTTGAGGTTGGAGATCTTTCCCGTCCACACGATCGAGGTACCGCGGACGAGGCGAGCCTCGCCGTTTCGGCGGATCGTGCCTTGGACCACCATGCAGCCGGCGATGACGCCCACCTTGGTGATGTTGAAGACCTTGCGGACCTCCGCCTTGCCGAGCTCCTTCTCCACCTTGGTGGCGGGAAGCAGGCCCTCCATCGCAGAGCGGATGTCGTCGACTGCGTTGTAGATGATGCTGTAGGTGCGGATCTCGACGCCGCCTGTCTCGGCGAGGGCAGCTGCCTTGCCGGCGGGGCGGACGTTGAAGCCGACGATGATCGCCTTGGAGGCGACCGCGAGGTTGACGTCGCCCTCGGTGATGGCACCGACGCCCGCATGGACGATGGTGACCTTCACCTTGGCGCCGGTGAGCTTGACGAGCGCCTGACCGACGGCCTCAACCGAGCCCTGGACGTCGCCCTTCACGATGAGCTTGAGCTCGTGGTGCTCGCCCTCACTGAGACGCGCGTTGAGCGTGTCGAGCGACATGCGCGAGTCCTTGGGGATGAGCGAAGTGCTGGCGCGCTTGCGGCGCTGCTCGGCGATCTCCTCGGCCTGCTTGGCGTCCTTCACCGCGTGGACCGGATCACCGGCCTGCGGCACCTCGTTGAGACCGAGGACCTCGACCGGCGTCGACGGGCCGGCCTTCTGCAGCGAGCGACCGAACTCGTCGGTCATCGCGCGGACCTTGCCGATGGCAGGACCGGCCAGGAGGATGTCGCCGACCTTCAGCGTTCCATCCTGGATCATGACGCGAGCCACAGGGCCGCGACCGCGATCGAGGAGGGCTTCGATGACGACACCGCTGGCGCGGCGGGACGGGTCGGCGCGCAGCTCGAGGACTTCGGCCTGGAGAGCGACGCTCTCGAGAAGCTCCTCCACGCCGGCACCGGTGAGCGCAGAGACGGGGACGAAGAGCGTCTGACCGCCCCATTCCTCGGGCTGCAGGCCGAGCGCCGCGAGCTCGCGCTTGACGCGCTCGGGGTCGGCGCCGGGCTTGTCCATCTTGTTGATGGCGACGATGATCGGGACCTTCGCCGCCTGAGCGTGCGCGATCGCTTCCTTCGTCTGCGGCATGACGCCGTCGTCGCCGGCGACCACCAGGATGACGATGTCGGTTGCTTGCGCGCCGCGCATGCGCATCGCGGTGAAGGCTTCGTGGCCCGGCGTGTCGAGAAACGCGATGGTGCCGCGGCTCGTCTCGACGCGGTAGGCGCCGATGTGTTGCGTGATGCCGCCGGCTTCACCCGCTGCGACCGTGGCCTTGCGGATGCGGTCGAGGAGGCTCGTCTTGCCGTGATCGACGTGACCCATGACGGTCACGATCGGCGGACGCGACTCCTTGAGGGCCGCGTCGGTATCCTGCTGGAGGCCCATCGCCTCTTGCAGTGCGGCCTCCTCGGTGACGGCGACGTCTTCGACCGTCCAGCCGAACTCCGAGGCGAGGATCTTCGCGGTGTCGGCGTCGAGGGTCGTGTTGATGTTCACACCCGTCATGCCCATCGACAGAAGTCGCATGAGCACGTCGGTGACCTTGAGGCTCATCAACCCTGCGAGCTTCTGCAGGGAGACGTTCTCCTCGATCTTGATGACCTTCTTGTGCTCCGACATCTCGGTGCCGGGGATGCGCACGCGAGGAGGCGACGGAACGTGGGGGCCGCGGCGGAAGCCGGGGCGCTGCGGCCCTCGGCCGGGCGGAAAGCGACCCGCCATACCGCCGCCGTAGGGAGGTCCTGACGGGCGACCTGGCGTGGCGCCGGCGCGGGGATCGTACGTGGTGCGTCGGGCCGGCGGCGGCGCCGAGCGGGGCGGCTGCGGCATCGGAACGCCAGGGCGGCCCTGCCACACGTCGATGCCGGTACGCGGAGGCGTCGAGGGTCGCTTCGGCGCGTCGACGACTGCTGGCGCAACCGCCGGCAGCGGAGCCTTGTAGGTCGACGGCGGGGGCGTCGCCGGCACCTGGGGCGCAGCGACAGCCGGCGTCTCCACGGCAGACGAAGTTTTGGTTGCGGCCTTGGCGGCTGCTGCGGGCGTGACAGAGGCGGTTTGCAATGGTTGTGCTTGGATCTGCGGTGCGTCGGCCGGGGAAGGTGCCGATGCGACGGCCGCAGCCGCACCGTTGGTCTCGGTCTTGGCGACCTTGGGGGCCACCGCCTCGACGCGCGCCGATTCGGCAACGGGTGCCGCACCGCGGACGCTCTTGGGAGCTGCCGGGACGACGGGTGCACCCGCCGCGTTTGGGCTGCTCTTGCGAGCGGCGACCGGCGCAGATGGAGGAGCCGCCGGGGCGACCACCGCGGGCGGCGCGTCGTCGAAATCGATGTTCTGCACGGTGGCCGCGCGCGCGACCTCACCCGTGCGAGACGCAGGTCGCGACTTCGGGGCGACCGGCGCGGCGGGCTCGGGAGCCGCGGCGGTCGTCGACACCGGCGTCACGGTGGTCGACACCGGCGCCGCCGGCACGGGCTTGGCAGCTTCTGTCGAAGAGGGACGCGCTGCGGGAGGCTCGGCCCGGCGACCTTCTCCCGAAGGACGGGCGGACGGAGCGGGGGGTGGCGCACCGCGCCCCGGCGACGAGGGGGTCGCCGCGCCAGCCAGGGTGCCAGCCGAGGACGGCGTCGCCGTCGAAACCGGAGCGGCCGAGGTGGGCCCTTCCGGCTCGGTGGCCCGCGCCCGCCGCTTCACCACGCGACCGTCGGCTCGAACACGCTCTTCGACGACCTCGGGCGTCTTCTGACGCTCGAGATGTCGCTTCACGCGATCGATGAGGTCGGGCTCGACGGCGCTCATGTGGTTGCGCACGTCACCGATGCCCATGGTCTGGAAGAGCTGAACCAGCGTCTTCTGGTCCATGTTGAGCTGCTTCGCGATCTCGTAAACCCGCACTTTGCTCATGCCCTTCGCTCCAACCCCGACCGCGACTTCGCTCCGCCCTCGGACGGCGCGCGCGCGGCGTCCGCGAACGGCACGCGCAGCGTATCCATCACGCGGACTGCATCTCTTGCCGCCAGACCGATTCGAGCATCGAGAATCGCCACGACAGCGAGACCCTCTTGTCGTCCCGCGTCGGCGAGCTCGCCCAGCTCTTGCTTCGTACCCCAGGCCACCGCACGACCCGCGGCAATCGCCGCGCGCACCTCGGTGCGATCCGCGGCAGCTGCTGCATCGGTCGCCACCACGACCACCGCCGCTTCGCCCGCAGCGATCGCCGCGCAGCAGGCGTCAGCGCCGTGAACGACGCTGCGCGAGCGGCGCGCAGCCGAGAAAAGTCCCATCAGCCGCCGCTTGTAAGCAGCGACCACGGCTGCGCGCAATGACTCCGCCCGGAGCGGCTCGCCATCGAGCGTGAGACCCTCGAGCGGCGCGCAATCTTCCCCAGCCCGAGGAGCTTCGCTCTTCGGCCGCCGGCGCGAGAGGCCCCGGGCGCCGCCGACGCGGACGCAGTCCACCGAGGGGTGGACATACGCACCACGACCGAAGGAGCCCTCGCCGCCATCGACCGCGATGGCGCCGGCCGGGCCGAACACCACCCGAACGAGGACGTCACGCCCGTGCTCGACGCGGCGACCACAACCTGCACAGGTGCGCGCGCCGTCGGCAGCCGCCACCGTATCGCGCGGGGGCGCTGCTTCGCGCTCGTGACCACGCTCCGGTCGCGGCTGGCCGACAGGGCGCGGGCGCCCTGCAGGTCCAGACGTACCCCGCGCGGGCCGTGGCGACGGACGCGTCATCGTGATCAGGCTCCTTGCTCCGACGTGGTGGCGGCGGCAGCAGCGGCGGCGACAGCAGCAGCTTCGACGCGGGCCGCTTCCGCACGGGTCTCGGCCGCAGCGCGACGCTCGCGTTCGAGCGACGGCAGCTCCGAATCCAGGAAGGCCCGGGCGCTCGCCCGAACGGTGCGTGAACGCTTGGTCCCGAGGCCCGTACGGATGGCGAGGCGATCCTCGTCCTCCCGGACGACGTCTTCTAGCGAGCGATAGCCATGCTCCTCGAGGACGCTGGCGGTGCGCTCGCTGACGCCGCGCACCAGAAGGATCTTCTCGCGCTCGGTGAGCGCTTCGGGCTTCTGCGCGGCGGTTATCCGGCGTTCCTTGCGAAGCTCCTCGATTGCATCGTCGGCGCGCTTCTTGAGCGACTCGGCCTTTTCGTCGCTGCCGACGCCCTGGATCTGCGCAAGCTCCTCGACCGTGGCTTCGGCGATCTCTTCCGGGGCGCGGAAGCCCTGGCGGTAGAGAGCCTTGGCGATCGTGTCGTCGACCTCGGCGATGCGGGAGAGCTGAGTGATGGCCTCTTCCTCCATCTGGGCGAACTTGGCGCCCGAGATGATGTCGAGCTTCCACCCGGTGAGCTGGGCGGCGAGCCGGACGTTCTGGCCCTTGCGACCGATGGCGAGCGAGAGCTTCTCGTCGGGAACGACCAGCTCCATTCGGCCTTCGGCCTCGTCGACGATGACCTTGTGCACCTCGGCGGGCTGGATCGCAGCGATGACGTACCGCGCCGGATCCTTGTCGAACGGGACGATGTCGATCTTCTCGCCGCGCAGCTCCTGGACGACGGCCTGGACGCGCGAGCCCTTCATGCCGACGCAAGCGCCGACCGGGTCGACGTCGGCATCACGCGAGGTGACGGCGATCTTGGAGCGGGCACCAGGCTCGCGGGCCACGCCCACGATGCGTACGATGTTCTCGTAGATCTCGGGCACCTCGGCCTCGAACAGCTTCTCGACCAGGCGCGGATCGGAGCGCGACAAGATGATCTGCGGGCCGCGGGCCTCACGGTCGATGTCCTTCACGTACGCGACGATCCGGTCGCCCGGGCGGTAGGTCTCGCGCGGAGTCTGCTCGCGGAACGAGAGGATGCCCTCGGTCTTGCCGAGGTCGACGATGATGTTGTTGCCCTTCTCGAAGCGACGAACGATCCCGCGGATCAGCTCGCCCTTCTTGTCCTTGTACTCTTCGAAGATCAGGTCGCGCTCGGCGTCGCGGACGCGCTGCAGGAGGACCTGCTTGGCGGTCTGCGCGGCGATGCGGCCGAAGGTGGTACGACCCTGCTTGAGCTGCAGGAGATCGCCGTACTCCTTGTCCTGCTCGCGCGCCTTGTGCGCATCTTCGGGACGCCAGAAGACCTGGAAGCCCAGCTCCTCGCCCAGCTCGGCGTCGAGCTTGCGCTTGGTCACCTCGCCGACCGAGATGTGACGCTCCGGGTCGGTGACCTCTTCGACGACGGTCATGTACTGAAACAGGTCGACCTGACCCGTGGCGTCGTTAAAACGGGCCTCCAGCTCGCGCGTGGGACCGAAGACGCTCTGGGCTGCTTTTAGGATCGCGGCCTCGATCGTCTCGACGAGGACCTTCTTCTCGATCCCCTTCTCCTTGGCGACCTGCTCAAGGATGTCGCTCAGGTTCGTCTCTGACGACGATGCTGCCGACGTTGCCGCTTTCATGCCCCTCGTGCTCCTCGAATGGTTTCTTCAGGTACCAGCTCGCGCTGTGCGCTCGTGCCGGTCACTTCTTTTAGCTGGTGCTCGAGCCGCCTAGGCCCGGGCTGCGACGCTGGGCGCCGCCAAATCTCGGCTCTTGCCCGGAAGTGGGGTTCGCGCTCTCGCTGCTCGTCTTCGGACCTCGGGCACTGGGGGCCCGCCGCGGCCCCTTGGCTGGAGTCGACTTCTCGCCCTTCGGCATCTCGAACACGAGGTTGGCGAAGACCACCTCGTCGAGCGGCGCAGTGATGCGCTTGCCGTCGACCAGCACGGCGATGGTGCCCACGGGCGCCGCCACGAGCTTGCCGCGGAGCAGCCGCTGGCCGTCGGACGCGGGGTTGCGGAGCTTCACCTTCACCAGCGAGCCGGTGAAGCGCGCGAAATCCCGGGTGCCGTGGAGCGAGCGGTCGAGCCCGGGGGAGCTGACCTCCAGGGCGTAGGCCTCGGGCATCACATCGTCGAGAGCGTCGAGCGCTTCCGAGATGCCGCGTGATACGTCGGCGCAGTCGTCTAGGTTGACGCCGAAGCCGAGCTCCGGATGCCAGGGCGTACCTTCAGGCAGGGGGCGCTCGATGGTGGCGCGCAGGGTGAGGGCCGATCGCTCGGTCGTCCACACCAGGTCGGCCAGCTCGACCGAGTGCTCGAGCAAAACGCCAGCAATCGCCGTCCGGATGGAGGCGAGCACTTCTGCTGTCTGCAGAAACGGACGTTCTTGCTGTTCGCGGTCGATTGCCATGGGCACCTGCGTTTCGGCGGGCCCAAAACAAAACGAGCCCGATTCCCGAACTGGGAACCCGGCTACCGGATCCGCCAATCTTCGGGGGCGGACCTTAGGCGAAGGGGCGCCCTCGCGCAAGGGGCTCGAAGCCCCTGCGGCCCGCGGAGAAGCGTAAAAAAGAGCCCGCAATCGGGCCTCGAACGCGCTGCCTAGGACCCCGCATCCGAACCTCTCAGAGGCTCGACGTGGGCACCGCAACGGAAGGTACTCCGAACGCCTGGCGGAACGTGATGACGAAGTTCCCCGGGAACGGCGACGTGATGCCGAGCTCGGGCGCCGGGGTCAGGGGAAAGCCCCAGTCGAAGCGCAGCACGCTCTTGTCGATCTGCGGGATGACGAGCCTCATCCCTGCACCGACAGATTGTTTCACGTCGAACGGCTCGCCGTTGTCGCGCACATTGCCTGCATCGAAGAACGCGACGGCGCCGAGCTGCAGCGTCGCGATCTCGAACGGACGCGAGCGGTACTCGACGTTCGCGGTCACGAGGTTCTCGCCGAGGAAGGCGGCCGTCGGATACCCGCGCAGTCTCCCTTCCCCGCCCAGCGTGCTGCGACGATTGAGGAAGTTCTCGAAGCGCTGCAGTGCGTAGACGTCGAGCACCAATCGACCGATGCCGAAGCGCGGCGTGACGACGAGACCGCCGACTCCCACTGTGGCATCCGCGATGCGGTCGGGATCGATCTCGGCCTCGATCGCCGCCTCCCCGTAGGCACGCGCGAAGCCGTCGCCCAGCGCCGCGGTGTACGCCGCGCCCGGATACGTTCCGAACAGATCGCGCGACGAGCCGACCGCCTCGAAGATGGGCGCGAGCTTCAAGTAGACGTCGTGCCCAAGCCGGTAGTTTTCCTGCAAAGCGAGCGTTGAAAAGTCGGTGATCTGCAGGAAATCGGTGGCGTATCCGTTCCACGAGATGAACGGGTAGACGCGGCTGTCGCTGACCGGGACAAGCGACGCTTCGAAGTCGCGCGCAACCTGCCGTGATGCGCCTCCGACGACGGGCGCGCGAAAGACGAAGCGCTGCGCCTCGACCCCGACTGTGAAATCATCCTTCAAGCGCTGGCCGAATGATCGCGTCACCGCGTAACGCCCGACCAGCTCGTCGGTGACGTACTCCACCGGGATGGCCTCTGCGGCTTCCGTGCTCGTTGCGTCGAACGCGGCTTGCTCCACGCCGATGAAGCGACGCGTGACCTCTTTCAGCCAGCCGAACGAGCCTTGCCACGCCCACTCGTCGCGGGTCGATCGCAGGGGCATCCCCCAGGCGATGCCGCCGGTCGAACCCTCCGCTGCGCCCGACTCGCGATTGACCAGTACCGCCGCCGAGACGTCGGCGCTGGCGCGCGTGCCGAAGTTGCGCGGGAACCGGTAGCCAAAACCGAACGTGAGGACGTCGGGCTCGAGCGAGAAGCGCGCGGTGACGCTCTGGTGCGAGCCGAGCAAATTTTCCTCGCTCGGCGCGAGCAGCAAGTACTCCAGCTCGCCGCCGGCGAAGCGGAGATCGGAGTTGAGGCGAAGGCTCCAGATGTCCTTGGTGAGGACGAGCAGCTTGACCCGATCGGGGCGCGAGCCGCGCACGGGGACGACGAGCACGAACGAGAGCTGGCGGATCGCGCGGAGGTTCCGCTCCGACTCGTCGACACGGTTGGGATCCCAAGGTTTCCCGACGCGCTGCAAGATCTCGCGCTCCACCACGAAGGGGCGCGAGGTCGCGTGGAACCAGTTGAGGATGTCGCGCGCGAAGTCGGGGACCGGATCGCGTGGCTCGATGACGTCGAGCCGCCTCGTGAGGATCTCCTCGACGATCTTGCCCTCGGGCGCCGGATCCTCGGTGGCGCCCGTCACTTCCAGCGCCTGATGAATCGTCTCGCGCTCGTAGGGCGAGTAGACCTTCTTGGTCTGCGCGGGCGACGGGGCCGCGAGCAGGAAGATGCTCGAAAGCGCGAGCGCTCCCGCCAGAGCCTTCAAGGCGTGGCGTAGGTCAAAATGCCTGACTCGGCGGGTACGTCGCGACCGCATCGATCGTGTATTTGGCGTGCTGGTGCGGGATGCGATCCCAATCGGGCGTGGCGAGGGCGCGCTCGACGCAGCGGAGCAGGTCCTTGCGCTTCGCTTTGGACAGGGTGGTCGACTTGCCGAGGAAGAGGCTCTGTCGCTTCTTTGCGAACGTCGTCTCGAGGACGAAGCTCACGACGTAGCTCGACTTGGAGCTCGGCGCGCATGCCTGGCTTTCGCGGATCGCGCGGGTCAACGACTCCTCGAAGAAGCGAATCGAATCGCAGCGCTCGGGAGGCGTGCGACCCGGCCCGGGATCCTGACATTTTAGCGTCTTGACCGGCGCGATCTCGATCCGCGAGCCGGTGCCGCCGTCGGGCGAGATGGCGCCGCCGGGGAGCGGCGCACCTGGCACCGAGCCAGGCGCGAGGCCCGGCGGATAACCCGGCATCGGAGCGCCGAAGCTACCCGGCGGGGCGGGATTGGCCGTGGCTGCGTCGGCCGAAGGAATCGTCTCGGGCTGAGGTCGACGCCACAGGTAGAGCGGCACAGCGACCAGGACGAGACCGGCCACCAGCGCGATGATGATCTGTACCTTGACCGGTCGCTCCGACCCGCCTCGGCCGAGGTACCGATAAGGCGACGGCGTCGGCGGCGGGGTCGAGCGGAGCGGCGGGCGAGCCATCGGCGTACCGCGCCTGTTTATCCGACGGCTCGCGCGACTGCTAGGAGTGTGTCGGGGAAAAGGGCGTAGCGAGGCGGAGGAGGCCCCCAGGTGCGCAGTGGCGCGGACCGGAAGCCGACGACCACGTACTTTCTGCACGTTGAGGAGGCTGGAGGGAGCACGCTGCGCAGATGGGGGTGCATCGCTTGCCGCAGGTCAGAACGCAGCATCGAGCACGAGCACGAGCGGAATGTCGGGTCATCAGGATTGCGGCCACACCGAAGCGCGTCGCCATTTAGGCCACGCACATCTAGGGCGCTTGAATGCGGTGGCGACGAATCAATCGATGAGGGTGCGACCAGGCCTGCCCGACTCGCCCTTCACGATGGTCGCGGCGAGCTCGAGCGACTCGGGCAAGGTGCCCTGCACCTGCGAGACGACTTGCTCGACGATCTGGCGTGCCTCGTCCACCGTTGGGCCGACCATCGAGAGGCAGAACTTGAGGGGGCCGGTGCGGCCGGCGACGATCGGAGTGAGGCTGAGTAGGTACGTCTCGCTGAGCTCGACCACCCGCTGCGCGGCTTTGCGGAGGGCAAGCATCTCGAGGATGGTGGGCCGCTCGCTGACCTGACGGTTGGGCCCGCGCAGCTCGTAACGCGCGACCTGGAAGGGCACCTCGGCCCACTCGCCGAACGAGGCCTCCTCGTCGACGGCGCGCAGGAAGTGTTCGCGGACCAGCATTCCGGCGAGGCCGTCGTGCTTGGCGAGGAACTGGCGGGCGCGCTTGTGATGTGGCGATTCGGGCGGAAAGCTCACCAGCTTGACCCGCAGCTCGCCGACCTGCGCCTCGCCGCCGTGCATGAGCGTGACGGCGTTGCGACGCTCATAGTTGTGATCGGCGTAGCTGCCGTTGGTGCTGCCCTGATCTTCGATGACCCAGGATCCGCTCTGCCAGCGCAGATTCGCGTGGTTTCCGGAGACCGTCGCCTCAGGAAGCACGATGTCCTGATCGCCGCGACGACCGACCGTGATGTGCGGCTTGTTGAGCTGGAGGAGCTGACCGACCGCCTCGGGCGCGTTGGTCGCGTACGTCACGAGGAGCGACTGCGCTTCCGGCGTGAAAGTCTGGGTCTGGGCGCGGCCCGGCGGCGGCCCGGGGTCGAGGCGAGGACGCGGGATCTGCTGCGGCGTCGTCGTCAGCTGCGACGGGTTGAAGAACCGCATGTGACGCGCTTGCGGGCGCATCGCCGGGTCCTCGCTCATGCCGCGGTGGACCTGCTTGATCTCGTCGATCGACAGGCCGCTCGGCACGTCGAACATGATCTGCTGCCGCATCGCCTTGGCGCGCGGCCGGTAGCCCGGCTCGGGGACCTTGCAAGTCCACATCTCCCAGAGCGTGAGAGCCATCGCGTAGACGTCGTCCTCCGCGCTGGCGCCACCGTTGCGAAGACGCTCCGGCGCCATATAGTTTGGCGTCCCGCCGTCGGGCGGAGCGCCGGGGCGCCGGGCCGAGGCGCGGGCGCGCTCCTGAGCGAAGCCGAAGTCGAGGACGATCGCCTTGCCGTCCGCGACCATCACGTTGCCCGGCTTGAGATCGCCATGAACGAGGCCCTGCTCATGGATCGCGGCGAGGCCCTGGCAGACCTGCGAAGCGATCTTGCGGAACTCGTCGGCGGTGTATCCGCCCTGGGCTTTGCGCCGACGGATGTGCGTGTGGAGGGTCTGACCGGGGATGTTCTCCATCACGAGGATGGGGCCCCAGTCGCTCGGCGCGAGATCGTGAACGCGGCATACGTTCGGGTGGCTGACCTGCCGGGCCAGCAAGAGCTCCTGGCGCAGCGCTTCGTCGTCGCCCGGCATGCGCGACTCTTCGCGCACCACCTTTAACGCGACGGTTTGCTGGGTGGAGCGGTCGAACGCGAGGAAGACCTCGCCCATCCCGCCCTTGCCTAGGCTCTGGCGGATTTCGTAACGGTCGTTGACGACCGATCCGGGCGCGAGGGGGACGGAAGATCGGCTCACGAGGCGGCTTGGAGCGTCGCCCACCTCGACGAGAATCGCAAGCACGCCCCTCGCTCGGCCTGCACCTTGCGGATTCGGCCGTCCCTTGCGGCCCCTTTGCGACGGGGCCGCAAGGCCGCCTCCGGCAGCGTGGCGCCCGCCTTGACGTCCTTGCGGTCGAGTGCGAAGGACCGCCCGCCGGTCGAGGGATTTTCTCCCGAACGGTGACGTTTCGCGCGTCGCACTCGGGAAGCCGGTGACAAGCGCTCGTCGAGCTTCGGCCCGATGGGCACTCGAAATCCGGCGCGGCCCCCGCCACTGTAACCGGGGACGAAGGCAAGCACGTCGGCGCAGCTCTCGCGGACAACGCGGGAGAGTCGTCGACCCCACTGAGGAGATCGCCGCGCTCGAAGGAGGCGGCGAAGGAATCGGGAAGGGCGCTTGCCCAAGGACGATCCGGCAAGCCAGGAGACCGGCTTCGCGCGAGCCGTGCGCACGTTCCGGGGAGGAGCGGCGCCTGCGCCCGAGGTCGTTGCGGGTCCGATTTTTCGCGGACCTGCGCGTCGTCGTCCGCCGAGCCGTTCTTCTTCGCCGGGACCGCACGCCAACTCGAGGGCGCGGTGGGGCGCCCAGCAGGAGAAGCGAAATGAAGACGATCGAAGGACGTGGACGCGTTGGCGTCCGCGCGGGGATCTGCGCGCTCGCCCTCGGCGGTGCAACGCTGGTGGGCTGCGGCGACGACACCGAAGCGAGCTCCGGCACCGGCGGCGCCGGTGGTGCCGGAGGGGAAGCGGCGAGCAGCAGCTCGTCGAGCACCAGCACGCCGACCTCGTCGGGCGGCTCGCCGGCGAGCACCTCGACCAGCGTCGGTCCCGGCGGTGGCGAAGGCGGCGACGGTGACGGTGGCGCCGCGAACGGTACCGGCGGCGAGGTCGGAAGCGGTGGAAGCGGATCCGGCGGCGAGGGTGGAGCGGGTGGAGCGTCGGCTGTGTGCCTGGACTCCGCAGCGTTCTCCGACTTGTTCACGCTCGACACGGATCGACTGTGTGTTGTCGCGCTGTACGACGCGCCAGGTTGGGTCACGCTGTCGTACGGCGTGCAGCCCACCTGGGGAACACACGGCGGCCCGCTCACCGGCGCCTACTTCAACGACATCGCGAACGGCCCCATCACGAGCGTCGAGCTCACCCGCTGGTCGGTGCCGGCCGGCACGTCGGGCGAGGTGACGCCGACGACGACCGAGATCGCACTCGATCTCGGCGACGACGCAGACTTCGGAGGAGGCCAGTTCCTCGATCTTCCCGGCGACACAACGATCTTCACCTACAGCGGCGAGGACTTCACGACCGAGGGCGGCCTCGTCTTCTTCGACGAAGAGGGCGTGCTCGAGACCGATCTGCTCATCGGCGGCGTGGGTATCGCCGTCGACGCAACGGATGGCTCGCCGCTGGTCGCGGCTCTGGCTGCGCCCCTCGACACGGCGATCGACGCAGCGGGGCTGTACGGCGTGGAGGCTTGCGTGGGCGGCGGCTTCGTGTGTGGAGGCGTCGCGCACTCGATCTGGGGCGACGCCACCGGCCCGGTCGCCACCGACCTCGACGGCAACGTCTTCGCGGTGATGACGAGCTTCGACGGCACCCAGACCGCACGCGGCTTCGGCCCAGGAGAGCTGTCGACCGACGAGCTGACCGACGGCGCCGACGCGTTCACGGTCGGCGGCTTCGGCTCGCCGCTCGCTGCGATCGCGCCGCTCGCCGGCGAGCCGGGATTGTTGGTGTTCCAAGCGACCAACGCCGAGACGTACGCCGGCGAGCCGGCGATCGTCGCGACGTACGAGGCGGACGGCGACAGCGTCACCCCGGGCGAGGCACCCGAGACGCTGTTGACCCCCACGGTGGATGGCGCGCCGATAAGCCTGGTGAGCGACGACGAGGACCGCATCTGGGTCGGCGTCGGCACCGAGACCGGCACGCGATTCGCCGTCCTCGCACGCCCCTGAGCCACCCGCACGAGGCGAGACGCCGCTGGCGGCGCCAGCCCTGTCGGGCGCCCACGCGCGCCTCGCCTCGTGGTAATGCTCGGACACGATGACGTTGCTCCTTCCGGCCGCCGATCGCGTGGTTCGCGAAGCCGTCGATGCCGTCCTGGAAGGGCGCTCGCGGCCAGGGTCGGGCTCCGACGTGTCGTTCGCGACACGCAGCAGTCGATACCGGGTCATCCACGGCGTCCTTCGCGAGGCGAGCGACGCGTCCCTGATCGGGTCGCGCTTCGTCGGCTGGCTCTTCGACGGAGGGCGTGAGCCGACGTTGAGCGAGCGCTGGGACACCGATGCCCGCGCCGTCCTCATCGACGAGACGAAGGGGCAGATCGTCGTGACGTCGCTGACGCGCGTCCACGTCGCCAATGCACTCGCGGCGAGTGCGGTACCGACCGAGGACGGCCGCGGCTCACCCGCCATCGGTGGCGATGGCTCTCCGTCGCGTGCCGGGACGCTGCATGGACTGCCCGTGGTGGACCCGGAGCCCTCCCAGGAGAAGCCGATCGTCGTCGAAGCGGCACCCGAGGTCGCGCGCACGGCTCACGCCGCCCCGCCTCCTGAGCGCGGCGCGCGGGTTGTGGTGACGCCGACGCCGCCCCAGGCGACCTCGCCCATGCCGAAGCGGACCATTCCTCCAGCGCCACCCATCCCCGGTCGGCAAGCGACGCCGATACCGATCGACCGTCACGCCACGCCCCTCGTACCGATGGGTCGGATGGGCACGCCCATGATGCCGATGCGGCCCCACACGCCGCCTCACCCTGGCACGCGGACCCAGCCGATGGCTGCGATGCCTCCCCCCAAGAGCGGCCCGGGCGGGCCACCCCCACCCCCGCCGTCGCGCGCGCCGTCCACGCACCTCGGGCTTGGCTCGTTCCCGGTGCGCCCGGCCTCCACGCACCTTGGGCTCGCTCCCGCGACACGCTTTCCTCCGGCTGGACCGCAGCAGCCGATCGTCCTCAGCGAGCCCCTGATGACGCCTTCCGGTCCGGTCGATCTGGCTTCGCTCGAGGAAGTCTCGGCGCTGCTCTCGGTGACCGGCGAGGTCAGCGCGGCGATCGCGCCGCCGTTCGCGGTGGAGCAGGCGGAGGCTGCTGCCCTCGCGTCCGCCGACGCCCCTGCCCCGACGGGTGCATCGGCCGAAGCCGACGAGGCCGCAATGCCCGCTCCAGCTACGGGCCCGGGCTGGGCAGGCAAGTCCGCGCCGCTGCCCCAGTTCGACCTGGACGATGCAGACCTCGATCTGCCCACGCGAACCGACCCGCTTCCGCCAGCGCCACCGAGCGAAGAAGAAGCCGTCATCCCGCTGATCCCGCGCCCCTGACCGACGCGCTTGTTTCTGCGGCTGCGCTCCCCAAGAGTTCTCTGATGACTGCGTACGCCTCTGCGGCCGACGATCCGTTTCTCCGACCGATCGCGCACTTCGACGGCGTCTGGAGTCACGCGAGCCCCATGGATCGGCTGGAGGCCGGCAAGCGCGCTTCCCTCGCGCTGCGCGAGGAGATGCTGGCGGGCGCACCGGTGCCGTTCTTCCAGAGCCTCTCGCTCGCGGCCGCGCCGTACCCGACCCGTTACGCGTTCCTCGACGCGTGTTCGAGCCCCGTTCCGTTCATCCACATCGAAAATCGTCTCTTCGTCGTGCAGGTGACGAACGGTGCAGAGCGCAAGACGCTGCTGCTGTCGCCCACCGACATCGAGCGCGCGAAGGAGACACCGTACTTCGCGCGCCTCCGCGGCCTGTTCGGTCCCTTCTCCTCAATCGGCGAGAAAATCGTCGCGCGCCGGCTCGGCACGGTCGAGGAGCACCTTCGAAGGCTCGGGATCGCGCCCGGTGAGGTCGACTACATCAGCTACGACCATCTGCACACGCAGGACGTTCGCACCTGGCTCGGCACCACCCTCCGGCCGGGGCTCTTCCCGAACGCGAAGCTCCTGGTGATGCGCACCGAATGGCAGAGCGCGCGAGGCCTGCTTCCCACCCAGGCCGACTGGTACTGCCCGAACGGCACCGACGACGTCGATCCCTCGCGCGTGATCCTCCTCGACGGTGACACGATGGTGGGCGATGGCCTCGCGCTGGTTCACACGCCGGGGCACACGGCGGGCAATCACTCCTTCGTGACCCGCGTGCCCGAGGGCCTCTACGTCACCAGTGAGAATGGCGTTTGCGCCGACGCTTACGCACCGCGCGCGTCACGCATCCCCGGGCTCGCCCGGCACGCCAAGCACACCGGGCAAGAAGTCATCTTGAACGGCAACACGCTCGAGGGAAGCGTCGACCAATACGTGTCGATGGTCATCGAGAAGACCATCGCCGGTCCGTCTCCGCGCAACGGCGACTTTCCCAATATGGTGGTCTCGAGCGAGCTTGCGCCCTTCTGGGGAGCGCCCGGGATCAAGCCCACCTTGCGCTTCGGGGAGATCGACGCGGGGCGCTACACGCCTCGTTCGGGGTGAGCTGACCTCGCGCGGAAGAAGCCGCGCGAGGTCACGACACCCTTACACCCGCGTCATAGGGGAACGCACACGCCGCTGCCGTTGCAGACGGGGCCCGCCGAACCGAGGTGATCGCAATCTGTAGTGCCGCTGCAGCCGCAGGCTCCCGAGACGCATTGCGTTCCCTGAGAGCTGCCCACACCCCCGATGAGGCAGGAGAGTGCGTCGATTGCACCACTGCAGCCGCACTCCGTGTTGGTGGTCTGGTTGCAGAGGTTGCCATTGATGTTGGCAGCGCAATCTCCTGGCGCGGTGCACTCCTGGCAAACTTGCCCGCCCTCGTTGCAGTTGGGCAGGCTCGCGGTGGCGCAGCCCGGATCGGCGCCGGGGTCGACGTTGAAACAGACGTTAAAGCACTGCCCCGCACCAGCCGCTTCATTGCATTCGTCGGTGTCCGGATCGGCGCAGCCGATCGCCTCGCCGCCGGAGTTGAAGCAATCGACGCACTCGCCTTCACCCGCATTGCCGTCGGGGTTGCAGATTAGCGCGCCCGGGTTGCATCCAAGCTCCGGAGTCGCCCCGCCGGGGATGCAACGGACGCACACCGGCGTGCCGCTGTCGTCGCATTGCTGAGTCTGCCCGCTGCAACCCGAGTCGGAGCCCGCGGCAGAGTCGTCGACGCACTGCACACACGTCGCGTCGTCGCCGTCACCATCGCAGACGCCGCTTCCGACTGCGCAGTCGGTGCCTTCGCCGACGGGGTCGAGCTCCGGCGTCATGCCGTTACACATGCCGATGCCGCAGGCGACGTTGGGCGGGGTCTGTGCGGAATCGGCGACGAACAGGATGTTGGGGGCAGCGCCGTCGCAAGTCGGCGTTCGGCAGTCCGCCGTGTTGCCATCAACCGGATCGACGTCGGTAAAGTCCGAACCGCATGCGCTTGCGACGCAGGTGGCGACTTCGCACGCTCCAGCAGGCGTCGGACAGTCGGCCGCGTCGTCGCAGCCGGTGCAGACGCCAGCGACGCAGACTTGCGGATCGGGTCCACACGACAAGCCCTCGCGGATCGGATCCCCGTCGGCGACGTTGGTTCCGTTGCAGACTCGTTCGCGGCAGGCGACCGCATCCTCCGGCGGATCGTCGTCGAGGTCGGCAACCTCAGCACCTACGCCCGCCGAGCACTCGCGGGTCACGCAGTCGGTTGGAACGTCGACGTAGCCGGGCTCAATCGTCCCATCGGCGAGCTCGATGTTGCTACAGGTTCCGGCGTCGCACGTATCGGTGGTGCAGAGATTGTCGTCGTTGCACTGCTCCGGCGTCTCGCAGGCAGGCGCCCCGCCGGTTCCGCCGCCGGTTCCGCCGCCGGCTCCGCCGCTGCCACCGTCACCCGTGCTCGTCGTCGGGCCGCCGCCGTCACCGCCGCCATCACCGCCGCCCGGGCCTGTCGTGGTCGTGCTCTGCCCCGAGCTGCTCGGCCCGGGTCCCGTGCTGGAGCTCGAAACGACCGAGGACGTCGGGGCACTGTCACCGCCGCCCGATGCGTCGAACGTCGAAAAATCCTGGGTACAGCCCTGCGTCGTCGCGGTCTGCCCGACGACGAGCGCCAACGAGCCGAGGACGAAGGAAGCAGCGAAAGCGCGACGGGCCATGAATCACCTCGAGGTGGGCAAGCGCAGGCCCGTGGGGGACGGCGCAAAGGCGACAGGAGCGCGTAAAGCGCGCTGGAGTGACGGTAACAGAAGAACGAGCCCTCGGTGTAGGCTCCGCATCGTGAAACGCGCAGTCGCCGCCCTCACGCTGGTGAGCCAGCTCGCCGTCGTTCTGTCGACCGGCTCGCTCGGCGTAATCGCCTTCGCCCAGCCTCCGCCTGCCGAGACGACGCCTGCCACGGCGGAAGCGCCGAAAGATCCCTCAGCGAGCCAGGCCCTGAAGTCCGAAGGCGACAAGGCGATCGGCGAGATGCGCTACACCGACGCGCTCGCCGCCTACAGTCGTGCGTACGAGGCGAACCCCACCTGGGAGATCCGCTTCAACCGCGGCCGCGCCGCCCAGTTCGTCGGCAAGTATCCGGACGCCCTCGCCGACTTCGAAGCGTTCGCGCGTGACGCGCCCGCCGACGTTCGCGCGCGTGTCCCCGGGATCGACAAGATCATCGCGGAGGTTCGAACGAAGGTCGCATACGTCACGATCCGCTGCCCGGTAGACGGGGCGACCGTCGTACTCGGCGACCGCATCCTCGGCACGACGCCGCTGGCCAAGCGCATCGGCGTGAACGCGGAGGAGGCGGACCTCAAGGTCACCGCCACCGGCCACGAGAGCTACGTGCGTCACCTCGCGCTCGCCGGTGGGGGCACCGAAGTGCAGGTGGACGTCGTGCTCGCCGCAGTCGGCAACGGCCTCCTGCGGATCGAGAGCGGCACGCCCGGCGCGATCGCCTTCGTCGACGCGACCCGAGCAGGCGCGGTGCCGGTCGAGGTGTCGGTGAAGCCCGGCTCCCATGACGTCGGACTAGAGGCCGAGGGATATGTCGGCTCATCGCAGACGGCGATCGGTGCAGCGGGCGCCACGCGCATCGTCCGTTTCGATCTCGTCGAGGAGACGCCGGTCTACGCGACCTGGTGGTTCTGGACGGGCGTCGGCCTCGTGGTGGCGGGCGGTGTCGCCACCGCGATCATCGTCACCCGCGAGAAGGACCCACCCACCGGGGACTTTTCCCCAGGGTTGGTTCAGGTGTCACGGGCGCCGCTGCTCTCGTTCTGAATATGAGCTCCGGCCCCGTGGGGTCCTTGCTACGGCGAATCGACGCCCGCGCAGTTCCCCGGAATGAGGTCGACGACTCCGCCGCTGCACTGATTGTTGATGCAGGCGCCACCATTGCACTCATCAGGGGTCGTGCAGCTGGACGGGCATGTGGTGAGGTCGGCGTCACAGGCATAAGCGCAGCAGTTCGTCTGCACGGTGCTGCAAACCCCTTGCTGACAGGTCCGGCGCGACAGGATGTTGTCGACGCTGCACTCCGAGCCGCAGTCGGTGCCATTCGGGACATTCTGGACTCCGCATTGGTCACTGATGCAGGTCCGAACCTGACACGTGGTGTCGTTTCCCGCGCAGTCGTTCGGCACCTGGCATCCAGCCTGACAGACCCCCGGCGCGCCGTTGCAGACGGCGCCGGCGACGCAGTCGTTGCCATCGTTGCAATCGGGTCCGCAGGCCGTCCCGACGCAATCGTAGAGTCCGCACGGCTTGGCGTCGCCGATCGAACACGCACCTGTTCCGTTGCAGGACAGCGTCGTCTCCGTCGGATACGTGCAGCTCTGGCCACACTCCGTGCCGGGAAGCTCGTGCGTGCAGACTCCACCGATGCATCCGAGGGTGCACAGGCCCTCGGCGCAGGCCGGCGATTCGACCAGGTCGACGCATTCGCCGAGACCACACCCACGACAGGCGCCGTCGCACGGCTCGTCACAGCAAGTCCCGCCACTGCATTCGCCCTCGAGGCAGCCCGAGTCATCGGCGCAAGGCTCGCCGTTTGGGAGATCGTCAGCGCACACGCCAGCCTCGGAGCAGAACTCGAGCAGGTCGCAGTCGTCGTTCGCAACGCAAAGAGCGCAGATCCCGGCGTCACAAAAGTTCGAGATGCAATCGTCGGCAATCGCGCAGACGTCGCCGTCTTTGCAGTTCGGGCAAGGCCCCCCGCAGTCGATATCCGTCTCCAGCAGATCCAGATCCGGCTCGTTGTTGGAGCAATGCGGCGGCGCGAAGCACTCTCCGCCCACGCAGGTCCCACCAGCGCATTCGCCGCCCTGGTTTCCGTCGGCGTAGCTGCAGCTGCCGTTGTCGCAGCTTCGGGTCTTGCAATCGATCTGCGCGCAGTTCGCGTCGATGACGCAGGCGACACAGGAGCCCGAGCCGTCGCAAACGCCGCTCAAGCAGAGCACGCCGCCCTCCGCCGGCAGCTCGTCGCAGCTGCCGTCGACGCAAACGGCGACCCAGCAGGGTCCTGAGGCAGTGCATTGTCCAGGGCCGAGGCACTCCGGGCCGCCACCTTCGCCGCCGTTGCCGCCGGCGCCGCCCAGCCCACCACCGCTGCTCGCGCTGCTCACGCTCTCGCTGGTGGAGCCGCCCCCCTCCCCTCCCCCGCTGGTCGAGCCACTGGTGGTGCTGGAGCTGGACGGGCCGACTCCGGTCGAAGCGACGGGTGGCAGGTCACCTTCCGTACAAGGACCGTCGAGACAATCGTTGGGATCGATGTCGGCGGATACGCAGCGCCCACCGGCCACACACGTCTCGAAGCCTTCCTCGCTGCATGGAATGCCCCTGCACTCGAGATGAAGCGGCACGTCGACGACGAGCGCCTCGCCCTCGATGAAGCCGAGGCGGCGGCGCGCGACGATGCAACCTGCCCACTTGTCGAGATCGGTCGCGCCGTACTTGCCGCAGTCTTCGGTGGGCTTGTCCACGCCGAGGATGACCTTGATCCCCAGCGGCGCGTTCTCGTCGTCCTTCGGAAGCAGCACCAGCGAGCCGACGTCGCCGCTCTTCACGCACTCCTTGGTCGACGAAGCCGTGAGGCGCCCGATGATGTCGTCAGGCGCTCCCGTCACCACGTGCGCCTGCGGGGACTGCTCCTGCCCTGCACAGTCGGCGTCGGTCGAAACGGTGAGGGTCACCGACGTCGGCGTCTGACAGGCGGCGAAGGCCAGCACGCCAAGCAGCAAGCTCAGCGGCAAGCTCGCGGCGGGTATCCAGATCCACCGTCGAGATTCGTTCATCGCGTTGACCTCATGCTGGAGCCTAAACGGTCACAGGATCACCGGATCCGGTCGCGAAGGCGAGGGGGCCGGTGGCGGGCGAGGTGGAGGCGCGACCGGGGGGGTCGCGACGGGAGGCGCGACCGGTGGCGACGCGACCGGCGGAGGCGCTGCCCGCGGCGCGGCGCGGGAAGACGCCGATGGTGAATGGACTGGCGAGCCGCTCGAACCGGCGTGGGCCGGAGCGATGGCGGCGCTGTTCGAGGGAAACGGAGCGACCATTAAAGGCGCGAGCGCACTGGGCGATGGTTTCACCGTGGGGTCCGACCCATCGCTGCCACTCGACGGCGCTGCGGGCGAAAACACGACGGGCTCCACCGTGGCGGAGGCATGCGTCTCGACCTGCGGTCGTTGCACGACGCGGACGAACACCGCGACGGCGACGATGGCGACGCCGAACGCGATCCCGGCGATGAGGACGCTCGCCCGCGAGCGCCGCGGCGCATTCGCGTCGGCGCCGCGCTCGAAGGCAGGCTGTGTCCTCGTCTCCTCTCGGAGTCGGTCGGCGGACCGCGCTTCGACGACCTCCGTCACCGCCGTCTCGTCGAAACCTGGCAGCACCGGCGAGATCGCGATCGGCGCCGCCGCGACCGGGACGCGGGCCGACGCGGGCGGGATCGCCCGCGGCGACAGGCCGGTGACATGTGAAAAGACGATCGCGAGGGAGCGGTAGGCGTGCCCGGCGTCACGAAAGCGCTGCTTGGGATCGCGCACCACGCACTGGGCGAACCAGCCGTCGAAATGGGCGGGAAGCCTCTCGGGGTGACCAAGGAAAGCGGCGCGCTCGGTGGCGGGCGCGAGAGGGTCCAGGATCACCTCGCGCAGGAGCATCGCGATCTGACCGGTCTCGCTGTTCGCGCTCTTCCAGTAGGGAACGCCGACCAGCATTTCGAACACGAGCAGGCCGAGCGCCCAGACATCGGTGGCGGGCGAAAAGGTCGAGCCGGCCGTCGTCTGCTCGGGCGCCATGTAGAGCGGCGTCCCCAGTGCGCCGGTCGTCTTGCTGGCGTCGCTCATCCGCTTGGCGATGCCGAAATCGAGGATCTTCACGACCCGATCGACGCCCGGCCTTCGCGACCGCGCGAGGAACACGTTGCTCGGCTTCAGGTCGCGGTGGATGAGCCCCAACCGATGCGCCGCATCGAGCGCATGGCAAAGCTCGCCGATGATGTTCCAGGTGTCCGTCCAGTCGAAGGCCCCGCGCGCCGTGAGGGCCGCCTCGAGATCCTCACCCTCCATCAGCTCCATCGCGATCCACGGCATGGTGGTGACGGCGTCGACCCCGGCGCCGATCACCTCGACGACGTGATCGCTCTCGATCTGGCCGCTCACGTGAGCTTCCTGCTCGAAGCGCTTGCGAAGGAAATCGAGATCTCCGTCTTGCGGAAGCATCACCTTGAGAGCCCGCCGCTTGCGCGTGCTCTCTTGCTCCGCGATGTACACGACGCCCATGCCGCCGCGGGCCAACGTCTCGACGATGCGAAAGTCGCCGCCGACGAGGGTTCCTTTGGCGAGGTCGGGAGGCGACATCCGGCAGCTCGCGATCGTACCGCAGGGCTTCGCCTCCGTTCGAATTCCTGAAACGATCCGATAGCAGAGCGCGCCCAGGACGGGACGGGGGCCGCGAGATGCGTGGAATGCGTCGTGAGGTACGTTGCACCTGCCCCGGTGCGCCTGTAGCCTCTTTGAAGGTGTCAAGCTCCATGGATCTCCGCTCCGGCGCGGCCCAGGCGTCATCGAACGTCGTGGGGAAGTACAGGCTCATCGCCGAGCTTGGCCGCGGCGGCATGAGCGAGGTCTACCTCGCCATCCATGCGGGCCCCGCGGGCTTCAACAAGCTCGTCGTGGTGAAGCTCATCCGGGCCGAGATCGCGGAGGACCCGGACTTCGTGAACATGTTCCTGGAGGAGGCGCGGCTTGCGGCGCGGCTCAACCACCCGAACGTCGTGCAGACCAACGAGGTCGGCCAAGACGGCTCCCGTTACTTCATCGCGATGGAGTACCTCGACGGTCAGCCCTACAGCCGCGTGCTGAACCGGCTCGGTCGGGATCGCGGCCTCCCGCTCGGGATGAGCCTGCGCATCCTGGTCGACGTGCTGCAGGGTCTGCAGCACGCCCACGATCTGCTCGACTTCGACGGCACGTTGCTTGGCGTCGTCCACCGCGACGTCACGCCGCACAACGTCTTCGTGACCTACGACGGACAGGTGAAGGTCGTCGACTTCGGCATCGCCAAGGCGATGAACTCCTCGCTCGAGACGCGCACCGGCGTGCTCAAGGGCAAGGTCGGCTACATGGCGCCCGAGCAGGCGCGGGGCGAGCGGGTCGACGGCCGGGCCGACGTCTTCAGCGTCGGCGTGATGCTTTGGGAGGCCGCGGTCGGTCGCCGCCTGTGGAAGGGGCTCAACGAGGTCGCTGTTCTCAGCCACCTCCTGCGTGGCGACATCCCGGCCCCGCGCTCGATGCGCCCGGACATCTCCGAGCAGCTCGAAGCGATCATCCTCCGCGCGCTCGCCGTCGATCGCGAGCAGCGCTACCCGTCCTGCGACGCGCTGCGCACGGACCTCGAGGAGCTGCTCGATGCGCCGGGCGAGCGCACGACGCTGCGCGAGATGGGGCGCCTGGTCTCGGAGGCCTTCGCCGAGGACAAGCGTCGCCTCAAGCAGATCATCGAGTCGCAGACGCAGCGCTCCAACATGCTCTCAACCGGGACCTACCAGGGGGTACAGCTGCCGGTCGTCGACATGCCGGCGCACACCCAGGAAGTCGCGGCGGTCCGCTTCCGCGAGGAGGATGTCTCGCAGCCGAGCCCGGCATCCGGCCAATACCAGAGCTACTCGACCGGCTCGAACAGTCACCCGATGAACGGGGCGCAGAGCGCTCGGGGTGGCTACCCGCAGACGATGAGCGGCGCGTTCCCCGCCGCTGTCCCGGCTCTCTACCCCGCCCAGCCGGGCAGCCATCCGTCGGCGGTGAGCTCGATCGGCTCGAACCCGACCGGTTCGGGGCCGCTGCACCTTACGCCAGGTGGCATGGGGATGAGCACGGGCGCCTCGACGGGCAGCAAGGTGGCCATCGTCGGCGTCTGCGCCGGCGTTGCGGTCATCGCGCTCGGCGCGGTTCTCCTGATGGGCCGAAGCTCCAACGAGCAAGCGACGGTCGCCGCCTCCAACGTCACGCCTGCCGCGAAATCGGCTCCGGCCGACACCGCGTCCGCCGCCACGCCCACCGAGACCGCAGCGAAGAACGTCACGGTCAAGATCAGCGCCTCGCCGAAGCAGGCGAAGGTCTATCTCGACGGCAAGCCGGTCGCGACCAACCCGTTCGAGACGAGCATCCCCCGCGACGGCACGACCCACGAGATCAAGGTCGAAGCCGACGGCTACGAGCTCCAGACCAAGCAGTTCACCGCCGACAAGGATGTCGACGTCACGATTGGCCTGTCGCAGGCGAAGCGAGTCGGCGGCCCGAGCGTGGGGCGACCGCTGCCGCCTCCTGAAGACCCGATGAAGCCCGGGGGGCGTCCCAATCAGCGGCCGCTCAGCGACGTCAACCCGTACTGAAAGCGACTGCGGCCTGCGAGCGACTGCGCCGCAGCGGCCGCGCCAACGTGGTCCCGACCGCGAGGTGGGCGTCGGGGTCTGTGACGCCTCGCTCGTGCATTGAGACGACGCTCAGGGCCGTCGAGGTGTCGAAGGCCTCGCGGCTCGTCGCTTGAACGAGCCCCGCAGACCTTCGACGCTTAGAACGTTCCGGCGAGGCCCAACGAACCGGGCCCCACGTTCGCCTTGAGGACGGGCTTCGGCGGGGCGGGGCGAATGCGTCCCTCGACCGGCTCCGGATCACTCGTTGCGTAGTCGATCGTGAGCCCGATGCTGATGCCGGCGCCGATCACGGTGCCGATCAGGAAGATGTCGGAGACCAGCGCGGTCGTCGAAGTCGAGCTGGCCTTGGATTCGAGCTCGGCGGGGTCCGGGTCGGCGGTGGCCTTGAGCTCCTGCAGATCGCTGTCGTTGCCGAGGGCGAGCACGCCGAAGACGGCGGTGGCGACACCGAGCACGCCGGTGACGCTCCACGCGACCACCGGCGCAACGGGGAACGGCTTCTCCACTTCGGGCTGGGTCGGCGCAACCGGTGGCGGGGGCGTATCGCTCGGTTGGCCGTCAGTCGGCGTGACGGGCGGCAGCGGGGTGGGCACCTGGCCCGGTGCAAGCTCGGGCAGATCGAGCTGGATCTCGAGGCGATCGCCGCCGGCCACCTCCACCGTCTTGCGGATGGTCTGGCGCCCTTCCTTGCTGGCGGTGAAGGTCCGCTTGCCGGCGCTCACCAGAGACGGCTGGCCGATGGGGCTCTGCCCGAGGGGTTGATCGTCCACTGTGATCTGCGCGCCGCTGACATTCACCGTGACGGTGACCTGCGCGATGCGCCCCTTGAGCTTGTCGAGATCCGTGTCGACCTCGGCGCGACGCGTCGGCGTGATGCGCTTGCCGCCTTCGTCGAGGTACTGGTTCAGGTACTTGCTCGCGTTGACGTAGTCCTGAAGCTGAAAGTAGACTTGGCCGATGTTGTAGAGAACGTTGTAGTTCGGCGCGATCTCGTACGCGCGCTTGAACTCGACGAGGGAAGCTTGGTAATTGCCCTCCTTGAAGAGGTCGAGGCCCGCCTGGAAGCGTCGCTTCGCTTCGTCGCGCTGCCCTGCCGTCGGCTGCTGTGCGTGAGCCGGCGCGGCCGCCGTCACGACCGACGTTGCGACCATCGCACCCAGCATCGCTCGCGCGATCCACTGCCTCGCTATCGACATCGAAACGTTCCTCCCCGTCATCGTGAGCAGATCGGGCGCAAGCTCGCGGGAGCGCGACGCGCGACCTGGGGCCCGATCAGTTGCACTCGGTCTCTTCGCCCACCAGCTCGAGCGATGCAGCCGAGAAGATGAGCCCCGACTGCGGCTGGCGCAGGTTGTTGCCGCCGGAGCTGCGCATGCACCAGATGAGGACGTCGGACGCCGCCTCGCCCTTCTTCACGTCGAAGTCGAGCGGCCCCGAAGCGCCCTGGAAGTCCATGTTGCCGCCGTTCGGGTTGGTCATGATCCCGAAGCCGGTGTTGAGCTGGTTCACGCCGACGCGAACCTCGGTGCCCTCAGGCACGGTCCGCGTGAGGCCGAGTGCGATGTTGGTGCCGGTGAGCGGCGCGACGCCGACCGACGCCATCCCGAACGCCATCAGGTAGGTGATGTCGTAGCCGCCAGCGGCGCCGAACGTGTTCGGGCTGCCTTCGAACGATTTCGACTGGAAGCTGCTCGCGAAGGTCGAAAAGAGGGGGTTGTTGCCGGCGGTGGTGCCGGGGACGCTGCCACGCAGCCGGCTGCGCAGGCTGGTCTGCGCAGCGGTACCGGACTGCGCGTCGACCAGGGACTCGATCGCGGTGGTGAAGCCACCATCCCCGAGGACGTAGATGGGTCGGTAGGGGAGCTCGAGATCACCCCACTGCTCCTCAAGCGGCGTGATGATCTCCTGGATGCCTTCGTCGGTGCCGAGCACGAAGATGATGTGTGCCTCGAGATCCTTGGCGCGCGTGATCGCCTCGCCGTAGTTCACCGGATCTTCGGACGGGTTGTCAGGATCGCCGTAGTTGAAGCGGTCGAAGTTGCCGTCGAGCTGCGACGCGGCGCTCGCTCCGTTGAACTCCATCTGCTCCTGGAGCGCCTGGGCGATGCCCTCGCCGTAGCTGTCGCCCTTGTGAAGGATGGCGACCTTGATGTCGTCGGCTGCCGCGAGCGTCAGCTCGTCGCGCACGCGAACCTCCAGGTTGTCGGTGTACGCCGCCAGCGCCGCCGACTGGAACTCGTCGTTGGGCGAGGTGCGCCAGAAGAGACCGGGGCACGCTGCCTGGCAGTCGGCGTCTTCGCCGCATGCCGCGGTGCAGCCCGGGAAACGGTCTTCGAGGTCGGTCAGGGCGACGCTGGTTGCGGAGGCGCTGAAGAGGAGCACTCCCTTCGGGATCGTGACCTCGTTGGCGACACCAAGCGAGATGCCGCTGAATGCAGCGCCGATGATCGCCTGCACGCCGATGGTGTCGACGAGATAGCCGGCAGCACGAACAGCCTGATCCTTGTCGCTGCCGTCATTGCAGCTCACGAGGACGAGCGGGCGCGGACCGGAGCCGCCTGCGATCGTGGGCAGACCCCCGGAATTGCCCTGAATTTCGCTCAGTGCGAGGCGAGCGCCGTTCTGCGTCGAGGTGCCGGTGTCGTCGTTCTTGTCGGCGATCGGAAGCACCATGCCGATGAAGACGGCCTCGTCGCTCGTCGCGTCGCCGTCGACCAGCGTGCAGTCCTCGTTGAGAAGCGACACGCACTCGCGCTTGCCCGAGATCGGGCGCTTGCAGATGAAGTTCGGGCCGCTCGCGTCGAGGCACTCCTGGGTTCCGGCGCACGTGTTGACGTTCGCCTGGCAGACGCCGTCGATGCATGCGCCGTCGGCGACCGCGGCGCATTCCACGTTGGTCTGGCACGGCGTGTCCGGCGTCACGCAGATGCCTTCGACGCACTGCGTGCCGGGGAACTCGGAGCACTGCTCGTCGGTCTCGCACTGCTCTCGAGAACCGTCGACGACGACGGAGCAGGCGCTGAGCGCGACAGCCGCGGCGAAGGACGCGATGGCGAAACCCGCGGCGATGGTGGTGTGGCGTGACGGGCGGACCGCCTTCACTCGTTTCGACATCTGGTAGAGCCCCCGAAGGATAGGCCGCAGGTTAGCGCCGCCACCCGCACTTGGGCCAAGAGTGATCCCCTTATCCGACCCGGTCCCCGACCAGGACGGCGAGGAGTGCGACCACCAGCTCACGTTCTTCGGCCTCCGCGATCGCCAGGGCGTCGACCAGGATGGCCCCATCCTCGATGCGGACCAGCACCGCGGGGTCGCAGGCCCGAAGCCGCGCTGCGAGGTCGTGGGGCGCGCGGCTGGCGAGACGGAGCGCGGCCGAGGCGATGCCCTCCCCCGGCTGCGAGCCGCCGCCCATCTCCCCGCGGGTCGCCACGATCTCGCAATCGATGCCTGCGGCCTCGAGCTCGGTGCGCCAGCGCAGGGCACGCGAGCGCTGGACCGCCTCGCCGAGGCGCGCCCGGGAAAGCACCGGAATCGCCGACTCGCCGCGCGAAAGCCAACCCTCGAGCGTCGCTTCCAGCGCGACGAGCGCCAGGCGTCCCAGCCGCAACGCCCGCGCGAGGGGATCGCGGCGCGCGAGACTCACAAGAGATGTGCGGCCGACGATGACACCTCCTTGCGGTCCGCCGAGGAGCTTGTCGGTGCTGAAGGTGACGGCGTCCGCGCCTGCGTCGAGCGCCGCGCGGGCCAGCGGCTCGCCGGCCAGGCCGAGATCGGCGAGATCGCCGCGCGCGCCTGAGCCTTGATCGTCCACCAGGAGCGCGCCGCTCGCTCGCGCCAGGTCCGAAAGCTCGGTGATCGAGGGGCGGCCGACGAAGCCCACCTGTCGGAAGTTCGCCTGATGGACGCGAAGGATCGCGGCGGGAGCCGTGCAAGACTCCAGGGCGCGCGCGTAGTCGCTCGCGTGGGTGCGGTTGGTGGACCCGACCTCGACCAGCCGTGCACCGGACCGAGCGATGATCTCCGAGATGCGAAAACCGCCGCCGATCTCGACCACCTCACCGCGCGAAACGATCACGTCGCGGCCGCCGAAACATGCCGAGGCGACGAGGAGGATCGCCGCCGCGCCGTTGTTCACCACCAGCGCGTCCTGCGCCCCGCTCATCTCGGCCAGGGCGCGCTCGGCGAACGCGCCGCGCCGGCCGCGTTTGCCGGTCGCCAGATCGAGCTCCAGCGAAACGTAGGCCCCCGCCGTATCGGCCAGGGCTGCGACCGCGGCCGGCGCGAGCGGCGCGCGACCCAGGTTGGTGTGCAGAAGGATGCCGGTGGCGTTCACGACGCGCCGCGCGCGCAGACCGAGCCATGCTGCTGCAGCGCAGGCCGTGGCTGCCGCGACCTGATCCTCGGTGGGACAGACGCCGCCGTCCTCGGCGCGCAGATCGCGCCGGGCCGCGTCGATGGTCTCCCGCGCCAGACGCGTCACCAGCGCGGCTCCCAGCCGGGCGCGCGCCTCCGACAGCGCGTCATGCGCAACCACGCGATCGACCCTGGGAAGCAGCGCGAAGGGCGACGACGGGGGCACGCCTGCAGGCTATCCCGTGTTAACGTTTCGGGCCGTATGAGCCGTTCCTACCGTCGCTTGTCCACCCCGATCGCAGCGCTTTTGCTCACTGCGGCGGCGGCGGGTCCGTTCTTCGTCACGCGCGCGCGCGCCGCCTGGCCGGCCGCGGAGAACGCGACGATCGAAGACATGAAGGACCCGGACAACTGGCCCAACGATCCGGGCTACGGGTTCAGCGACGCGGACAATCGCAATGGGCAGTGGAACTACTACTCGTTCCTCCCCGAGCCGAACAACGTGCAGACCGGCGAGACCTCCAGCGGGATGTCGATCGATCGCGCGTGGCGGCTCACTGCCACCGAGATGAACGACGGCACCAAGGTGGCCGGGCACCCCAGCGTGCTCATCGTCGTCACCGATTCCGGCATCAAGTGGGACGAGGACGACGTCATCGAGGCGGCGTACATCAACCACAAGGAGCTGCAGCAGCACCGACCCACCCTCGCCGACGGGTCGGCCTGCGGCGACCTCGACCCGCAGTTCTTCCGTCCGCCGGCCGACGCCGCGGAGATCCTGGCTGGCTTCGATTGCAACGGCGACGGCATCCTCAGTGTCGCCGACTACGCCGAGACGCCGTCGCTGTCCCCCGCAGCGAGCGAGGGGCACCCGCTCGGGGATCGCAACGACAACGGCAAGCTCGATGCCGGCGACCTCATCATCAACTTCTCCGACGGGGTCGACGACGACGCCAACGGGTACACCGACGACATCTCGGGCTGGGACTTCTTCAAGGACGACAACGACCCGTACGACGACACCCGGTACGGCCACGGCACGGGTGAGGCGCGCGACTCGATGGCGCGTGCCAACAACGGGATCGGCGAAGCCGGCGGTTGCAACGGCTGTCGGCTCATCTCGGCGCGCGTCGGCGACAGCTTCATCACCGACGTCACCGAGTTCGCCCAGGCTGTCGTCTACGCCACCGACATGCGCGCGCAGGTCGTGCAGAGCGCGCTCGGCACCGTGAACATGAACGCCTATGCGCAGAAGGCGCTCGACTACGCCTACGACCATGGCGTCCTCACGGTCGCGTCGATGGCCGACGAGAATTCGCGTCACCACAACATGCCGACCGCGGCGAACCACACGATGCCGGTCCACGCGATCCAGTACTCGGGCGCCAACGTGTTCTCCGCGCAGACCTTCCTCGAGTATCACCCGTGCTCGAACTTCGGCGGGCAGAACTTCCTTTCCGCGTCGGGTACGGGCTGCTCGAGCGAGGCGGTCGGGCAGACCAGCGGCATCGCCGGTCTCGTCTACAGCGCGGGCGTGAAGTACGGCGTCGAGCTCGGCGCGTCCGAAGCGATGCAGCTCATCATGATGACGGCCGACGACATCGACATCGCGGTATCGCGCGAGCCCGAGTCGATCTACCGCTGGAGCCAGAAGGGCTTCGATCAGCGGTTCGGCTACGGGCGCGTCAATGCGAACACCGCGGTCGAGTGGGTCAAGGCCAAGAAGATCCCTCCCGCCATCGACGTGGTGTCGCCGACCTGGTTCACCGTCCTCTACAAGGACCAGGTCGTCGGCCCGATCGACATCGTCGGCAGCGTTTCGGCGAAGCGCGCGAACAACTTCGACTGGTCGGTGGAGTGGGCGCCGGGAGTGCAGCCCGACGACTCCTTGTTCAAGGCGATCGACGGCGGCACGCTCGTGCCCAGCGACGTGGTCATCGGTCAGAACGGCCCGCTGGCCTCACTCGACATCCGCAACATCGACACCACGCACGAGCGCGACTCCGACAGTCTGCTCGGTGAAAACGACACCACGATCACCGTGCGCGTCCGGTCGGTCGCCCATTATGGCGGCGAGATCGGCGACGTGGTCGGCGAGCTGCGCCGCACGTACTACGTGCACAGCGACCCCGACCTCGCCAAGGGCTTCCCGGTGTACGTGGGGTCGAGCGGCGAGGGCAGCCCCAAGACCGCCGACATCGACGGCGACGGCATCCGCGATCTCATCTATCCGACGGCCGGCGGCGAGCTGCACGTGCTCAAGCTGACCGCGAGCGGGCCCGAGAGTCTGCCGGGCTTTCCGTTCAAGGCCGAGCGTGCGCGGGGCCTGTCCAATCGCGAAGGAGAGGCGAGCTACCTGGCATCCGAGGCCTATGTGACCAAGGGTGTCGACCCGGACCTCGGACACGAGTCGCTCTCGACCAGTGCTCCGGCGGTGGCCGACCTCGACGGTGACGGGAAGAACGAGATCGTCGTCACCAGCTACGCCGGCACGATCTACGTGATCGACGGTGACGGCAGCGTGCGCAGCGGCTGGCCCATCCGCTTGCCCGACATCCCGTCGTGCTCGCTCGACCCCGCGAGCCCGACCGAAGGTCCGTGCATGGGCCGAATCGGCGACCCCGCGGACGAGAAGTTCGCCGGCATCGCGCGCGGCGCGTTCGCCGCGCCGGTCATCGCCGACATGAACAACGACGGCGCCTACGACATCATCCAGGCCGCCTTCGATGGGAAGATCTACGTCTTCCACAGCGACGGCGAGCCGGTCGCCGGATGGCCGGTCGAGGTGAAGTACACCGGGACGCTCGGCGACGATCCGGGCCCAGCGCGCATCTTCACGACGCCCGCAGTCGCAGACTTCAACGGCGACGGCTTCCCGGAGTTGCTGGTCGGCAGCAACGGCAAGCTCGGCAACGGCGGCAACGCCGGCGGCGTGTACCTGATCGACGGACGGGGGACTGCGGCGCCAGTGCAGCCGATGCCCAACTGGCCGGTGACGTTCACATCGTTCAACCTCTTCCCGCTGGTCGCCGAGGGCGTCACCAACTCGGCGATCACCGCGAAGATCGGCGAGACGCGGGTAGCGATCGCACACGCCAACGCGGGCCCGCCGATCATCGTCCCGGTGGACCCGGGCCAGCAGACCGGGCTCGGCCGACAGCCGCCCAACGGCTTGCCCTTGCGACCGGATCCCAACGATCCGTCGCTCCCTTACGTCGGGCTCGATCCTTCCAGCATCTTCGGGCCGCTCACCACGGCGCCCCGGCCTAACACGATGCTGCCGCTGTTTTCGCAGCCGTCGGTGGCGGACATGGATCAGGACGGCGTACCCGACGTCATCGCAACGGGCGGCTCCCTCAACCTGGCGATCAATCTCCAGACCGGCGGGACGGCGCCGGGCGGCAACCTCATGGCGATGTGGAGCCTCAAGACCGGGACGATGCTCCCCGCGTCACCGATGGTGCTGGAGGACTTCACGTTCCTGAACAGCTCGGCAGTCGCCGACCTCACCGGTGACGGTTACCCCGAAGCGCTCATCGGGACCGGCGGCTACTTCTTGCACGCGTTCGATGCGTGCGGTCGCGAGCCCGAAGGCTGGCCGAAGTTCACCGGCCAATGGATCATCCCCACGCCCGCAATCGGCGATCTCGACGGCGACGACAAGCTCGAAGTCGCGGTCGGCACGCGCAACGGCTGGCTCTACGTCTGGCACACCGGCGCGAGCACGAGCAATCTCATCGCGTGGGAGAGCTATCACCATGACAACCGCAACACCGGCGACCTCGAGGTCGCTCTCGAGCAGGGCGGCCCGCGAACCGCAGAGAAACCCCTCACCGCCGAGGTCTGCACCGAGGTCGTAGTCGAGGAAGAGGAGCCGACCTACGGAGCCTCCGGTGGCTGCGCCTGCCGCGCCGCTGGCGAAAGTGATCAGCGCAATGGTGGCGTCGGCGGTGGTGTCGGCCTCGCCGCATTCGCCATCGCTATGGGTGGGATCGCGATGCGTCGCCGCAGCGCCGCCTGACGAACGCCCGAGCCATGTGCCGTCCGGGCACGCTGGCCTGAAGGCGCGCCGCGGACAACTCGGGGCCCCATCGGACCGATCGCGCCACCCAATGACGCAGCCACGGCCCCCAGCGGGCGCGACGCAGCCGCTGGCGACCGCGCCGCAGCCGCTGGCGGGCGCGACGCAGCCGCTGGCGGGCAAGCCGCGGACAACTCGGGGCCCCATCGGACCGATCGCGCCACCCAATGACGCAGCCACGGCATTTAGTCGGACCGATCGCGCCACCCAATGACGCAGCCACGACACTTAGTCGGACCGATCGCGCCACCCGGTAGGCCCAGGTGCCCACGCCTGGTCGCATCGCGCCTGTCGCCCAGCGCCAACGACAACGCAGCCAGCGGCCTCGCAGCGGCGCCCAGCGCGTGCGCCTCGCCTACTGCGACTTGGCTTTGGCGAGATCCCCTTCGAAGTACATGAGTCCGGTGGCCCACTGCCAGGGATCGGTAATGGCGATCTCCTGGTTGTTGTCGAGGGTCGCGTAGACGGCCTTGGCCTTGCCCGCGCTGTTGCGGGTGATGCGGTAGCGAAACACCGGGGCGTAGTGCGGCGAGCCAAAGACATCGCCGAGGCCACCGAGGGCGACGACGGGACCGAAGCCGCGGCCGATGAGGTGGTGGAGAGCTTCGGCGCGCTTCTTCGCCGCCGAGGAGAAGCCGTTGGCGGCGAGGAGCGACCAGTCGCCGGTGATGCGATCGCTCGAGCCGCGCTCGGCGAGCCAGTCGTTCGCGCCGTCGATGAACTCCCACGGCAAGGTGGCGATGTTGCCGTCTTTCACGTGGAATGAATGCATCGCGCGGTTCGCGCCGTGCGCAGCCTCGTGCATGATCGTCGTGTCGCTCGAGGGGTTGCGGTACCCGGGAATGTTGTTGAGCTCGCCCTCGGCGTAGCCGAAGCGCTGGCCCTGCTTCCACCGCTGCCAGACCAGCGTGGCGAACGCCTCGGGGCCGCAACCCGCGTAGTTGTAGCCGTCGATCGGGTGCTTTAGCTCGATGTGGGGGACGGCGGCGACACTCTTGTTGCCATCGCAGGTGACGGGGTTCTCGGCGGTGATGCAAGAGTCGGCGTAGGCACCCACCTCCTCGTAGGACCACTCGACGCACTCCCAGAGGAAGTAAAAGCTGCAGTATTGCTGACCATTCTTGATCGCCTGCGTGCCCTTGCCGGTCGCGCTGTCGTCGCCGCTGGCCTGGCCCTGCGGGCCCATCGGCTGACGAAGGATCGCGGGACGCGACAGGACTTCGTCTCGGGAGAGCGTCTCGCGGGCCACCGACAGATCGAGGTTCCCGCGGCGATCGACGAAGTCGTCGTAGGCGCGATCGGCAGCGCGGTGCACGAGCGGCATCCACGCCTCGGCAAGCTGCTGCTTCACCGCGACCTGGCCCTCCTCGAGGATGCGCGCGCGCTCCTTCTCGAGCTCGTCGAGATGGTCGAGCTCGTACGCGGAGAGCGGCGTCTGAGAGCCGATCACATAGAGGCCGCCCGACTTGGCCTCCACGATGATCTCGGTCGAGGTGACCGCCACCAGCCGATCCACCGCGTTGCGGCCGCCGATGGCGATCAGGGTGCGGGAAAGCTTCTTCGCAAGCTCGCCGGAAGCATCGGCGAGGCTCATCGGTGAGCGGTCGAGGCGAGCGCCGAGGACGAAGCTGCGCAACGTGCCTTCGCCGGCGCCGAGGACGACGTCGAGCGCATCGCCGTCGCTGCCTGCGGGTGCGACGACCGCGAAGTACGCGACGAGGTCGCCTTCCAGCGACTCCACCGGAACGGTGAGGATCGCGTCGACCGCGTCGAGGTCGAAGGAGTCGTCGGTCGCGAGGAGCTGATGAAGGACCGCCGCCTGCGCGATGGCCGGCGGGACCTCGTCCCCGGCGAGGATGGGGAGCGCCGTCGAATCGCTCTTGGTTGCGTCCTCGATGTCACCAGGGAGATCGGTGCTGGCCGGGGCGCAGCCGGTCAGGACGAGGCCCACGGAGAGGGCTACCGAGAGGGCGAGGACCGAGGTGGCGACGCGCATTACCAGCTCGTGAAGCGAGAGTCGTGCCGAGCGCTAGGCACCTGGAATCGTGGGAGTTTCGCTGAATCTCAAGAGTGGGTGGGCAAGATGATACGCGACGCTGGTGAACCAACGATCCAGGTGCCTCCCGGTCACGCGACGACCGGGAGAGGCGCCCTGCGATCGTTCAGTTCACCTGGTCGAGGTCCTCGTTGAGGATCACCGTGCCCTGACCATTGGATGCGATCCCGCCGCCGGCGATGATCGCGCCGCCGGTCACCGACGGTGACAGCGTGACGGTGGTGCCGTCGCGGAGCGCGGTGACGGCGTAGAAGCCGGGGTAGTTGATGCCGCCACTAACAAAGAGCCATGTGTTGCGCGCGACCACGCGATAGTTCCCGGTCCACGCGTTGGACGGCAACAGGAGCGACGCGTCGTTGGTATACGAGCTCTCGAAGCCGTTGGTGTATTCGAGCGGGCTGTACTGGTAGACGGTGACGGGCTGGGTGGTACGCAGGCGGTACGCGCCGTCGATGGCAAGCGTGCTGCCGGTCGCGTCTTTCAGCTCGTCCACCCAGGGCAGCGTGATCACCTGGTCCGCTGGAGCGAGCCCTCGCACTGGATGACGCCAGCCGGGCAGACGGGGTCCGAACCGCCCTCGCCGCCGCTGCCCGTTGCGCCACCGGAGCCGGGATTACCGCTGTTGGTGGTCGAGCTGTCGCCGCCGCTGCCCGGGCCTCCGGGCCCTGCACCGCCGTCTTCGCCGCCTCCGCTTTGGGTGCCGGTCTGGGTGCCGGAGCTGGTGCTGCCGGGGCCCTGCGAATTGGCCCCCTGCCCTTCGCCGCCCTGGCCCGCGCCGCCATTGCCTTGCGTGCCTTGCGACGTCGTGGAGGTCTCACCTCCGGAGCCGCTGCCCGACGAGTTGGTGGTGGCGCTGTCGTCGCCTCAGGCAGCGAGCGCGAGAGCCGTGGTGAGGAGGAGGGAGCTGGGGATGGTCTTGGTTTGCATGACGGTCAATTGGTGCCCTTGTCGAGGTCGAGGCCGCCGGGATACCAGTAACTGGTGTCGTCGCCGTAGCCGTAGACGCTGATGCCGAACGGCATCGTGCCGGTGACGTTGTGATTGCCGTCGCCTCCGTTGTTGAGCTGAACGCGGGCGACCGAGTAGCCGCTCGCACCGATGACGGTGAACCCGGACACGACGGCGCCATCGAGCGTAATGGTCGCCGCGGAGGGCGCAGTGATGTTCACGTAGTTCGACAGGTAGTTCGTCGGCGCGTGAAAGAGGTAGGAGGACCGATATTGCTCGGTCGCCACCGCGAGGGCCATTGCCGGGTCGCCGGGGATTCCGGAGTCGCCTTGGCCGTGCATGTACTGCGCGACCAGTATGGGCTTGTCGCCGCTGATCACGAAGTCGGCGGCCGCCTGCGGCAGCTCCACGAAGTCTCCAGCGTTGGTCAGCGAAGTCGCCGCGCCGTCGAAGGGAGGATCGTAGGTCAGCGTCGTCCCAGGCT
>Ga0105046_10001401_pt1 | contig 37033 bp, 31 predicted proteins | sample MAT03_FD_78385 | JGI IMG/M metagenome (GOLD analysis project Ga0105046, IMG submission 78385) | Freshwater microbial communities from Lake Fryxell liftoff mats and glacier meltwater in Antarctica - MAT-03 (megahit assembly) | ecosystem: Environmental > Aquatic > Freshwater > Ice > Liftoff... | reverse complement strand
CTGATCTGACTCTTTAACCACTCAAGGTGCACTCATGGGTAGCGAAAGCGTTCACAAGAAGCTTGACCGGGTCCGCAAGCCGCGGGTCCACATCACTTACGAAGTCGAAACCGAAGGCGCCATGGTGGTGAAGGAACTGCCCTTCGTCGTCGGCGTGCTCGGCGATTTTTCCGGCCAACCCACCGAACCGCTCAAACCCCTGAAGGATCGCAAGTTCATCCAGATCGACCGCGATAACTTCAACGACGTCATGGGCCGCATGACCCCCGGCCTCAGCATGCGAGTCAAGAATACGCTCAAGGACGACGGCTCCGAGCTCGGCGTCGCCCTGAAGTTCAACTCCATGGAAGACTTCAGCCCCGAGCGAGTGGCCCAACAGGTCGACCCCATCAAGAAGCTGGTGGACACCCGCGACAAGCTCCGTGACCTCCTCACGAAGATCGACCGCTCCGAGGACCTTGAGAACCTGCTCGAGAAGGTTCTCTCCAATTCCGATGAGCTCAAGAAGCTCGGTGGCGAACTCAACATCAAGCCGGAAGAAGGCAAGTAAGTGAAGCGGCGAGGAGGGTGAACGGGTGAAGCGGTGATGGGCCGACGGGCGATCCGAAGCGTCGATGGTCGAGCCTGAGACGTGTGAAGGGTCCCGTTTGTTTCAACCGTTCATCCTTGACCCGTTCAGAGCAACGCGACAACAAACCACAGAACTCCATCACATAAACCACCAAGGGAAAACCATGAGCGCTGAACAGCAAGCTGCCGGGGCAGCAGGAACGACGACGACGGAAGGCGTGAGCCTGCTTGATCAGGTGATTGGCGCCACGAAGCAGACGGAGCGATCCCGGGCCGAAGACCTCGTGCGAACGCTCGCCGAGGAGGCTCTCAAGGGCACGGTGCAGTACAGCAAGAACGTGACGGTCACGATCAACCAGTCGATCGAGGCGATCGATAAGGCGATCTCGAAGCAGTTGAACGCGGTGATGCACACCCCGGCCTTCCTCAAGCTCGAAGGCACCTGGCGGGGCCTCAACTACCTTGTCATGAACTCCGAGACCAGCGTCAATCTCAAGATCAAGGTTCTCAACGTCGCCAAGAAGGATCTCTTCAAGGACGTGGACAAGGCCGTCGAATTCGACCAGAGCCAGATCTTCAAGAAGCTGTACGAAAACGAGTTCGGCAGCCCCGGCGGCGAGCCTTACGGCACGCTCATCGGCGACTACGAGTTCACGAACCACCCCGAGGATCTCGAACTCCTCTCGAAGATGTCCAACGTGGCCGCGTCGGCGTTCTGCCCGTTCGTGACCTCCGCGGACCCGAAGCTCTTCGGCTTCGATAGCTGGAGCGAACTCTCGAAGCCTCGCGACCTCGAGAAGATCTTCGACACGGTCGAGTACGCCAAGTGGCGTTCGTTCCGCGACTCGGACGACAGCCGCTTCGTGACGCTGACGATGCCGCGAACGCTGGCCCGCCTGCCTTACGGGGCCAACACCAAGCCAGTGGAAGCCTTCGGTTACGAAGAAGCTCCGTACGACGCCGCCGGCAAGCCCAAGTCGATGGAGCACGGCGAATATTGCTGGATGTCCAGTGCGTACGTCATGGGTACGAAGATGACGGACGCCTTCTCGAAGTACGGCTGGTGCGTGGCGATCCGCGGGGCCGAGGGTGGCGGCAAGGTTGAAGGCCTGCCGACGCACGTCTCGATCAGCGACGACGGCGACGCCGACATGAAATGTCCGACGGAAATCTCCGTCACAGACCGCCGCGAAGCGGAACTCTCGAAGCTCGGCTTCCTGCCGCTGTGCCACTACAAGAACACCGACTACTCGGTGTTCTTCGGCGCCCAGACGGCCCAGAAGCCGAAGAAGTACGACAAACCTGAAGCCACGGCGAACGCGGCGATCTCCGCCCGCCTGCCTTACATCATGGCGTCGAGCCGCATCGCTCACTACCTGAAGGTGATGGCCCGCGACAAGATCGGCAGCTTCATGGAATCCAAGGACTGCGAAGATTGGCTTAACAAGTGGATCCGCCAGTATGTCAACTCGAACCCGAACGCGGGCCAGGAGACGAAGGCGAAGTATCCGTTGGCCGAGGCCAAGGTGCAGGTGATGGAGATTCCCGGCAAGCCGGGGTCTTACAACGCCGTGGCGCATCTTCGCCCGTGGCTCCAGTTCGAGGAACTGACCACCTCGTTGCGAATGGTCGCCCGCATCCCGCAGATGGGCGGCTGAGTTTAGGCGAACCCGAAGCTTAAGCGCCGGGGTGGCCCCTGCAAACGCGATTGACCTCGCAGCCCAGGCGAACCCGGAGTGTAAGCGACAGGTGGAAAGGTGGATGGATGAAGGGTGGCTTCACCCGTCATTCCCCCGCCTTTCCACCGTCACCCCTTCTCTTGCTCTTGGTCCTATGAATCCCTCTCGCAGCAAGACGGTCCTTGAACGTTACGCCGAGGCAGTGCCACTGCCGCCGGTGATCGCGGTGCCCTCACTGCTTGACGAAGTCCTCGCCGCCACGAACGCGGCCCCTGCCTCGCCAACCGTGGCCGCCCCTCCTGCCAGAGGTGAACTCGAACGGTTCCTCGCCGAGCCGGATGTTGCCGAAGCCCTGAAAACCTGGATCGGCGGACTCGTTCCTGAGCACTGGCGGGCCGAACTCAAAAGGAAGATCACCCAGAAACTCAGTTCCGACATTGCCCAGATCGACGGACTCGTTAGCGACCAGATCAATGCGATCTTGCATCACCCGGAGTTCCAGAAACTCGAGGCGTCCTGGCGGGGGTTGAAGTACCTCGTTGATCAGGTGCCCGAGGAAGCGAACGTGAAGATCCGGGTGCTCAACGCATCCTGGAAGGACATGGTGCGGGATCAGGAACGTGCTCTCGAATTCGATCAGAGCCACCTCTTCCGCAAGGTGTACAACGAAGAGTTCGGCACCCCCGGCGGCGAACCGTTCGGCATGCTGATCGGCAACTACGAGATGGCCCATCGCGCCTTCACGAATCACCCGACCGACGACATGGCCACGCTTCGCGGCATCTCCGCCGTGGCGGCGGCTTCCTTCGCTCCGTTCATCGCGGCCACCGATCCGCGATTCCTCGAAGTCGATTCCTTCACCGAACTCGAACAACCTTACGACCTCTCGCGACTCTTCAGCCAGGCGGACTATCTGAAGTGGCGATCGTTCCGTGACACGGAAGACGCACGATTCGTGGGCCTCGTGCTGCCTCGCGTGGTCTATCGCGCACCGTATGGCGACGACCCCGCGCGAGCCGAGAGTTTCCGCTTCACCGAGGATGTCTCGGCTCCCGATCGCAGTGGCTACCTGTGGGGTAACGCTGCCTTTGCCTTCGCCGCGGTGGCAGTGCGAGCCTTCAGCGAAACCTCCTGGCTTGCGGATATTCGCGGCACCCGCCCGGGCGCCGACAGCGCCGGACTTGTCACCGGCCTTCCCGCCATCGGCTACGGCACGGGTTCCGCCGAGTTCCCGCGATCGGTCACGGATGCTCACTTCACCGACATCCGCGAAAAGGAACTGAGCGATCTCGGCTTCGTGCCGTTGTGCCACTCCCCGGGATCAGCAGAGGCGGCGTTCTTTACCGCGCCCTCGGCCTCGAAGCCGAAAATCTACAGCGAATCCTCGGCGACGGCGAATGCCAAGCTCTCGGCGATGCTGCAGTACATGCTCTGCGCCAGCCGCTTCGCACACTATCTGAAGGTGATCATTCGCGATCAGGTGGGCGGGTACACCACTGCGTCGGAAATTGAGGAGCGATTGCAGAAGTGGGTGATGCCTTACGTCTCGAGCAACGACAACGCCTCGCAGGAGGTAAAGGCTCGCTATCCACTTCGCGAAGCGAAGGTGAGCGTGCGAGACAACCCCGAGAAGCCCGGTCAGTATCAGTGCTCGATCTACCTGCGTCCGCACTTCCAACTGGATCAACTCTCCGCAGGGATTCGCTTGTCGACGCAGTTGAACACGAGATCGGCCGAGTAACGAAGAACAAGAGCAGGAGAGCCTGAGAAAGAAAGAGCGGAGACTGATGCCATGCCCAAGATTGCGACGGTTTTGGGAGCTAGAGACATACGTGAACCCGGGCGGCGGAAACCCAAACATGGCTCGAAACGAGTAGGATTTGTCGTACCCCGAGGTGCAGGATGGATCGTTCAAAAATCGCGATCCCGGTCGATCGGCAGCTTCTTGCGAAGCTTGATCGTCTCTCGAAGGATCGTAAATATCCGAGTCGGATTCGAGCGGTGCAGGAGAAACTCCTCAGTCTTGAACGCAGCCGCCTTGCACGAGAGTGTGCCAAACTCGATCGAATCAAGGAACAGCGCATCGCGGAGGCGGGAGTCAACGAGGATTTGGAATCATCAACCGTCGTGAGTCATGGACGTAGCCTGGAAAAGACCCGGAAGGCGAGAGTCGTTGAGAGACTTCACCCTTTTCTCCCGTTTACCCCTTCTCCCCTTCTCTTGAAGGGGTTGGCAATCTCTTATCGAGACCACTTATGAGCACCAGTGCCACAGACCTTTACAAAGCCGGCAAACTCGCTGAAGCCGTTGCAGCCGCTATTGACGCGGTCAAGTCGGCGCCGGCGGATCGGCCCAAGCGGTTCTTCCTCGCCGAATTGCTCGTTTTTTCCGGCGACCTGGAACGAGCGGACAAACAACTCGACGTCCTCTTCCAACCCGACTCGCCCGATCTGCCGATGGTAACTCTGTTCCGGCAGTTGATCCGCGCCGAGACAGCACGCCGTGAGTTCTACACCCAGGGCCGGCTGCCGGAATTCCTGACACAACCGTCCGAATGCGTGAAACTGCACCTGGAGGCTTCGATCCACCTGCGTGAGGGCCGCACTGCCGAGGCCACGGCTGTGCTTGCGAAGGCGGAAGAGATTCGCCCGCACGCGGCTGGCACCTGCGACGGCAAGGCCTTTGACGACATCCGCGATCTCGATGATCTCGCGGCCCCGGTGATCGAAGTGCTGACCGCGAACGGCAACTACTATCACGTGGCCTGGGAGACGATCGAACTGATTGAGTTCCACGCTCCCGAGCGAGCCCGCGATCTTTACTGGCGGCCCGCTCACATGGTGGTGACCGAGGGCCCCGATGGCGTCGTGTATGTGCCGACCCTGTATCACGGCTCGCACGCGGACCCGGACAACGCCCTGAAGCTTGGCCGCGGCACGGACTACCGCGGCGGCGAGGGCACTCCGCATCGCGGCGTCGGGCAGCGCGAGTTCCTCGTCGGCGAGGATTCCCTGCCGATCCTGGGGATTCGCGAGATTGAGTTCACGAAGTGAAGAGGCTAAACGGAAGAGAGATTGATGGCTTCCATCCGCAACGATCAACCGTTGGTTTCCTCGGTGCTTGATCGTCTCATCGACGACTCACCCGAGGAGACGGTCGAGGCGATTCGCAACCGCTCTCAGCTTCTCCGCGAAATGAAGGTTGCCGTTCGGCGCGACCTTGAGAATCTCCTCAACACGCGGCGGCGGAACCTCATCCCACCCAAGGATCTCACCGAGGTCAAAGCCTCCCTGATCACTTACGGACTGCCCGATTTCAGCGGCACCGCCCCGTCGGGGGTCAAGGAACGCGATGCCTTCTGCCGACAGATCGAAACCGTGATCCTGGCGAATGAGCCTCGCTTTCTCACGGTGAAAGTCGGGCTCGTCTCGAATACGGAGACGATGGACCGCACCTTGCGTTTCAAGATCGACGCACTGATGCGGGCCGACCCGGCTCCGGAACCGGTGATCTTCGATTCCGCGATGGAACCCGTGACGGGCGAGTTCGAGGTGCGCGGGGGATGAGCCCCGTTTTACCGCTCGCGGCGTAGCGATGAACCCTCGTACGCCAACGCCAAGGAATCCGTGAGTCCGCGTCACGCATCCGCCTCGAAAGATCGAGCCGTCGGGAACCATCATGAGCGACGAACTTCTTTCCTACTACAACCGCGAGCTTTCTTACATCCGTCGGCAGGCGGCGCGGTTTGCGGAGTCGCACCCCAAGGTGGCGTCGCGATTGCGTCTCGGGCCCGATGGCAGCGAAGACCCGCACGTGGAGCGGCTTCTCGAAGGCTTCGCCTATCTGACTGCTCGCGTCCGCCACAAGATCGACGACGAGTTTCCGGAAGTCACGCAAGCCTTGCTCAGCGTGCTCTATCCGCATTATCTCGCTCCGATCCCGTCGTTCTCCATCGTGCAACTCGATCTCGATGAGGGTCAGAACGAACTCACCGCGGGGCTCACGGTGCCTCGGGGCCAGGGCATCGAGACGGACCCGGTGCAGGGCGATCCGATCCGTTTCCGCACCGCGTACCCGGTGACGCTGTTCCCGGTGGATGTGAAGGCCGTGAGCCTTGTGACCGCGCCGTTCACGGCTCCGGTGACGCCAAAATCTAACGTCGCCCAGGCGGTGTTGCGGGTGTCGCTCGCCTGCCGATCACCCTCGGTGAAGTGGTCGTCCTTGAATTGCCAGCGTCTGCGGCTGTTTCTGAACGGGCAGCCCCAGCACACGCAGAAGCTTTACGAGTTGATGTTCAACAACGCGATCGAGGTCGCCTTCGCCACGAAGCCGGACGACCGCGGCGCCGTGGCGACGAGCACGTCCGTGCTGAGGCCCGTCGGCTACGAACGCGACGAAGGCCTGCTGCCTTATCCTGCCCGATCGTTCGTCGGTTATCGTTTGCTGACGGAACTCTTCGCGTTCCCGCAGAAGTTCCTGTTCGTCGACATCGACATTCCGCCTGCGGCGCTCGCCCGAACGGATAACCTCCTCGAGATTTTCGTTTACCTTAACCGCCCCGCGGAGGATCTGTCCGCGAATGTGAATGCGGAGACGCTACGCCTCGGCTGCACTCCGATGGTGAATCTGTACAAGCAGGCGTCCGAGCCGATCCGCCTGACGCAGACGCAATTCGAGTATCGACTGGTGCCGGACGCTCGTCGGCCGTTGTCTCACGAGGTGTACTCGGTGGACCGCGTGGTTGCGACTTCGCCGGACGGCCGCGAGGTGGAGTACAGCCCGTTCTTCTCCGTGAAGCACGGCACCGCGGGCCGGGTCGCCGGGCCTTACTGGCATGGGATGCGCCGGGCCGCTCAGGATCTCACGGCGACGCGAGCCGACGTTGCGGTCGATCGCGGTACCGAGATGTTCCTCTCGCTCGTGGACCTCGGCTTCAACCCTCTCTCGCCCGCGGACTGGACCGTGCACGTCGAATCCACCTGCCTCAGTCGCGATCTTCCCGGCCGTCTGCCGTTCGGCGCCGGTCAGCCGAAGCTTCAGATGATGCAGGGCGGCGGGCTCGTCACTCGCCTCCGTTGTCTCACACCACCCACGCCGACGCTTCGCGCGCACCTTCACGAGGAAGGCCTTTGGCGGCTCGTCTCGCATTTGTCACTCAATCACCTCTCCGTTTCCGGCGGGGCGGACGGCGCGGACGCGCTGCGGGAGATCCTGTCGCTTTACAACTTCACCGAATCCGCCGTGGCGAAGACGAGCATCGACGGCCTGGTGAGTGTGAACAGCCGACGCGTGCTCGGCCGCTCGGGTGGGGCGCTGTGCCGTGGCGTGGAAGTGACCGTGGAGTTCGACGAGGACCGCTTCACCGGCAACGGCATGTTCCTCTTCGCCAGCGTGCTCGAACGCTTCCTGGCCTTGTATTCCAGCGTGAATTCCTTCACCCGCACCGTGGCGACGGTGGCTCGGCGTGAAGGCGAATATCGCCGTTGGCCGGCCCGCGTGGGCGAGACGATCGTGCTCTGAGCCTGGCGTGAGTGGCGATGTTTACCTGGGACGGATGCTTGAACCGACTTCGAGAACCGCGATGGCCCGACACCACAACCTGACGGCGAAGCTCGGCAGCCAGCCCGGCGCATTCGACTTCTTCCAGGCCGTGCGCATCCTGGAGCGGCGTGGCGTCGCGCTGGGCCGGGCCATGGTGGGTGGTGATTCACCCCCCGAGCGTGAGGCCCTCCATTTCCGCGTGCAGCCGGGGCTGCGTTTCGCCTCCTCGGCCGTGGCCACCGTCACCGGGGCGAATGATACCCGCCCCGATGCTCCGCCGCCGGAACTCACCACCACCTTCCTCGGCCTCACCGGGTCCGACGGCATCCTGCCCCAGCATTACACCACGCTCATCCTTTCCCGCCTTCGGCAAAAGGACACCACCCTTCGCGACTGGCTCGATCAGTTTCACCATCGTCTGCTCTCGCTCTTCGTGCGAGCCTGGGAGAAGACGCACCTCCCCGCCGCGGTGGAACAACACCGTGTGCAGGGTGCCTCCGGCGACGATCCCTTCGCTCGCGGCCTCTTCTCGCTCGCCGGCTTTGGCACCGATGGCCTGCGCGACCGACTCCGGATCTCGAATGACACCATCGTTTACTACTCCGGCCTGCTCGCCCGCCAGCCACGAACGGCCTCGGGTCTCGAACAGGTGCTTGGAGAGTTCTTCGGCTGGCCCGTCACCGTGCAGGAACTCAGCGGCCACTGGCTCTATTTAGACCTGGAAAACAAGGCTCAATTGCAAGACGGGGTGAAGCCCGGCCGCAACGTCGGACTGGGCCGTGATGTCATCATCGGCCAGCGAGTCTGGGATGTGCAGAGCAAGGTTCGCCTGGTGATTGGCCCGCTGGAATACTCGCAGTTCCGCAGCCTGCTGCCTGGCGGCTCGGCGCGTGGCCCGCTTCGCGACCTGGCGCGTTTGTATCTCGGCCTCGAGATCGATGCGGATGTGCAGATCGTGCTGAAACGCGACGCGGTGCCCTGGTGCGAACTGGAGTACAACGAACGCGCCGGCCCCCGCCTCGGCTGGAACACCTGGGTGCGCACGCACAACTTCGGCGAACCCGTCGGCGACGCCGTCTTCCCGGCCGAGTGACGTAGCAATGCCACGAGCCGCGACCGTGGTGTCGGTCGCGGCTCGTCACGGATCACTTCGACCTTCGTGCACCGATCTCAGCGGACTTCGCTCGCCACGGTGATCGCGGGCTCGGACATCAGCACCCGAAGCACGGGCAAGAGCGGTGCGAAGGTTCGCTCTTTGTCCCAGGAGTTATCGGTGATCTTGATGTGGCCCGGGCCGATGCCGCCCTGTCCCAGCGTCGCGTCGAGGGCGATCCACTGGCCTTCCACGAAGACCTCGAACCACATGTGATACGCCAGGTACGGCTTCCCATCCGCCGTGGGCACGTAGACAAGACCGAGAGCCGTTCGCGACGGTACGCCGACGGCCCGGCACATCGCGGTGGCGAGCATCGCGTATTCGGTGCAGTCGCCGCTGAGCGAGTTCGCCACGTTGTCCGCGGTCGCCATCGCCTGCGAGAACTCCACCGCCTTCATGTTCTGCTTCACCCACGTCTCCACGGCCCGGGCCTTGTCCCAGTCCGTCGCAACCGCGGGCAGCGATGCCGTCGCCTTCTTCGCGTGAGACTTCACGGCGTCGTTGTCCCAGTTCACGAAGAAGCTGCTGTCCAGGAATTCCTGGCCCGGTGCCGCGGCCGGCTTCACCACGGACGCAGGGGAACGAATGGCGGTGACGACGAGGTCAAAGCTTTTCGACTTCGCGTCCACGTTCTTCACCTGCTGACGCGAGTCCGTGCTGAGCGTGGTGGAGGGGTCGTCGTCCTCGGGCATCCGGATGCTGTAAGTCAGTGATCCGCGATTGTGGATGTTCGGCACCTCGCGATCCAGGCGGATCGATTGCACCTTGAAGACATCCGGCGGGCTCTCGACCGCCTGCATCGCAGCGGCTTGCGTGGTGCGAAGGAACGTGACCTTCCCACCCAGAGCCGCGAACTTGAACTCGGACTTCAGCGGTTCGTAGGTCTTCGCATCACACCAGAGATACTGGGCTGGCAGCTTGAAGTTCCCGACGGGTTCCATCCGGCTCACAAGTCGAAGCAGCTTGCGCGGAGGCGTGCCGGGCCACAGCGAAAGTTCCTCCTCGGCTTCCGCCGTGGTGGTGGTCTTGATCACGCGGTTGAGCGAAGCGACGTACATGAACGAGTCGTAGGAATCGCCCGGCTTCAGTTTGCGGTCGCGGATCTCGAGCGGTTCTCGCACAACGCCGGTCACCCCCGTGGGCCAGGGCGTATCGGAGGCCGCGGCTGCCACGCCGGCGCCCTTAACACGGAGAACCTTGCCCTCGACCACGCCTGTAAGCGCAAGGGCCTGATCCTTGCCGAGCCCCTGGCTGAAGGTGGTGATGAGCACTTCGCCTTCAGGTGTTTCGGTGGTGCCTTCCTCGCCCCACTGGTTCACGACCTGGCCGAAGCGAGCGACCGTGAGCTTCTGGTACTTGCTGCCGACCCAGAGCTTCTTGCCGTCTTTCTCGATCTCGCGGGCGGCCCAGTGCAGGTAGCCGATGCGTTTGCCATCGACCGCGGCGACGAACCAGTAGTCGAAGAGCGTCTTGCTCTGGAGATTCGCAGGAGCCGCGGGCTCGGCCTTCGGAGTCGCTGCGGGTGCAACCGGTGGAGCAGCCGGCGTCGCCTCCGGTGCGCTGCCCGGCGCTTGCGGGCGAAAGAGAATCATGCCGTCCTTCTTGACCGGCGGGTTCCGCGGTGTGCCGGGGGCGGGAGGCAAGGGCTCGCCCAGCGCCTTGGGACGAAAGACGATCGGCTTCGGATCCTCTTTCGTCGGCGGGATCGGCGCCTGAGCTGTCACGGTTCCAAGGCCAACCATCGCTGCAAACAGCAGCGCCGCGAGCAGGGACGGTTTCAAGACAAGCCCTCCAGAAGCGTTTGTGCGAGTCCTTCGAGAGGAAAAGGTAACCTTTTCAGGAATTCCGCGGCAGGTCAGTTTTCCCCGGCGAACCCTTCACCCATTTTCCATCGTAGCAACGTGCAGACTTCACCCAAAGTTGGAAAATGTTGGAAGGATCCTGGCTCACGGACCTGACATCAAGGACCAACCTTGGCACCCGCGTTGCTACCGAATCTTCGCGGATCGCCCCGTCGAGTGGAACCGGAGCGTTCGGACTCGTGGCTTGGGTAAAATGTGGTCGGCATGGAAGCCTCGCTGCGAATCGTGGGTTATGCTTGGATGTTCGGGGCGACGACACCATCACGGCTTCACACCAAAGACACCCGCCTTGCCCCGGAACGGGATTTTTCTCTCCCGCAGTCGCGAGGTGTTTCGTGTCCAACGACAAGCTCAACGCTCATCTTCAGATCTCCCGATACGGAAGCTTCATGCTCACCGATGCCATCCGGCCGGCGCTTGAAGTGCCAATTCTCCCGGACGAGGGCTACCGCGTCGAGATCTTCCGCGACCGCAAGGCGAAGCTGAAGCTGCCGATGCTCTCGGCGGCTGTCTCCGCGGAGCGTGTCTTCGATGCCTTCCTCGGCCTCATCGAACAGGTGGGGGATGTGGTGAATGTCGTTGTCGAGAGCAGCCACGAAGGTTCGGACGACAGGCGTCGGGACTTCCGTCGGGATGAGATCGACATCCCCGTGCTCGCCAGCTACTTCTGCGAGTTCGAGGATCTCCTGCTCAACGACGGCTGCACAGGCGTGGCAGTGATGGCGGAGGGCTCGCCGATCGAGGTGCAGTTCGACGAGCACAAGCTCTTCCACGTCTACGCACCCGACCTGAAGCCGTTCCGACGCGTACTGCGGAAGCTGGGCGTCGAGCGTCGCCCCGTGCTGCCGTTGATCTCCGAGGCCGAGCACCTGCACCACACGACGGACGCCCACGCGGAAGACTTCCGGACGATGTGCATGCGGCTCGGCGTCGGCGACTTCGATCGCGTCTTCAGCGACGGCAGCTATTAATAATGAGGTCTCGAACATCGCGCAGATCTGCTCGGGAGCCGATCGCACTCGCTCCAACGCTTTCGAGACATCAATCGCCGGGTCTTGACTGGATCTCGTCCGATGTTTGATTCAAAGCACTGGCCTAGCTAATGAAAGGATCATGTTGATCCCATGGACCGATGAAAATGAGTGAGGACGCACAATGACCCAATTCCCGATGGCCAGGCAGGGCTCCGAGTGGGATATCGGGACACTGGATCCGGTTGAGGTGCTTCTCGAATACGACGCACCCCTCGCCTTCACTTTTCGGGATGTAAGTGGCTCCCTGGGTTTGGCCTATTTGTCCGAACCAGAGCCAGGAGGCCCCACGCTCTACTTGCTGGTTCCCATCAGCGATTCGCTGCTTTCGGAAATCGTTCAAGGTCTGCTTCCAATTCGCAGGGCCTTCAACGATCGTGTCTGGGTCGCCAGCGTCGACGAAAGTGGGCAGGTCACTCAACTTGTCTGTGAGAATGCGTCCGACCTTGCATCGCGCTACCTACCTTCCGAAAGTCTCCGGATCTTTTCCAAGTCAGCCTGATCTGAGAGTTGCCGTCAGTCCCGTTTGCATTTCTCGCCGCAGTTCCTCGTACGATTCGCAGCCGACCGATACGCGGATCAGGCCGTCCGTGATGGTCTGCTGCGTTCGCGACTCGGGCGTGTCGAATCGGTGCGAGGTGCTCGCGGGGTGGCTGATCGTGGTTCGAGTATGCCCCAGCGACGGACTAAAGGGGATGCCCGGCGCGGCGCGCATGAACCGATTGACGGCAGCACGGTCAGCGAGTTCCATGCAGAGCATATTCCCAAATCCTCCGGGGAGAAGCCGCTTCGCAAGGGCGTGGTCCGGATGTTTCGCGAGCCCGGGGTACACGACGCGAACCACCCCCGGTTGCTCTCCGAGCCAGGCCGCGAGGGCGGCTGCATTCGCGACGGCGGCTCGCATTCGCAGTTCCAGCGTCTCCAACCCGCGCTCGGCCTGCCAGCAGTCGAAGGGCCCGGCGCTCAGGCCCCAGGTGCTCATCTTGTCCGTGAGGGTCGGCAACTGGCCCTCGGCCTTGCCGGCCAGGAAGCCGAGCGTCACGTCCGAATGACCAGCGATCATTTTCGTGAGGCTCTCCATCACCACGTCCGCACCGAGATCGAGCGGCCGGCACAGCACTGGCGTGGCGAAGGTGTTATCCACCACCAGCGAGCAAGCCTTCGCCTGGCAGATCTCCGCAAGTGCGGGAAGGTCCGGCACGCGGCACAGGGGATTCGACATCGTCTCCACAAAAAGCACCCGAGGCTGCGTTGCGTTCACCGCCTTGCGAACCATGTCCAGGTCGCAGACGTCGATAAACTCCGTGGCGACTCCGAAGCGAGTGAGCTCATGCTTCAGAAGTCGGGTCGTCTTGCCGTAGATCCGATCGCTGGAAAGGATGCGGTCACCCGAGCTGACGAGTCCAAGGAACGCCGCGGCGAGCGAGGCCATCCCGGAACCGCACACGAGGCCCCAGGTGCCGCCCTCGAGAGCCGCGAGCTTTGCCGCAAGACTGTGGGCGTTCGGGTGGGCGTCGCGAGCGTAGATGTACCCGGGCTCACGGCGCTCATAAATGGCATCGAGCACGTCCAGATCAGGAATCGCATACACGGCCGAGGTGAAAAGCGGCGACGCGAGTGGAGTGGTCGAGCCGAGACGCGGAAATGACATGGATCACCATGGGGGACAAGAGCGTTCTCCACAGTCTATGAGTTCGAGGTGGTATCAAAACACTTCGGACTGTGGCACCTGCGTCTCGCCCAAGAGCACCGACTTTACCTTCGAGGCGAACGACGGTTGGGCTGCAAAACCTTCCCGCATCATCTAATCGGTACGCTTGGATCTCATTACGGCCGTAAGCATAGATCATGGTCCTGTTGGCCCCGCCAAGATCCTCGATGGCCGTGGCCTTGGCCCAGTAGAAGGCGGCATACAGACCGGTGAAGCCGAATACGATCGGAGCCGCCACGAAGGTCACGCCGACGAGGCGATTAACCACGAAGTGGGACCAGTACGGCAGCACCCGGATCAGGCCGGTCTCGTGGTCCGTCAGCAGGGTTATATAAGTTCGAGAGTTGATCCTACACCGAGCCTGAGCGGCTCCTGATTCGCCACTGACGAGCCATGCCCAAGGCCGCGAGGCCCAGAGCGATTCCGAACGACGGTTCCGGCACTGCCACGAGGTTATAGCCGATCGCATCGAAGGCGAGCAGATCGCTGCTCGTGATGGACAGCAATTCTCCCCCGACGACCGTCGGGTCCATAATTCCAGTGACGGGTGCGGTGATGCCCCAGTGCGAAGCTTCATTGACGGAGCCGGTCGAAAAGGGGGCAATCGCGGTGGCGCCGCCATCGACGGAGAAGTATTTGGCGAACGAGTCGTCGGTCCAGTCGATGACACCGGTGCCGCCGCCGCTGCCAATGGCGATGCTACGGCTGGAGAAGCGGAAGAGATCGAGCGTGGTGACATATTTGAGTTGGTTGTCGTTAAGGCCCGGAGCGGTTGAGTTGGTCGCGAGAACATCGACGCCGCTGGTGAAGCCGAGCAAGTGGCCGATCTCATGGGCCGCGGCGCCGACGAAATCAATCTTGTTGGAAGTGATGCCGTCGCTGCGATTGAAGTCGAAGAGCGCGGTGGAGGTGAAGGTGATGATGCCATCGTTGCCCGCGGCGTTCGCTGGATAGAGGCCAAGCGCCTTCGCATTCGCGGAACTGATGCGGACGGTGTTATTGTTCTCCGGCCCCGCCTGGCCGGCTCCGCCGAGGCCGGTGTCAAAATAGGGCGTCGCACTCACCACGCCGTTCGGGTTGTTTTTCGTCTTGTTGATCAGCATCGAGATGGCGGGGCCGGCCTGCATGGCGTTCGTCGCGGAAAGGTCCGTCGCACTGGTGCGATCGTTGATGAGGGCAGTGCGAACGCTCGAGTAGGTGTACGGATCGTAGAAGGTATCGGTGTGCCCGATTGTTCCCGCAGGGTACGACTTGGACGCGATACGGATGTTGATGGTGATCGAATCGGTCAGCACGGCGGACCACATCGCTGCCGCCTGCTGCATGCCTGTGATCATCTGGGCGGTGGCGGGGTTGGTAGAGTCGTTGGTGATGTTGAAGACCAACTGCGCGGAGGCTGACGACTCGTTCAGGATCAGCCCTACGAACAAGGCCATGGCCCGTGTCACTCGTCCCATCATGGTTCCAACCTCGGTGGCATCCGAAAAACGGCCCATCCCGACCGCGAATGCGGCCGACGGAGTGTGAGCAATGAAGATCCAGGGGGTTCAAAACAGTTCGGACTATGGCATAAGCGTCTCGCCCGTGCGGAATTGCACGGATAGCGATGCGCCACCCGGGGCCATCGCGTTCCTCTGCCAAGAAGTCCGGGCTGAGCCGGCCCACCTTACAAGAATTCGCAGACGAGAACCCAGGCGACTGGAATCGCGTAAGGAATACCTCTCTCGTGCAGCGTTTGGCTGCGCGAGCGGGCTTCGGACAGGTTGTGACGGCCGTATGGCTCCGACAGTTATCGAGGCAGTGGGAAGTTGTGACGCCAGCCGCCGGACCTTGAGTTCCGGTCTAAATCTTCATGCCTGGCTCGCCGGGTTTCGCGGGTTCGGCGTTCTCGGACGGCGCGGCCCAACGCCCGGCACGACGTGCAGTCACTTTCGTTAATGCCGCGCCAAAGAACAGAATCAAGCCGGAGTAATAGAGCCACACAACAAAAGCGACCAGAGAACCGGCCGCTCCAAAGGGCGTGGCGACTCCTGCCTGACCCAGATAGATCCCGATCGCATATTTCCCGATCGTGAACAGCGTGGCCGTCGCCATCGCTCCGAACCACACGTCTCGCCAGCCGATCTTGGCGTCCGGGAGAAACTTGAAGATCAGCGTGAACACGACCGTAACGACCAGGAAGCCCAGCACGAAATTGGCCACCTGCATGAGGACTGGAAGACCTGGCATTAGCCCCGCGGCATAGCCTCACGCAACCCCATCGGGATTCCCTCTCAGAGTCGTCATGCCACGCATCCGTTAGACACCCTTCCCTGCGCGTTGAAAGCGGAGGTGTGGGTCTCGTCTCATCCTCGGCCAAAGGTTGATCGAGAGGCGTATCAGTAATTTTCTTGAGTCTCAGCTTTCGCAAGAGGTGCTTCAGCCGGACCCGCGAGAACATCCCCGGTGGGGTGGAAGCGAGACCCGTGGCATGGGCAGTCCCATGTCGAATCCGCTGTGTTCCAGCGGACAAAGCACCCCATGTGGGTACACGTTGGCGAGAGAGTGGTGACCTTACCGGCAGGACTACGGAATGCAGCGACCCGTTCTCCCCCGAGCTTGAGGATTTTCCCCTCACCGGGTTTGAGCCCGTCAACGGAGTCGCCTTCGGCCCTGGCCAAGCGGTCTCGCACCATGTAGTACGGGTAGTCGATGTTTTCCTTGAGATAGTCCCACACTGCACTGAGTTTCTTGCGACTGGGATCGAAGAGGTCTTTCCAGGGACTCTTTCGTCCGCAAACGGCGTCGGTCATCATGAGTCCTGCGACCGTTCCGAATGTGATGCCGTTGCCGCAAAAGGCCGTGGCGGCGTACTGCCGATCCGCGGTTTCACCGATGTAAGGCAACCCGTCCACCGACACGATCACTTGCCCGGACCAGCGCTGGTCCACCTTGGCTTCGGGCAGGATCTCAATCAAGTCCTTTTCTAAGCGAAGGAAGCTCTCCTCGGGCCTTGCTGCTTGGCCCGTCTTGTGGTCTTCGCCACCATAAATCACATAGTCAAATTGTGCGTGAGAATCGATTCGCAAGTACCGGTAAGGATCGGATGTATCCCAAAAGAGGGCCTCGGGCGCTGTGCCTTTCGGAAGCTGAGCACCGATGGTGTAGCTCGTATACGGTGAGATCTTACTTTGAAACAACGTCGCTCCGAGGAGTCCTTTGTTTCCCATCAGAGGGACATGCGTGGCGATCATGATGCGGTCGCACGTAATGGTGTAGCCGTTGGCTTTCAGGTTGAGGGGACTGTCCTGGAACTCCTCCACTTCCGACTGCTCGAAGACGTAACAACCATCACCGGGAATTTTGTTGAGTAATCCGAGTATGTACTTCTGCGGGTGGAACTTTGCCTGTTGCGGAAACCGAATCCCGGGCTGACCCAGCAGGGGAACGCTATCTACAAGTTTGGCCTCGAAGCCCAGTTCGCTTGCCAGGCTAGCATCCTTGCCGAGCTTGTCGTCAGGCTGTTCGCTTTTCCAGGGGGCGTGCAAAAATCCTGGCACCCATTTGAAATCACATTCAATCTTCTCCTCGTGAACAATGGTGTGGATTTGTTCGATCGCGGCACGGCCCGCGTCCCACACCGCGCGAGCATGGTCGCGGCCGAAGCGATCGACAAGTTCATGAAGGCGAGCGTCGGTGACATGGGTGAGGTGCGCGGTCGTGTGCCCCGTGTCGGCTTGAGCGCAGCGGTCGCGTTCCAGCACGGCCACTGTTCGGCCCGCCTTTTTCAGAAGGTAAGCCGTCGTCAGTCCCGTCAGCCCGCCTCCCACAACGGCGACATCAACCTTGATGTTCTCTTCAAGCTTCGGCAATCGGGGCAAGGTGGTCGTTGCCATCCAGTAAGAAGGCAGGCTCATGAGTGGGTTCCTTTTTTGACGCGAAGAGGCTCTCCGAGAGTCCTTGAGCAAAATCCTTACCAAGTCCGCTGACTCATAAAATGAAATCCGATCCACTTCCTCATTCATGGCAGGATGGGATTTCATCCGCACGCACTATCGCGGGAGAAACGGCCTTACTTCCTCGGGCGTCCTGGGGGAGGCTTCCGTATGAGATTCGCTCGAACCATCCGTATGGTCGCACCGAGAACGAAACCGCGCAGCCGAGTGCTCGTTTTGCTCACCTCGCTCCGCTGGCAGGCATGGTGTCTACGCGAAGGGGGAAGCTGATCGAGGGAAGGGGGACCGAACTGGAGGCGAGGGCCACGTACGATGCGATCATTGGCAAGAGGGCGGAAGCGATGCTCGGCCCTCCTTCGCAGCATGCGTGATCTCGCGGCGGCTTTCCCGAAGTCAGGCGTTGGCCCACGGATTGGGAACGATAAATTCCTAATCGCCGTTCCAGTCGTTCCCTCCGGCGCTTATCATTTCAAAGTCGGGTCGCCCTTCGAGACAATCCTTGGCAGGTGAGTGATGCCCCCACCAGGCTTCAGTTGGGTCGAGAAGCCGAACCTCGCGGCACTGGCGATGCCGCAGAACGCGGCCGACCTGGCGTGGCTGCGAAAGCAGGGCGTGCAAGTGCTCGTGTCGCTCACCGAGGACTCCGTTCCGCGAGCCTGGGTGAACGAGGCCGGCCTCATGGTCGTGAGTGTTCCCGTGCCCGATATGGAAGCCCCGACCGAACGACAGATCGAGCATGTGCTACAAACGATCTCCAAAGCCAACGGCACCGGAATGGGCGTGGCCGTGCATTGCAGCGCGGGCCTTGGGCGAACGGGAACGTTCCTGGCGTCGTACTTCGTCGCCCATGGTTACTCGGCACGCGAGGCGGTCGGGAAAGTGCGCGATCTTCGGCCAGGATCGATCGAGACATCCGACCAGGAACGGGCGATCGAGATGTTCGCGCGGAGCTTTCGACAGGGAAACGAACGACCAATGAGTTGAGCGGAATCGTTTGATACAATCTCCCCACCGCGAGACGATCCATGCCTTCCGATTCCGTGTCGACATTCCTCGACCGTGCCCACGCCAGCCGGTTGATCAATCCGGACCTACTCGAGCAGATCGTTCGCCAGCCGGATCTCTCGCGGATGTCGCTGGCGGAACTCACCAATTACCTTGAGCAGCATCGCGTCCTCACGCCTTACCAGGCTCAGATGATCCGCCTGGGCCGCGGCGAGGAACTGCATTTCGCAGGCTATCCGATCCTGCAAGAACTCGGCCCCTGCCCCGGCGGCATGGCTTACGCCGCGCTGCATCCGTCGCTGCGAACCCCCGTGGTGCTCCGTCGTCTGAAGGCGGACTGGTTGATGCCGCTGGACAACGCTGTGGCGTACGTCCAGCGAGCCCGGGCCGCGAGCACGCTCACGCATCCCCACCTGGTGCCGTTGCTCGATGCTGGCACATATCGCGATGAGGTCTACGTGGTGCTGGAACCGCCAGGCGACACGTCGAGCCTGGAATCGCTGGTGAAGGACATCGGCCCGATGCCCGGCGTCCTTGCGGTCGACTATGTGCGTCAGGCGGCAGCGGCGATTCGCGTGGTCCACGAGCGAGGCGGCTGGCACGGCGACGTGAGACCGCGGAACCTTCTCCTCGGCCCGCTCGTGGAAACTTCAAAGCCCGGGCCCAGCGGCAAGCCCTTCCGGCGGCCCGGCCCCGCCTCCATCGCTCGAGTTACGGAACTCGGGCTGGTGCCGATTCGCCCCAACGCCTCGTTGCTTCTGGGCGATCTCGACGCGCTGGGATACCTGCCCCCCGAACGGCTCGACGCCCCGAATTACTCGCCTCGCGGAGACCTCTACGGCCTCGGAGCCACGCTCTTTTACCTGCTCACGACTCGCGTGCCCTTCCCGGGCATGACGGCGAACGAGGTGATGCTCCGCGTTCGCTCCGCCGAGGCCCCGCCACTCGAAGCGGTGCGCCCCGACCTTCCCCCCGGCCTGGTCGCTGTCGTCAAGCAGTTGCTCGCGAAGGACCCCAACTTTCGCCCCTCGACCGTCGTGGAACTCGAGGCGAAACTCGCCCCCTTCGGCCGACCGGACCTCCCCTCGCCGATGAGCACCCCGGCGACGCCCGCGGCCCCACCCGTCGCCTTGCTCGTCCACTCGCCCGCAGCGTCGTCCGTGTTTCCCAGTGCGGCGCCGGCCGCGAGCTCCGTGCCAACACCCAGCTCCTCCGGCAGTTTCTCGGCCGGGGCGGAATGGCCCATCGTGGCCGGGGGCTCGTCGAGTGGGCACTCGGGGGCTTTCTCCATGACGACGAGCTCCGCGCCGGCCAGGCGAGCTTTCTCGGCCGCGGATAAGGCACGCACTCGCATGTGGTTTCTCATCGGCGGTATTCTTCAAGTGATGGCCGTGCTAGGCTGGTGCTATCTCGCAGGCTGCTTCAACACGGCCGACGAATCGCCCTCGCCGGCCTCAACGCCCGCAACCTCCCAGGACCCGCCCAAGAAAGAGACCCCAAAGAAGCAGCCTCCGAAGAAGAAACGCTCCACCGACGACTTGTAAGCGGGAAGTGGCGAGTGGCGATTGATTCGTGACCTGTGGCGAGTGCTTCAACGTTCCCGATGGGAGTTCCCCATGTTGCCCATGAGTCGAGGCTTTACCGCAGCGCTGCTCTTCGTCACCCTGGCCGTGGCAGCGGATCCTGTCAGGCTGCCGGTGCCCTCCTCAAAGGACGTCCAGAAGTCCGAGCAACTCATCAAGGATCTCTTCAAGGCGGACTATCTGAAATTGAAGCCTGCGGACAAGGTCACGCTCGCGGAGAAGCTGCTGAAGAACGCGACAGACACCAAGGACGATCCCGTCTCGGCTTACGTTCTTCTCACGGAATCCCGGCGGATGGCGCTGCTCGGCGGCAATGTCGATCTGGCCCGCCAGGCCACGGAAACGATGAGTTCACTCTACGCGGTCGATGCCACGGCTCTCATGAAGGAAATCCATGAGGAGGTCGCGAAACGGGCGACGACCCGGGATACGCAAATCGCGGCGGTCCGTTCGATGATGGAGGCGATTCGCCAGCACTTCGCCGCCAACGACTTCGACGCGGCGGCCGACATCCTCAAACTCGTCGAACCCATCGCCGGTCGAACACAACACGCCCCGACGATCGCTATCGTCACCGAGTGTGGCAAAGACATCGCCCTGATGCGACTCGAGCATGAGAAATACCGCTCCGCGAAGGCCACGCTCACGACCAGGCCCATGGACCCCGACGCCAATCGCGTCGTCGGCTGTTACCTCGGTCTCTTCCAGGAGAACTGGGGCGAAGGCTTGCTGCACCTGCAAGCGTCGAACGACGACGCCATGAAGCAACTTGCGGAAGCGGAGAAGGCCAATCTCACGGATGCCGCCAAACAATTGACCCTGGCGGACGGCTGGTACGATGCCGCGGCCAAGCACGAGGGAGCCTTAAAGAAGGGAATGCAACGCCGGGCATTTTACTGGTACTCCAAGTTAGTCGAGGACCTCACGGGCCTCACGAAAGCCCGAGTCGCGAATCGATTAACCGAACTGGCACCGCTCGTTCGCGAAGTCGATCTCGCCTCGATTGGAGGCACGGCCAACGTGTTTAGCATGGTTCGACAGGCTCACAAGGAGAAAAACTATACCACTGTGGAGGCCCAAGGCGGAACGTTCACGAACAACGATTTCCGGGAACTGGGTCCGGAGACGGGCCTCCTCATCGGCTTCAACCTTGCGATCTCAAGGTTCGCCGGTCGAACCGAGTACGTCTCCTCGATGCAGCCGATCTATCGCCTGTCCACAGGAGTGGAACGCACGGGCCGCGTGCTGGGGAAACCTCTGCCCTTCCGATACCTCACGCTCAAGGCCAAAGCCGATTACGCTGTCGGGGCGTTCCATGTCATGGGAGGAGGCAATCTTGACCACTTCTCCATGACATTCATGAAGATCACCCCCACCGGCCTCGACCCGAAAACGAGTTACACCTCCCCCGTGGTGGGCAGCGAGACCAAGAAAACCATCGTGGATATCGATGGCAAAGGTGCTCCCATCGTGGGCCTCCATGGTCGCGAGGGGAGCAGCCTCAGCATCGGGATTCTGACGCCTGTAATGGGTTCCGCCTCCCCGGCGGCCAAAAAGACCCTACCTCGCTGAGAACGAGTGCAGAGTGCGATTCCACACCCTGGCACTGGACCACCCATGAACCTCTGCATCAGCCAGGCGACGACGCTGCCGGCCACCTTCGCGGACGACATCAACGGCTATGCCGACGGAGGGTGCTTCGCGATCGAAGTTTGGCTTACCAAGCTCGAACAGCACCTCGCCGAGATCAAGCCGGAACCGACGAAGGCTCTCCTCGAAGCTCGCGGAGTCTCCCTCGCGGCGGCAGCGTATCAGGGCGGGCTCCTCCTGTCGCAGGGCGAACAGCGGACGGCCCACTTCGACCACTTCCGCCACCGACTCGAACTGTGTCAATCGTTCCGCATCCCGACGATGGTGCTGGTCGCCGACTTCACGCAGGCCGTCGATGCCGCCTCGCTGGGTCGGGCCATCGTGTCGTTGAAGCAAGCCGGGCAATGGGCCGCAGCTTTCGACGTGCGACTGGCCCTGGAGTTCCGCGGCACGGAGACGTTCTGCTCCTGCCTCGAAACCGCGGTGATGCTTGTCGAGCAGTGTGGCGAACCGAACGTGGGCGTCTGCCTGGATGTGTTCCATTACTACAAGGGACCGAGCAAGCCAGAGGATCTCGATCGCCTCACGAAGGCGAACCTCGCCCATGTGCAGGTGTGCGATATCGCGGGGGTGCCACGAGAACTGATGACGGACTCGGATCGCGTCTTCCCCGGCGAAGGCGACTTCCGCTTCGAGGATATTCGGAACCGCCTCCGTGCGATCGGATACGAGGGCTACGTTTCGTTGGAACTGATGAACCCGATAGTGTGGCAGTCGAAGGTCAGCCAGGTCGCCGAGCTCGGAATGGCGTCGCTCACCAGGCTGCTGAATGGCTGATCCCGATGCCGGGCTGATATGCGAAGACTCGCCGATCCTGAGTTCACTCTTCGTCCGGGGACGTCATGGCCCTGGCTTGGTGCTTGCCAGGCGACGCCGGACTTCGGCTCGAATCTCCACGGCGAAGGCCGCCGGTCCGCGAACACCAGTCAGTTCCGTTCGTGATCCGGATGACGTGAGGATGATCACACGCCCCACATCGAAACGGCGACCGAAAAAATCGAGTGCCGAACTGACCTCCGCAATGCTCTCCAGCGGGATCAACGGGCTCGGCCGCCAGCGGAAGCCGCGGTCGATCAAAACGGCACGGTCCGTGAGGCGGTAAGTGTAGGTCACTGATCGATAAAGCCCCACCGCAATCAATACTGTCCAGATGATCGCCATGGGAATGTAAATCAAAGCGATCCCTCGACCCTCCGCGAACGTAGAAAGTTCCACGCTAATCCAGCGCTCGACCAGCAGGATCAGCGAAATCCCCCCCGCGATCCCGGCGGCAGGAATCAACGCCCGAATGTCGTAGCCCCGCCAGATCCGGTCCATCTGGGTACTGTGTGCAGATTGTGAAATCATGGCTGGGCTTCCAAACGAGGTATCTTCTTTCCTGTGGCACAGAATATTTACGTCCACGACGAAATGATCATTTTTCGGTCATAATATTGCCAGGACTTGTTCCGTATGTTACCATAACGTGATTTCTTTGATACTGGGACCTTACCTCAGATCATGAGATCGCGTTCTATCAGAAGCCGGTGCGAGTCTTCGGACCCTACGAGGAATTTGTTACGGTAACTGGTGATGACTTACTTCCGCTTACGGTTAGTGTTTTCGACGAACTACGGTCGGTCAGTTAAACCTGGTTTGGATTGCCCCATTCTTCTTCCTCTCCTCCATTTTGGACGTTCCACCCAAGTATGAACTATCTAGCACAACGCCGTCTGGATCTCTTCCGTGAGTTGAAGACCGAGGGCCTCGATTCTTTTCTGGTCACCAGTGCTGTGAACGTGACTTATTTATCAGGATTCACAGGCGATTCGAGCTTCCTGGTTGTCACTCCGAAAAATGCGATCCTTGTGAGTGATGATCGCTTCTCCGAACAGATCAAAGAAGAATGCCCTGGGCTCGAGGTGCACATTCGGCCTCACGACAAAACCACGCCTCAAGCTGCGGTTGAAGTTCTCGCCAGGCTTGGCGTCAAATCCGTGGCGGTCGAGGGTAATCGCCTGACGGTTTCCGAATTCGAGATGCTCAAGAGCCTGGGGGGCAAGCAGACTTTCGTCCCTCAAGAGAGCGTGATCGAAAAGCTGCGAACGGTGAAGGATCCGTCGGAGGTCGAGGCGATCCGTGGAGCCGTCCGCGTGGCGGAGCGTGCCTATCGCATGTTCGTGGCGACGCTCGAAGAGACCGATACCGAGAAGGAGATGGTCGACGCGATGGAGGGGTATCTGCGTCGCTCGGGGGCTCGGTGTGCGTCATTCCCGGTGATCGCCGCGGCGGGCGAACGCTCGGCTCTTCCGCATTGCCCGCCGAGCAGCAGCCGTCGGGTGGGCGACTATAGCAAGATCCTTATCGATTTCGGTGCGGACACGGGTTACAAGTGCGACATCACCCGGATGCTCCGTTCGCCTTTCGTGACCGCACCCACCCGGCGGAACAAGCACGAGCGCACGGGCTACAACCTCGAAGAAGTCCACGGCGTGGTGCTGGCGGCCCAGAAGGCGGCGTTTGAAACGATCCGACATGGCGTGAAGGCCCGCGAGGTGGATGCCGCCGCCCGTAAGGTGATTCACAAGGCAGGATTCGGAGAGTTTTTCACTCACGGTCTGGGTCACGGAATCGGCCTGGAAATCCACGAGGCCCCGCGAGTGCGAGCCAATTCGGACGACACCCTCGAAGCCGGCATGGTGATCACCATCGAGCCCGGTATCTATTTGCCTGAATGGGGGGGCGTGCGCGTCGAGGACGACGTGCTCGTGACCAAGGACGGCTGCACCCTGTTGACGACCCTGCCTCGCGACCTGTCCGCGGTTCTTTGAGTCCCTATCATATCCCCTTGAATCCTGAGCCTAGACAGACCCGGTTTGCTGCCGGGTTTGTCCGCATCGTTTGATGCGGCCCTGGCGAAGCTCTGAGATCAAGGGGGTCACGGTGGCCGACGAAAAGCGTAAGCCGACATCTGCGGGCTCCTCGATCCGCAAAAAAGAGACGGATCCCATCGCCGCTCCCGAGGAGGCCGTCGGAGCTCCCCGGCCCTTTGACGTGAAGACGGTCGAGTTTCTCATCCGTCTGATGCGTGAACACGAACTGACCGAGATTGACCTTCGCGAAGGGGATCAACGTGTCCGCCTTAGCAAAGGTCTCCCCGCAGGAGCCTCGTATAGCCTGCCCGCCATGAGCTACGCGACCCCGGCCTCGGCTGGTGCGGCTTCTTCCGGAGCCCCCGCGGCGACGACTGCTCCCGCGGCGCCGGTCAAGACACTTCTCGACATCAAAAGCGAGCTCATCGGCACCTTCTACGCGAAGCCGAAGCCGGACAAGGATGACTACGTGAAGGTCGGCACGCGAGTGACTGCGGACACACTCGTCTGCCAGATCGAAGCCATGAAGATCTTCAACGAAATCCGGGCCGGAGTCGCCGGCGTGATCACCGATGTCTGTGTCAAGAACGGCGATCCCGTCGAGTACAACAAGGTTCTCTTCCGAGTCGATCCCTCCTGAATCATTGCGGAAGCGGGACTTCGGTATGCGAGATGAAATCCTCTTCATTCCGCCGTCCGGATTCCAAGTTCCGAACTGGGTTTCAAGATGTTTCAACGCATCCTGGTTGCCAACCGCGGTGAGATCGCCTTACGGGTGATCCGTGCCTGTCGGGATCTCGGAATCGAGGTCGCGGTCGTTTACTCGGAAGCGGACCGCGGCGCTCCGTATCTCGAACTGGCCGATCAGGCCATCTGCATCGGCCCCGGCGTGGCCACGGAGAGCTATCTCAAGCCGGCTCGCATCATCGCCGCGGCGGAACTCGCCAACGCCGAGGCGATCCATCCGGGTTACGGCTTCCTGTCGGAGAACGCCGCGTTCGCCCAGCAGTGCCGGGACTGCAACATCGAGTTCATCGGCCCGCCCGCCTCCGCCATGCACCGCCTTGGCAACAAGAACCAGGCGAAGCAGGTGGCCCGCGAAGCCAACGTTCCCACCGTGCCCGGCAGCGACGGCCTGATCAACACCGACGAGGAGGCCCTGCACTTCGCCCATGTCGTCGGGTATCCGGTGCTCATCAAAGCCTCCGCGGGCGGCGGCGGGCGAGGCATGCGAGTCGCCCGCAACGACGAGACCCTTCTCACCGGCCTCTCCGGCGCCAAGGCCGAGGCGGAAGCCGCCTTCAAGGATGGCAGCGTTTATCTCGAGAAGTTCCTCGACCTGCCTCGCCACATTGAAGTCCAGATCATCGGCGACCAGCACGGCAACGTGATCCACCTGTTCGAACGCGATTGCTCCTTGCAGCGTCGCCATCAGAAGCTGGTGGAGGAATCCCCTGCCCCGAATCTGCCGGAAAAGGTTCGGCAGGCCATGTGCGAGGCCGCCGTCCGCCTGGCCAAAACCGCGGGCTATTACTCCGCCGGCACCTGCGAGTTCCTCCTGGATAAGCAGTTCAACTTTTACTTCATCGAGGTGAATGCCCGCATTCAGGTCGAGCATCCGGTCACGGAACTCGTGACGGGCGTGGACCTGATTCGTGAGCAAATCCGCGTCGCAGCCGGCGAGAAACTGAGCTACTCGCAGGCGGACATCAAGCTGACCGGGGCCGCGATCGAGGTGCGGATCAACGCCGAGGATCCCGCAAACGACTTCCGCCCAAGCCCTGGCGTGGTGAAAACCTGGCGCCCGCCTGGCGGTCCCGGCGTCCGCCTGGACACGCACGTCTCCGCCGGATACCGCGTGCCGCCGAACTACGATTCGATGGTCGCGAAACTGCTCGTTCATCAACCGACGCGGGAACTGGCCTTCGCCGTCATGCGGCGAGCGCTCCGCGAATTCCAGGTCGAAGGGATCGCGACCACGATCCCGATCCACAAGCAGATCTTCAACACGCCCGAGTTCATCGACGGCAACGTGGACACAACCTTCATCGAAAGAGTGCTGCTGCCTCGCGGCAAGTGACGGTTAGCCCCTGAAAAAAGCCCCGTGGAAGAAGTCCCCATCCTGATTCTGCAACTCCTCCTGGAACTGGGAGCGCAGGTCCTCGGGAATCTTGGTGTCGAGTTCGCCACCACCAAGGTCCGTGAAGACCACAAAGGCTGCGGCTGGCTCGTCCTGTTCATACTCTCCGGGGCGATCTTCGGAGGCATCAGCCTCGCGATTTTCCCCAGGGTTCTCCTGGCCACCTTGGCCTTGCGCGTGGCGAATTTGATCCTTGCCCCCTTGCTGGCCGGGGGCTGCTCGGTGTTGATGGTGAGGTTCGGGGCCTTCAGTGGTTCCGCCGCGAGCCACTTTTGGCGAGGCTTCTGGTTCGCGATGGCCTTCGGCCTTGTGCGCTTCATCTGGACTGGCCGCTGAGGCCCTCTTCCTGCCACGCACGTTCGATCTGGTTGTGCTCCGGAACGTAAGGAGCAACAAAATCTCGACGCGCTGACAGTGACATCCCACCTCCGACAACTGACGACTGACACGGCGAGTCGTAATTCACCCGCTTCCCGCGTCTTGCCGCCGCTTCCCGTTGACAGCATGTCCGCCCCAGGTTAGAACCCCCCCACTTCCCAATAGCCAGGACGGCCGGGAACGGAACCCCGTCGGTCCGTGGAACGTGGCAGAGGAGGCCTGACCGTGAAGCGTATTTTCGTCTATCTGTCCACCCTGGCAGCCCTGGGTGGTTCGGTTTATCTGGCCGGCGCGATTCGCGCCCAGGCCCCAGCGGCTGCCGCGCCCACCGCCGCGCCGACGGCACGCCCCACCGTGGCCGTCTTCAACATCGTCGATGTCATCCGCAACTACAACTTCGCCAAGAACCACATGGCGCTGCTCAACCACAAGCGCCAGATCATGTCCACCGACCTGATCAAGTGGCGCAAGGAATACCTCGAGAAGCAGCAGCAGGCCCAGGTCACCGCTGACCCGAAGGCGAAGGAAACCCTGGCTCGCGAACTCGTCGACCTTCAGCGTAAGTTGCAGGACAAGGACGCCGAGATCGCCAAGGTGATCAACGAAGAAGGCAGCAAGGTGATCGGCATGATCCACGACCACATCAAGACGGTCGTGGAGCGGATTGCTCTGCCCAACGGCTACCATGTCGTCTTCGCGTACCCCGAGTTCACCACGCCGGAAGAAGCGAACCGCGCCGAGAACAAGGAAATGAAGCTTCGTCCGCCGGCGGCTCAGCCGTGGTACGTTTCGCCGCAGGTGGATCTGACGAAGATCATGGTCGAGACGCTCAACAAGTGGTACGAAGCTCCTCCGCTGCCGCCGGGCGTTCAGCCTGTGAACACGGACGGCAAGGTGACCCCCGTCGGCGGTGGCCAGCCGATACCTCAGCCCAAGTAGTGATCCAAGCCGACCGTTCGGGGCCGCGCGGGCCTACCCGCTCGCCCCGGTCGGTTGGTGGTTTTTCTCACGAACCGCTTTCCCGGCGGGAGGACGTTGCCATGCGAACCCTCGGAACTCGCTCCCAGCGATCGCTGGCGGAAAGTGCGGTCGTGGAAGGCGTCGGTTTCATCACCGGAGCCCGCGTCCAGGTTCGATTCCTGCCTGCACCGGCCGATACCGGTATCGTCTTTCGCCGCACGGATCTCCCCGGCAAGCCCGAGTATCCCGCCCTGGCGGATAGCGTCACGGATACCGCACGCCGCACCACGCTCGGCCCGGCCCACGCGGGCATCACGCTGATCGAACACGTGATGGCGGCCCTCGGCGGGCTGCGTGTCGATAACTGCACCGTCGAGGTGAACGGCGCCGAACTGCCGGGCCTTGATGGCTCCGCGCGTGGATTCGCCGACGCGATCCTCGCCGCGAAGATCGTCGTGCAGTCCGCACGCCGACCGATCCGCACGCCGACGCGCCCGATCAGCATTGCCTTCCAGGGCACCACGATTTCGATCCACCCCGCGGAACGACCGGGCCTGACCGCCACGTATTTCCTGGACTACGGCCTTCACGCTCCGGTGCCGAGGCAGTGCTTCACTTGCGAAGTTCGACCAGAAACATTCCTGAACGACGTCGCCGATTGCCGAACATTCCTGACAGAATCCGAGGCGATCTCGATTCGCGACATGGGTATCGGCAAGCATCTGACGGCGCATGACGTGATCGTCTTCGGAGCGCGGGGCGTGAAGGATAACTCCCTGCGTTTCGCGGACGAACCCGCTCGCCACAAGGTTCTCGACATGATCGGCGATCTGGCCCTTTGCGGCTTCGATCTCGCCGGGCATGTCGTGGCTTATCGCTCGGGCCACGCGATGAACGTCGAACTCGCCCGCCGCCTGTTGCAAGCGGCCACGCCAACCGCCTCGATTCCGATGACCGCACGCATGGCAACGGCTCGTCGAGCGGCATGAAGGTAAGGAAGCCTCCAAGGATCGCGTCGCCTCATGGAGACGTGATCTACCGAGGCGACCTTCGACTCAATGTTCCAGTCTTTGTGGATACACCGAAGGACCGGCGGGCAAGGATGCTCGCCCAACCGAGAAAGCCAAGGAACGGCATGACGCGTTTAAGGATGGCCGTGATCGGAGTCGGGCACCTGGGCCAGCACCACGCCCGGATTCTCGCGGGGTTGCCCGATGTCGAACTGGTCGGGGTCGTCGACGCGAATCCCATGCAGGCCCGTACCATTGCGGGCCGACTCAATACGCAAGCCTTCGACAGCCACGAATCGCTGCTCGATGAGGTCGATGCGGTCAGCGTGGTAACGCCGACGATCTACCATCACGCGGTCGCCTCCGAGTTCCTCGACCATGGCGTTCCCGTCCTGGTCGAGAAGCCCATCTGCCGCACCGTCGCCGAGGCGAATGATCTGATCGCTCGCGCAGCCAAGAACGGCGTGCCTCTTCAAGTCGGCCACATTGAGCGTTTCAACCCTGCCTTCGAGGAACTGGCGAAACGGCCGATCCGGCCGAAATTCGTGGAAGCCGAGCGCCATGGCCCCTTCACGGGCCGCAGTGTCGACATCGGCGCCGTGCTCGACTTGATGATCCACGACCTCGATCTTCTGCTCTCGCTCGTTCGCAGCCCCGTGAAGCATGTGGCCGCCGTCGGTGCTCCCGTCTTCGGCGGCCATGAGGACATGGTGAACGCCCGACTCGAGTTCGAGAACGGCTGCGTCGCCCATGTGACCGCAAGCCGAATCAGCGCACGCCCGAAGCGTCGCCTGCGGGTGTGGGCTCCGGAAGGCTACGCGGGAATCGACTTCGTGAACCGCCGGCTGACGCTGGTGCAGCAGAGCGACGAAGTCCGCCATCATGGCCTTCGTCTGGATCAGATGGACTCCGCCACGAAGGCTCGCCTCAAAGATGATCTCTTCACACGTTATCTCCAGGTGCTGAACCTGGACGGAGATCGCAAAGGCGACCAGTTGACGGCGGAATTGAAGCACTTTGTCGACTGCGTCCGCACGGGCCGTCAGCCGCGCGTGACGGGTGAAGACGGCCGGAACGCCCTGGAACTGGCAGAGCGGATCCTGCTGGCTCTTCGCGAACACAAGTGGGAGGGCGACACCGCCGGCCTCATCGGCCCGACCGAGGTGCCCATGCCCGCCGGTCACCTCTTCTCGCCGCCGATGCCCATGCCCCGCAGCGAAGCCGCGTAAATCCTGGGTAAGTGGGAATGTGTTTTTCGACTCCGCTCTCCCACTCCGCCATCGGCAGTCCATCGGGCCTCAAATCCTGTGAACCTTGCTCGCGTGATGGAGGCGACACGAGATCGATCCATACCTCAAGGAAATGGGAGATGCCAGGTTCGTTGTGGAAATCCTGGCGAGGCCTGTTCATTTTGAGAAGAATACTCAGCCCGCTCGCTTGACTCTCGTGATGGGCATGTCATCCTTCATCGGTCGGACATCGCTCACGATATACGTTGGTCGGTGCTTCACTTCCACATAGATTCGCCTTACATATTCGCCGACCAGCCCCAGGCCAAGCAGCTGAGCCCCGCCGACCACAATCAGGGACGCCAGAACGATCAGCCAGCCCGACGGAACTTCACCCTGCACGAGAGCGTGGCCAAGCATTCCCACCGCCAGCATCAGGCCCAGTAAAACCACAACGAATCCGACCACCGCGATGGCTTTTAACGGCAGACTGCTGAAGTTGACAATGCCATCCAGCGCCAGGCCCACCAGGCGAGGCAGCGTGTATTTCGAGAGGCCCATCTTGCGAGCGGCGCGTTCATAGGTCACGCCGATTTGTCGGAAGCCGACGAAAGTTCGCAGCCCGCGAACGAAGCGTTCCCGCTCTGGCAGGGCCGTCAGGGCGTCGACCACCCGGCGATCCATCAGGCAGAAGTCACCGCTATCGAGCGGAATTTCCAGGTCCGCGATCGATCGCAGCAGGCGGTAAAACAGGAAGTACCCGGCTCGCTTGAGGCGGCCCTCCTTGCGTTTCGTGCGGATGGCGTAGGCAACGTCGAAGCCTTCCCGCCAGCGTTCGAGGAACTCGGGGATCACTTCGGGCGGGTCTTGCAGGTCGCCATCCATCACCACGATGGCGTCGCCGCGAACGTGTTCAAGCCCTGCGGAGACCGCCGCCTGATGGCCGAAGTTTCGGCTCAGATGCAGCACTCGCACACGGGCGTCACGCTCGGCGAAGAAGTCGAGGAATTCGCCCGTGCGATCACGGCTGCCGTCGTTGACGAACAGGATCTCGAAGCTGAGAGGCAACTCGCCGAGCACCGCGACGAGTCGACGATAGGTTTCTCCCACCGTCTCCGCTTCATCGAAGAGCGGCACGACGACGCCGAGTTGCGGCCCATCCGCGGGCATCAGGCGTGTCATGAAATGGTCCTCTCACCCATCAATCGCTGATAAAGGGCGTAGTACTCATCCACGGTGCGATCGAGGCAGAATCGCTCGAAGGCCCGAGCCCGTGCCGCGGCGCCACACCGAGCGGCCAGGGTGTGGTCCGTGAAGATACGCCGAATGGCCACGGCGCATCCAGCCCAGTCCGAGCGGGGGAAGAGGAGGCCTTCCTGCTCGTGTCGGACGAGTTCCGGATTCCCGCCGACATGCGTGAGCACCGAGGGCAGACCCGTCGCCATCGCTTCGATCACGGTGAGCGATGCCGCCTCGCTGAGCGACGTCAGCGCGAAGGCATCCGAGGCTCGCATCAGGGCGGGAATGTCCGTGCGGATGCCGAGGAACTTCACGCGAAGGCTGATGCCAAGCTCCGCCGTCAACGCCTCCAGATCGCCTCGGAGCGGACCATCGCCGACCATGAGGAGATCAACGTCCGGGAGTTCCGTCGAGGCCGCCGCGAATCCACGAAGCAGCGTCGGCTGATCCTTCACGGGATGGTGGCGTGCGACATGAATGAGGTAACGCTTTGAAGGGTCAAGCCCCGCCGCAGTCTTCGCTTCCACTTTCGATTTCGCGGGGTCATACTGGTCGACATCAATGCCGTTCTCGATGATCTCGATGCGTGAACCCGGAAAGCCATCGACCTTGCAGAGGCCGTTGGCCGCGAATCGGCAGCAGGCGGTCATGGCATCCGCGAGTGGTGCGAGCAGGGCTCGATTCACGGCTCTTCGCAGGGAGGAAACCCGATCCGGATAGTGTCGGCCATGCTCGGTCAGGATGAGACGTGGCCGATGCGGGCCGCGGGCCTTCGCGAGGGCTGCGTAGAAGTAAGGCGTGTACTGGTGTGCGTGGAGAACGTCGATTCGCCGTTCGTTGATGGCCTTCGCCAGCCGCAGGCTCACGCGATAGTCTCGGCCCGGCTGGCGGTCCAGGCAGACCAGATCATGCCCTTCGCGAATCATCTCCTCGCCGATGCGGCCCACGGAATCCAGGCAGAAGATCGTGGGGCGGATGCGATCCCCGAGCCGACGGATCATCTCGCGCGTCAGCACTTCGGCCCCGGCCACTTGCATCGCGTGCAGCACGAAGCCGACTCGCAACGGCCGACTCATTCGACCACCGCCGTCGCTTGTCCGCGCTTCATCACCGGCACCGGTTCTCCTTGCTTCGCCTGCGCCGCCAGGGCGGTGAGATATTCAGGGTCCGTGTTCGCATAGATCGATCGCATGATCGCCAGGAGTTGCACCGCGATCAGCATCAGGATGTAAGGCATTTCAAAGTGTTCCAGCGACAGGAACAACGCTCCGAAACAGAAACTGACAAGGCCGCACTCGATCGCGGAGGTCATGCCGCGAACGCCCTCACTTTCCGGGTCGCGGAAGGGCCGAAGCATCCGCCGCACCTGCCAGAGACCGGTGATTACGGAACCGAGGAGAAGAATGTAAAGCACGAGCGCCACCACGCCGCTGTCTGCTCCGGTCTGGAGATATTGACTGTGGATCGCCCGGCCTTGCATGTCCGCACCGTAGTCGAACGTGAAGAGTTGCGAGTTACGGATACCGAAGCCGAAGATCGGCTGCTCGGACATCATTCGCATCGCGATTTTCCAGGTCGTGAGTCGGCTCTGGGCGCTGTCGTCCGCGTCGGACTTGCTGATGGACATGAACCGCTCTTGCACTTCCTTCCCCGCCGTGGCGAGGATCATCACGAATGCGAGGCTGTACAGAATGGCAAGGAGTTTCTTGTTGCGGCTGCGAAGCAGAATCCAGAGCGCACCGACCCCGGCGGTCAGCATCGCCCCACGTGAGAACGAGAGCATGATGGCGTGTAGCAGCACCGGGATGCCCATGAGCATCACCCAGCGAAACCAGGTGCGGCCTGATTCCCACGCAAAGTAACAGAGCGGGATCACCATGGCGAACAGCAGGGCGGCACCGTTGTTGTCCAGCCCCGCGAGATAGCGATTCTGGAGGATCATCCACTTGTTGACGAAGTAATGGAAATTGACCTCGTAGGCGACATAAAGAGTGCTAATAGAGATGACATAGTAGATGATCCACAAGTCTTTGACGGAGCGGAGCGCGAACGTGGCCGCGATGAACATCACGAAGATCTTGACGTACTCGATGAAATATTCCTGGGCGTGCTCCATGTTGTGGGCGGTGAAGTACGTGACGCAGATCCAGGCCACGAAGGCCAGGAAGAGATAGTGAGACCGCGCGTACTTGGGATCGCCGTACCAAGGGCGCCGGCCGGCAAACGGTGGCTGCCATACGCCGGTCCGCCAGGCGATCGTGGCCCCAATCGTGCCGATGGCGACCATGAAAGACCAGCGGTATCCCTGAGGCAGCGACCAGTCCCAGAGCACCTCGGGCCGCAGGATCGCGAAGGAATAGTAGACGGCGAAACCGTACACCGGGGCGAGCAGGAACGCTCCCACGGTGCCGATCAGCGTCATCACGATCATGAAGGCGAACTGTTTCATCCTGAACGAGTCCTCATTCTCCGAATGCCCGCCTCCGCCGTGGCCGCCGCGGCGTTCCAGGTGTGGTGCCGTGTCACCCAGTCGCGGGCGGCCCGGCCGAGGCGTGCTCGGTTCGTGTCATCCATCCATAGCTCACGCAGGCTCTTCGCCCAGTCGCCGGCCACCGTCACCGCAGGCTGGCCTTTCAAGCCCGACATCGCCCACCGCGAAGCAACGATCGGCATGCCCATCGCCGCGGCTTCGAGCAACTTGTTCTTGATGCCGCCGCCACTGACGAAGGGCAGCACCACCACCTGCCGCCGTCGCACTTCATCCCGCAAATCAGGCAGGTCCGGGAACAACGAAACTCCCGCGGTACCCGCCAGCTTACGCACTCGGTCCGTCGGGTTGAAGCCGAACACGTCCAGGCGTGCGTCCGGCACCGCGGCTCGAACCGACGGCCAGGCCTGGGCGAGGAACCATTCCAGAGCTTCCACGTTCGGCCCAAAATCGAGCCGGCCCCAGAAGACCGCACTTCGCGGTAGCTCCGCGCACCTGCCAGGTCTGTAATACTCCGCATCGACGCCATTGGGGATCAAATCCACTTCTCGGCAGCCGGTGATCAGCCTTGCCGCGGTGCGGTCCGTCGGCGACACCACCCAGATGCGATCAAAGCTGGCGCGAAAGCTTCGCTCGAAGAGCCCATTCAACGCCGCGAGCTTGAGTTCACCCCACGTCTCACGCTTCAAGAGCTTGAGCCGCGAGAGATGATGCCAGGCGGGATCGTCCGCGGGATACCAGACTCGCACGGAGTTCCGCACCACTCGTAGCAGCGGCAACAGATGCCGGGCCACCACCACGACCGCGTCGAATCCTCCCTGCTCCAGAATCTTTGCGAGGCTGTGCGAAAGGCCGTCTGGCACGCCGAAGTAGCTCGTGAACCTCCGCTGGAGGGCCGTGAAGCGGAGCGGCGATCCTTGGCTCTTCTGCGGATCGAGGACATATCGCGATTCCAGCGGCAACCCCGCGAGGGCCATATCGGTCGGCGGGGCCACGGTCGCAAGCGAGACGGCATGGCCGCGATCGGCAAGGGCTTTCATCATGTGGAAGCCGTGAACATCGTGACCGCTGGAACGAGGCCAGTTCTGGCTTTCCTTGACGAACAACAGCTTCAAAGGCGCGTCACTCATGCCCGCTCTCGCTCGTTCCAGAGATCGCGGCGGGCATCGGTTGGAGCGGCTCCCACCGACTTCGCAGACTTCACCCGTCGAGCGGCTTCGAACAGCGATCGCAAAATCGGGACGCTCAATCGTGGACGTTTCTGGTACGCACCGTAACGGCGAGTTGCAGCGTCCACGAGACCTTCGAGCACGGCATCGGCCGCATCGCGCTGGCCATCCTCGCGTTCATGGCAGTAGCGGTGATAGGCATAGCGAAGGTAGTGAGCGTACGCCGAGATTCCCCTGCGATTCACGTTGGCGTGGGCCGTGTGCTTCGCGAGGAGCAGGCCGAGATTGCGGGTGTCGTAGTAACGCTGCCAGCGCTTGCCGGACTGCTTGAACGCGCTCGATCCCTTGTGCCAGACGAGCGGTTCCGCGAGGATGCCGCAGCGAAAGCCCGCCTCCTGGGCGCGCAGGCAGAAGTCGGCCTCTTCGTGAATGAGGAAGAAGCGGTCGTCGATGAGGCCGATGCGGCGGAAGACTTCGGCGCGGATCAGCATTGCACAGCCGTTGACGATGTCCACTTCCTGGATTCTCGTCGGATTCGTCGTTACTTCAGGAACGGGCGATCGCTGAAAGAACCCCGGATAGCCTGGACGATTGAAGACGACGCCGTCCGTCATCGTGAGGCCAGGCTCGGCCATGTCGCGGATGATCGGGCCCAGGATGCCAAACTGCGGAGAAGCGACCACGGCGGCGTGAAGCCGGTCGATCAGTTCGGGAGCGACCATGGTGTCGTTGTTCAGCAGCAGGATCAACTCGGCTCCGCGTTCCATGGCGAGTCGAATGCCCGTGTTGTTCCCACCTGACCAGCCCAGGTTGATATCGTTGCGAACGAACACCGCCCACGGGAAGGCCTTCTGAAGCGACTCGCGAGGATCGATGGTCGAAGCGTTATCCACAACGACGACGTTCGCGGGGGCCGCGAGTTTCGCCAGGGAATCCAGGCACTTTCGCGTGTCGTCCAGGCCGTTATAATTCACTGCCACGATCCAGGTGTTGGGCGTCACGTCGCCCTCCGGCCGCGGGCGGCATCCACGAGCCCCTTGAGACGCCACAGCACATCCGGATACCAACGCAGCTTCGCCTCCGGCGGCGTAGGCAGGTGCCTGGGCCACTGCTCGCGAAGCAACGATCGCAGATGCAGGAACTCCGCCTTTCGCCTCGCCCAGTAGTGGCCGCCCACCCCTTCCGCGAAGGCTCGCCACACGAGGGCCTCAAACTCCTCAACGTTGAGTTCGGGCCACAGCCCCGCGGCATTTTCTCGGGCCCACTTCACCCGCATATTCAAGCTATCCATTGCCGAGGCCCGGGCCGTCACCTGCGTCGAGTGCCGACGGTAGCCGAAGAGCACATCGGGGAGAATCACGAAGTCTCCATGGCGACGAAGCAACGCCATGAAGATCATGTCCTCGGCAAGGTTCACCCCGCGAGGGAACTGCACATCCGGCACCGCGGCCCTGCGAAACATGCACGTGATGGGATGAACAAGCAACCAGGCTGCGAAGTGCTCCGGAGGGCTGTTCGCGTGTTGGGGCTTCCCGGGATAACGCCCCGTCTCGCCTTGCTCGTCGAAGACCCAGTGCCCCGTGAAACAGGCGACCGCGTCAGGGCGTTCGACGAGAGCCTGGGCTTGCCGTTCCAATCGCTCCGGGCTGCAAAGGTCGTCTGCATCGTGCAGGGCGACGAACGCGCCCGTGGCGGCCTTGATCGCAGTGTTGCGGGCCCCCGCCTGCCCCTGGTTTTCCTGCTGAATGTAGACGATGCGGTTGCCATACCTGTGGCAAATCTCGGCCGTGCCGTCCGTGCTGCCGTCGTCAACGACGATGACTTCGTGAGGAGGCAGCGTCTGAT
>Ga0105046_10001399_pt1 | contig 37055 bp, 31 predicted proteins | sample MAT03_FD_78385 | JGI IMG/M metagenome (GOLD analysis project Ga0105046, IMG submission 78385) | Freshwater microbial communities from Lake Fryxell liftoff mats and glacier meltwater in Antarctica - MAT-03 (megahit assembly) | ecosystem: Environmental > Aquatic > Freshwater > Ice > Liftoff... | reverse complement strand
TTAGAATTGAGATTTAGGGCGATTTTTGGGCAGTAGGGGCGAAGCATTTGCACTCGAATTGACGCTGCGTTGCCAGAATATTGATGCAAATGCTTCGCCCCTACAGAATATTCGCGATCACCGAAAAGATGTCAAATGAGTTCTATATACTTGAAGCACCAAATGACTTCCCCTCATCCCCTAGCCCCTTCTCCCAAAGGAGAAGGGGGATCGATCAAAGTCCCTCTCCCGCTCTGGGAGAGGGATTTAGGGTGAGGGCAAGTTGTGGTGAGGTAAGTATGTGGATACCCTAAATTTGTTCGCACCATTGGACAAAAGCAATACGGTAGACGTTGCCGTCATTGGAGCAGGATTGACAGGGTTAGTTTGCGCTCAGCAGCTCCAACAACTGGGGTATGGTGTCGTTGTGCTGGAAAAGTCTCGCGGGCTAGGCGGACGGGTAGCCACACGACGGCTGCACAATACCTGGGCTGATCATGGGGTGGCGTACTTTACAGATGAGGGAGAGCAAACAGGTGCCCTCGTGCAGAACTGGCGCGATCGCGGCATTCTACACCCTTGGATTAATCAAGATTTTGTCTGGACAGACGGGAGATTACACCCCGGCGAGGTTGGCTCTCAACGCTATGTTTCTCCCCTGGGCATTACGGCAATCGCAAAAGACCTCAGTAAAGCACTAGATATTTGGCGTGGGCAGCGCGTAGAAGCGATCGCCCCCACCGCCAACCACATTTGGACTTTTATCCTAGCGCCTGTAGCTGGAGAACCCATCCGTGAGTTAACGGCTAGAGCGGTTGTGATAACGGCACCTGCTCCCCAAACGGCTGCTTTACTTGATCCCTTGCGATCCCAAGGCGTGCCGGCTGATTTTTTCAGTGCAGTGCAGTCCGTCATCTATCAAGCGAATTTGACGGCGATCGCCCTATATTCCCCGACTCGACACGCAGAGCTAGAGCAAGTGCCCTGGAGATCAGTTCGATTAAATCATCCCCAACTGGCTTGGGTCGTGCTAGACAGCAGCAAGCAGCCAAATCCACCGCAGCCAGTAATGGTGTTGCATGGCAGCGCTCAAATAGCAGATCGTTTCCTGGACGCGACTGACCTAGAACCCGCTGGGAGACTGCTCCTCGACAGTGCCGCCACTAGTTTGCTGCCCTGGCTGGCAGAACCAGACGGGCTACAACTTCACCGCTGGCGCTATGCACTGCCCCAAAATCCACTGTCTGCTACCTGTCTCAGTACTACTAACCCATTACCCCTTGTTTGCGGCGGCGACTGGTGCGCGGCTTCCGTGCCATCACAACCGGCTCAAACGACCCTTCCCCTCTCAGCGGCGGGAACCAGCCCGATTGAGCAAGCCTTAAACTCAGGAATTGCATCCGCTCAAGCCATCCATAGACTGCTAAAACCTTGAATTAAACATCAAAACTGGGCAGAAAACATTGTCTCCTGCCCAGTTTATTTTTCGATTCGGTGACTCAACCGAGCACGCTGCTAAAGCCGACTAAAACCAGTATTATTCAGCCGCTTCCTCAGCACCCGCATTACCCCGGTTATCTTGATCCATATCGTCGTCTTGAGCGCTACCGCCACCCATGCGGCGTCTGCCAAACCGACCGGGGCTGGTGCGCTTGCGAAACTTACGAGCATATGCCTGGTTACGGAGGGCTTTTTCTTTCTTCTGATTTCGGCGTTTAGCCATTCTCTACCTCGTTAGTCGTGATGGTTCTACAGTAATGGGCTTCGTACTTAGCATAGACAAGTACAATACATGGATGCTGATATAGACGTAACTGGCTGAACCATGCACCCACTCATCATTTTCAGCCAAGGACATTTTCAGCCAAGGAAATTGATAAAGACGGCAGGATAGTCAGACAGTTGCAGTCTTGCTGATTACGGTCTTGACATGAGAACTATCTCAGCCATAAACACAGGTAGTGTCAGACCAAAGTAAAGCATCAGTCTGTAAACTGTCCAAATTGCCCACAGCAAAAGTGCCCATAGAAGGTACATCCTACCATAGCTCTAGGGGTAAAAATCTCTCAACATCCATCCAACAGGAGCCGTAAAGCCCTACATATGGTTATGTCTAAGCCTCGGCTAAACTTTAAGCTAAATCGCATACTTAGATATACACATACGTAAGTCGCCTAAGTTTTTCGAAGGATCGGGCAAATGTGTAGTTATGTAAGGATTTTTAGGTTAGTATAGGGCAGTAAGTAAATGCGATTGCGGTTGACGGTGCCTCCAGTAAGTCTTTAACAAGCGGCTTCTAGTGTGTGGAACCATTCCGTTGTACGAGCGATCGCCCCACCCTCGTCAACTTTTCCACACTTCTACACCGAGATTTGTAACTTGCATGGGTATAAAGCCAACTATTTCCGTTTCTCATTTGGGATGCGAAAAGAACCGAGTCGATACCGAACACATGTTAGGTCTGCTAGTTCAGGCGGGCTATTCAGTCGATACCAATGAAGAGCTGGCCGACTATGTTATCGTAAATACGTGCAGCTTTATTCAAGCGGCGCGAGAAGAATCGGTTCGCACGCTGGTAGAGTTAGCAGAGGCCAACAAAAAGATTGTGATTACGGGCTGCATGGCGCAGCACTTTCAGCAAGATCTGCTGGATGAGCTTCCCGAAGCCGTTGCAGTGGTTGGTACAGGAGATTACCACCGGATCGTTGAAGTTATTCAGCGTGCTGAAGCTGGAGAACGCGTTAAGGAAATTTCTGAGAAACCAACCTATATTGCCGATGAGACGGTTCCCCGTTATCGGACGACTACCGAAGGCGTAGCATATCTCAGGATAGCTGAGGGATGTGACTACCGTTGTGCCTTTTGCATTATTCCTCATTTACGAGGGAATCAGCGATCGCGCTCAATCGAATCTATTGTTACTGAAGCAAAGCAGCTTGCTGCTGAAGGTGTGCGGGAAATTATCCTAATTTCTCAGATCACCACCAACTACGGTTTAGATATTTATGGCGAACCAAGGTTGGCAGAGTTGCTTCAGGCACTCGGCACGGTTGAAGTCCCCTGGATTCGAATGCACTATGCTTACCCGACGGGTTTAACCCCTAAGGTAATCCAGGCAATTCAATCTGTGCCCAATGTGTTGCCCTATCTCGATTTACCCCTTCAGCACTCCCATCCCGAAATCTTGCGAGCGATGAACCGTCCTTGGCAAGGGCAGGTCAACGACGGCATCATTGAGCGAATTAAAACCGCTATCCCTGATGCTGTTCTGCGTACCACGTTCATTGTCGGATTCCCTGGCGAAACGGATGAGCATTACGAGCATCTGCTCCAGTTTGTCCAGCGTCACGAGTTTGACCATGTAGGTGTGTTTACATTCTCACCTGAGGAAGGAACACCGGCCTACAGCTTGCCAGACCCATTACCCCAGCAGGTGATGGACGCTCGACGGGATGCATTGATGGAGGTTCAGCAACCAATTTCGCTCCGGCGAAACCGAGCAGAGATTGGCAACGTTGTCGATGTGCTGATCGAACAAGAGAATCCTGAAACTGGTGAGTTAATTGGGCGGTCTGCTCGGTTTTCGCCAGATGTGGACGGTCTGGTGTATGTGCAGGGAGAAGCCAGATTAGGAGCAATGGTGTCGGTTGCCATTACGGATGCCGATATCTATGACCTGTATGGGCATGTAGCAGATGCCAAAACTCAACTGAGAGGCGCGCTCAATCGTGTCTCCGCAAACTCACTCTAAGGAGAGATAATGACCCTTTCATTTACTAGCTTAGGCTTGTCTGAGACGCGAGTGCGCTTTTTGGAAAAGTCTGGCTTCACCATTCCTACGCCCATTCAAGCTCAAGCGATCCCCCATTTATTGTCGGGTCGAGATTTGGTGGGTCTAGCACAGACCGGAACTGGCAAAACTGCCGCCTTTGGACTGCCGATTCTGGAACAAGTTGACCTCAACAGCAACGCCGTTCAGGCGATGATTTTAACTCCAACACGGGAACTCGCCATCCAGGTTTATCAAGCAATTAAATCGCTGAGCGAAGATCGCCGCTTGCGCGTTCTGCCGATCTATGGTGGGCAGTCGATTGACTTGCAAATTAACCGTCTGCAAAAAGGCGTTCATGTGGTGGTAGGTACTCCCGGACGCGTCTTAGACTTGTTGAAGCGGGGCGATCTGAAGCTGAATAAGCTAAGCTGGCTGGTGCTCGACGAAGCTGATGAGATGCTCAACATGGGCTTCATTCAAGATGTGGAGCGCATTTTGAGTCAGTCACCACCAGAGCGTCAAACGGCATTTTTCTCTGCCACAATGGCACCTTCTATTCGAGAGCTAGCCGCCAAATTCTTGCGATCGCCTGTTACAGTCACCATTGAGCAGCCAAAAGCCGCTCCAACTCGGATCAACCAGGTGATGTATATGGTGCCACGCGGCTGGTCTAAGTCGCGTGCTCTCCAGCCTATTTTGGAATTAGAAGATCCAGAATCGGCTCTGATCTTTGTCCGCACGCGCAAAGCAGCCGCAGACTTGACTCGTCAACTGCAAGCGGCGGGTCACAGCGTCGATGAGTACCACGGCGATCTGAGTCAGTCTCAGCGAGAGCGGTTGCTGTTGCGGTTCCGTCAGCGGCAGGTGCGCTGGGTTGTGGCTACAGATATTGCAGCTCGTGGGTTGCACGTAGACGACCTCAGTCATGTGATTAACTACGACTTGCCTGACAGTGTGGATAGCTACGTTCACCGAATTGGTCGGACGGGTCGCGCTGGTAAAGAAGGTGTTGCGATCACGCTGTTGCAAGCCCTCGATCGGCGCAAGCTCAAAGATATTGAGCGCCATATTCGTCAGAAGCTAGAGATTGGCAACATCCCAACTCGTGCTCAAATCGAAGCTCGCTATATCGAGAAGCTCCAGGATCAGCTTAAAGAGGCGTTGGTTGGCGATCGCTTGGCTTCCTTCTTGCCAATTGTGACCCAGCTTAGCGAAGAGTACGATATGCGGGCGATCGCAGCGGCGGCTCTGCAAATGGCACATGATCACACGCGCCCTGCCTGGATGCGTGGCGATCAAGGGATGGCCGATGATGCTCCCAATGAAGACTACGGTTCTTCTCGCTCGTCTGTTGATTATTCAAACAAGCCAAAGCCCGTTAAGCGTTCTAGAACGACTGTAGGAGAGTAAGTCTCCGTCGAGTAAAATGATTTGATGCTGAAAAGGCACGCTCAGCGTGCCTTTTCAGCATCAAATCATATCTAGACCATCACCGGAACGGGCTTAGGGATACAGGATAGGGGTTGAACACCTGCTCATCCTTTTCTCTGAGTCTTTTTCCATAATGGGTGGAATAACTGTATACGTTCTCAACGGACTTTATATGCTTGCGGTCGATTTGCTCTATCACTATCGTGCGGTTAGCCAGAAACCATTGACGGTACTGGATGTAGAAACGACTGGTAGCCTTGCTCTTAAAGGTCGGATAACTGAGATTTCGGTACTGCAAGCCACGCTGGCTGATGGCATTCTGCATCAGCAGACGGCGTTAGTGAATCCCCAGACCGAGATTCCTGCCAACATTGTGCAAATTACGGGGATCACGCAGGACATGGTAGACGGGGCGGCGATCGCAGCGACTGTACTACCTGGTTATCTGCCGTTATTAAGCAACGGCGTTTTAACCGCCCACAATTTAGACTTTGATTATTCATTTCTAAAAGCAGAATATGCTCGCTTGGGAGTTACATTTAGCCGTCCTGAAAATGAACAGCTTTGTACCGTGCAACTAGCTCGATTAATGCTGCCAGAGCTGCGATCGCGTCGGTTACCTGACTTGGTGCAGCATTTTCAGTTTCAAGTAACGACCTCCCACCGAGCCGAAGCCGATGCGATCGCCTGCTGGCTATTGGCCAAGCACTTGCTAATAGAGATCAACAACGAAGCTGATGAAGCGCTACTAGCCCGCTTTACTCAACAGTGGATTCCTTTAAAGGACGCGGCCAAGCTCTTAGGCTGTCGATCCAAACAGGCGCGCGTGTTATTAGATGCGGCGGGCGTTTACAGTTCAGAGGTGGGTAACGGCAACTACACTAGCCTGAGGTATCGCCGGGGTGACGTAGAACGGGTTTATTATAAGCGGCAAGAGGAGCAGCAAGCTAAACAACTAGACGAACGAACGACAGAAGGAAATCAGTTGTCGTGTTTGTAAGTAGTTCAACCTAAATAAAAACCAAATTCTAAAACCCTGCGCCGCCCGCTGTGCGGGCGGCGCAGGGTTTTAGAATCTTATATTTAATTAAGCCCACCTACTTACCAGTTCCTTTTTAACCGCTTTGGCAGTTGCTTCGCTACATGGCTCACTACTGGATCAATCGACTGCTAATAGCAATTCCTACCCTCATTGCCATTAGCCTGGTTATTTTTACAATTTTGGCGCTAGCCCCAGGTGACCCGATGGGAGAGTTCGCTAATAACCCCTCAATCACAGCGGAGGTGCGAGACAATATTCGGCGATCGCTTGGACTTGACCAACCCATGCCGATTCGCTATCTAAAATGGGCATGGGCGTTTGCCCACGGTGAGATGGGCTACTCCTTTACCAGCCGCAGCCCTGTCAGCGACTTAATTCAACAGCGATTGCCGACAACACTATGGGTAGTTGGCACTGCTTATTTGCTTTCTGTACTGATTGCGTTGCCGTTGGGTGTGTTTTCGGCACTGCGACGCTATACAGCAGTCGACCAGCTCATTACGGCGATCGCCCTGATGGGTTTTTCGTTACCAACCTTCGTCACTGGGCTGTTGTTAATCATTCTCTTTAGCGTGCGATTGCGGTGGTTGCCGTTTATTTACGACAGCAATTTACAGGTAACAGATTGGCCTAGTTTTGTATCACAGCTTCAGCAGTCCGTCATGCCGATTGCAGTGCTGATTCTATTCCAAACGGCGGTGCTAATGCGGTTTGTTCGCTCTGCGATGTTAGAGGAAACAAACCAAAACTATGTTCGCACAGCCTACGCCAAAGGATTACACCCATGGCGCGTGGTTAGCTATCACATGCTGCGAAATGCACTGATCCCTGTAATGACGCTCGTGGCATTAGATATTCCGACCCTTTTTACAGGATCGCTAGTTGTAGAGCAAGTGTTTCGGATACCCGGAATTGGAGCGCTGCTGGTCGAATCTATCATGCGTAACGATACGCCTGTAGTGATGGCGATCGCCTTTATTTATGCCATTTTGGTAGTTCTACTAAACCTAGCTGTTGACTTACTCTACAGCGTGCTCGATCCCCGCGTACAGCTACGGTAAGCAGCCTGACCTTAAAAATCCAAGGCCGATACTTGGTGGGTTCATATACTGCGACGGGCTTTTCAATAACGCAGTTCACTGGCAATCTGCATCATTTATGGTGCCATTGGGCATTGTAGTGCGGCAAAAAATTACGCTATCCAGTTTTGCACCTGTTAAATTAGTGCCTGTTAAATTAGCCCCCGTCAAATTAGCCCCCGTCAAATCTGCTCGCCGCAAGTTAGCTGTAAGCAGGTTGCTGTTGGTAAAATTTGTGCCCAATAGCCTTGTCCTTGGGAGGTTAACCCTGGGTAGAGTGGCACCTGTAAAGTCGGCTCCTTCTAAATTGGCAGCACTGAGATCGGCATCGCCAAGGGTAGCGCCTCGCAAATTGGCCTCGCGTAAATCCGTACGAGTAAGGTTTGCCCGATTTAAGGTTGCGTTTTCTAAATTCGCCTTTTTCAAAATGGCATCGCCCAAATACGCGCGGCGTAAATCGGCTCCAATTAGCTCAGCCTCCCTCAGATTCGCTTCTCCCAAGTTTGCCCCTACTAAGTAAGCTTTGACAAGCAATGCCTCACTGAGGTTAGCACGGCTAAAAACAGCATCGCCCAGATAGGCAGCGTTTAGATTGGCCTCTTTAAGATTTGCATCCCCCAGGTAAGCGCGCCGCAAATCTGCCCCCTGAAGATTTGCATTCATCAAATTAACGCCGCCCAAAATAGCATCACTTAGATAGACTTGGCGCAAATCTGCTTTTTCTAAATTTGCATTGTTTAAATTTGTTCCATTGAGGTTAGAACGCTTTAAGCGAGTGTCTCGAAAATCAACCCCCTCAAGATTGGCATATTCCAGATCCATATCTTCCAGGTCGGCATCTTTGAGCACCACTCCGGTTAGATCACAACTTGTGCAAGACTTTGTTTGCAGTAGTTGATTGACCCGATTTGCTTTAGCCACGTTTGCAAATCGTGCTAACCCAATCAGCGACAGCAACGATGCCAGAAAAAGGCTGACTGTCAGCAATGCCATGACATCTTTTCGATCCATCGTTCGAATCATCACTAAGTAGTCCAACCTAAAAGTAGTCCAACCTAAACAAACCGGTGCTGCTGATTTCATGTATGAATTTTTTTGAAAGGGGCGCTCAGTGCCCCTTTCAAAAAAATTCATACCCAGATTAAGCAATGCCATCAAACCGATGCTGCTGATTGTAGCGATGAATTTTAATTTTCGAGGTGTGCCTAGCGCGCCTCGAAAATTAAAATTCATTGCCGGATCAAGCAATGCCATCAAAACCATACTCTAGATCTTCTACCATCCACAGCGCGAGCAGCATAGGATCTTACGTTTGTGCTTAAGCGACTAGTAAATCCATCCATGTTACTTCCCAAACCAGGCGTGGTTGGGCATAGCTGCGAAGGTGGCGACGGGTGGTTTCTAATCGTTGCAGTAGGGCTGGTCGGGATAGGGTTTGCCAGTATAAATGTTGCAGGTAGTCTACCAACCAAAGCTGGGCTTCGGGGTCTAAGGCTTTGTCAATTTGTCGTGCTAGTTCGAGTGCTTGGCGCAGGGATGTAGGCGGTTGCGAGACGGCGGCCAGTAGTTCAGCGGGCATGGTTTGAAGCTGCTGCCAGTGGGCGATCGCCTCACCAGGACTACCCTGAGCCAGCGCCAACACCTCTGGATGCTGCACAATATCGGCGTGCCCACTCTGCTGTAATACGGTCACCAAATCGGTCTGACTTAGTCGCCGAAATGGAATGCGCTGACAGCGGGATACAAGAGTAGGCAGCAAGGACTCCAGGCTAGGGGCAATTAAAATCATGGTGGCTCGCCCTGGCTCTTCTAGCGTTTTGAGTAAGCCATTGGCAGCGGCTTCGGCCATCGTTTCTGCATCTTCAATTACCACTACGGCACGGCGTGACTCTAGCGGCGGACGGCTGAGAAACCGGGAAATTTCTCGAATTTGCTCTAGCCGAATTTGGGGCGGTGCCCGTCGTTTTACGCCCAGGTCTGTCGCTTCGCTGGCGGAAATACGCTTGCCTTGGTGCAAGTAAGTTGGCTCGACCCAGAGTAAATCGGGATGGTTACCCTGCTGAATTCGTTGCAGCAAAACAGCGGAAGGCAGTTGAAATTCATGCGACAGTAGCAGCGCCACAAACTCCCGCGCTGCCAACCCTCGCCCCACTCCTGCTGATCCTACAAACAAATACGCCGGAGCAATGCGATCGTGCTTCATTGCACAGGTCAGCAGTTCAATCGCTTGGGGTTGTCCGATTAAAGAAGAGAACATGGGGAGACAGACCAACTTTGAATGATGAACGTTGAATATTGGAATGAGCTTGTCTAAGTAGATGGGCGTAGTAGATGGGCGTAATTGAATATAAAACCTTAAAAGTCTGCGCCGCCCGCTGCGCGGGCGGCGCAGACTTTTAGAATCTTGTTTTTATTTAGGTCGAACTACTTATCTGAAAAATAATTCTCGAATACCTTCGCTGCCAATTTCGACAGCCAGTGCTGCCAAGATAAACCCCAACAGTTTGGCGGCAATGATGGCTCCGGTTTGCCCAATCAATTTCTCAATTCGCCCAGCCTGTCGCACAATAATCCAAGTGACTAGCATGGCAGCTACAATGCCCACAACGACGCTGAGCCTAGCCTCAGGCTGATCGGCCATCAGCAGCGTAACCGTAGTAAGCGTACCAGGGCCAGCCAACAGCGGCAGCGCCAATGGGGTAATGGCAACGTCTCGCTCTTGATCGACGGCGTAGGTGTCCAACTCCCCCTGCAACATATCGAGTGCCACCAACAGTAACAGCAGTCCACCTGCTACTTGTAGAGAGGCAATGCTGATGTGGAGGTAGCCCAAAACTGATTCTCCGGCAAAGGCAAATCCTAGCAGCACCAGAGTAGCGACTAGAGTGGCGCGATCGACAACCTCGTTCTTTTTTTCAAAATCCATGCCCTTGGTCAACACCACCACGATGGGAGCGTTACCCAACGGATCAGCCAGCACGAATACGGCTAAAAACGTTTGAATTAGAACAGAAGTATCCATACAAGTAAGATAAGTGGGCGTTATCAAGCATCAAAGCTTAAAGCGCTGCGCTTGCACTGTGGCCAGCGCAGCGCTTTAAGCTTTGATTTAGGTTTGGTCTATTTGTTTCTCAGTTAATTCGACTTCTTGCGTGAATGCTTTTTCGTGAGCGTGAATCTTTTTCCGGCGAAGCCGGAAAAAGATTCACGCAAGAGGTCTATTCATTAGGAGCGATCGCGCTGAAAATAGGCGATGTCTTAACACTACTCAAGGCCGTTTCTAGCGTCTAGGGCAGAATACTTAAGATTAAACCTTCTGCGTAAATTGCGTTCAAGATCCTCCAGATAACACTATTACGCCTTCACAGCAAGCAGGCAGGCAGAACATAACAGATAGATTTTGGTTTGATCCAGCAAAACCAGGTTTTCAAACTATTTGTATCTAAATGGACAGAACTACCATTCCATAAAGCTCTGAAGAAAGTTGTACTGAGCTACTTCTGATGAAAACTCTGTTAATCTCAGAAAATTACGCCATTTACTCAATACACTTTTAGTTAAATTTACTATAATTGAGAGGCCATCCTGTTAGTTCCATGTCCCTAGGCCACTTTCAAAGCCTTTCGTCGCTTTTCGAAGCTGTCTGACTATGACCTTTCACACACTTACTTCTACGTCTGACAATTGCAGCCTACTAACCGATCTGTATCAGTTGACGATGGCAGCCTGTTATGCAGGCGAGGGGTTAGATCAACGTCCTGCCAGCTTTGAACTATTTGCTCGGCGGTTACCGGAAGGGTTTGGCTACTTAATTGCCATGGGCTTAGAGCAGGCGTTGGACTACTTAGAACAGCTCCGGTTTAGCGCTGAGCAAATTCAGGCATTGCAAGCTACTGGCATTTTTGCCCATGTGCCTGACTCGTTTTGGACACTCCTGGCAGAGGCACGATTTAACGGCGATGTATGGGCGATCGCCGAAGGCACAGCGGTATTTGCCCACGAGCCATTGCTGCGAATTGAGGCTCCTCTCTGGCAGGCGCAACTGGTCGAAACCTATCTACTCAACACGCTAAATTATCAAACCCTGGTTGCCACGCGGGCAGCTCGGTTGCGAGATGTTGCGGGTGCAGATGCCACCTTGCTAGAGTTTGGTACCCGTCGGGCTTTTAGCCCCCAAGGGGCACTGTGGGCAGCACGAGCCGCCTTAGCAGGAGGGTTAGATGCTACGTCGAATGTGCTGGCGGCGCTCAGCTTGGGACGACAGCCAAGCGGCACTATGGCACATGCGCTTGTGATGGCATTGGGCGCAATTCAGGGTACGGAACAGGACGCATTTACGACATTTCACCGCTATTTTCCAAACGCACCGCTGTTGATCGACACCTACGACTCGATCGCAGCGGCTAAGCAATTGGCAGAGCGGATCAAAACCGAGGGGCTAGAACTGGGAGGCGTGCGGTTAGATTCGGGAGATTTAGTTTCGGTGTCTCAGACGGTGCGATCGCTTCTACCGGGCATTCCCATTTTTGCCAGCGGTGACCTCGACGAACACGAAGTCGTGCGCCTCCGGCAAGCCGGAGCCTGCATCGACGGCTACGGCTTTGGCACCAAGCTCGTATCGGGCAGTCCCGTCAATGGGGTCTATAAACTCGTCGAGATCGACGGCATCCCCACTATGAAAAGCTCTAGCGGCAAAGCGACCTATCCCGGACGCAAACAAATCTTTCGCCACTTGGATCAAAGCCAATGGAGCAGCGACACTCTCGGTCTAATCACCGACACCCCTGCCCAGACCCAACCCCTACTCAGCCTGGTTATGCAAGCGGGAAAACGTCTACAATCCCCAGAAACCCTGGAGGCGATCGCCCACTGCACCGCCACCTCCGTGGCCACCCTTCCCCCCCACATCCGAGACATCAGTAACCCCACCTCCTATACCCCAAACATTTCTCCCACGCTCCAAGCCCTAACCGACCAAACCCACGCCAGACTTCAGAAATCTGAAGGAAAAATCAAAGGTTGAGTGTGGAATAGGTACAGCCCGTATACTCTTGACTCGTTTCTGTTGCTACGCACAAACAAGCCTCATCCTAAGCTGTGCGTAACTTGTTTCTCGGAACGAACTTGCTTCTAGGAACGAATACACCAATGCGAACATCCCTTATTCTTCATCCTTACCTATGACCTCCATCGCCCTTTTTGGCACCAGCGCAGATCCACCGACCACTGCCCACCAAGAAATATTGGTATGGCTATCGCACCACTTTGATCAAGTTGCGGTATGGGCATCAAACAACCCCTTCAAGTCGCATCAAACCCCTCTGTTTCATCGCACCACCATGTTGCAACTGATGGTGCAGGATATCAATCCCGTGCGACCCAACATTCATGTGTATCCTGAACTTAGCAGTCCGCGCGCGCTGGTCACCGTCAATCAGGCGCGCCAGCAGTGGAAAGGGGCAGCCTTTACCCTGGTAGTGGGGTCAGATTTAGTCATGCAACTGCCGCGCTGGTATCAGGCGGAGGCATTACTGAAGCAGGTTAAGCTACTGGTGGTACCTCGACCCGGTTATGCTCTAAGCGAGTTGGATCTCAACCCTCTGAGACAGATGGGGACAACAGTGGCGATCGCTGATCTTACAGGTTTGCCAGTTTCCTCTACTGCCTTTCGAGAAACCGGAGCCGACATCCTCACACCGCCCATTGAGGCATACATTCAGCAAAAATGCCTTTACGCCGTATGTCAGGACGACTTTCCAAAAAACCTGCTGACCTCGTCGCCCATCAGTTAGCCGACTTTAAAGTGGGTGTCGATAATGTGATCTTTTCAGTCGATGCCGATCAACATCGACTGCTGGTGCTGTTGGTGCTGCGTGACACCGATCCCTATCTGGATCACTGGTCACTACCGGGGACGCTGGTGCGCCAGGGCGAATCGTTAGAAGATGCGGCCTACCGAGTGCTGGCCGAAAAAATTCGAGCCAATAACCTCTACCTGGAGCAGCTATACACCTTTGGGGGCCCCCGCCGCGATCCGCGTGAAGCAGATGATAGCTATGGCGATCGCTACCTCTCGGTGAGCTACTTTGCGCTGGTGCGGTTGATTGAAGCCGAGCTGATTGCCGACGGCGTTAATGGGATTGCGTGGTATCCCATGAATCAGTTGCCCCACCTTGCGTTTGACCACCAAGAAATTTTGCAATACGGCTATCGTCGCCTGCGTAACAAACTGGAATACAGCCCGGTTGCCTTTGACGTATTGCCCGAACTCTTTACCCTCAGCGACCTTTATCAGCTCTACACCATTGTTTTAGGTGAAAATTTTTCTGATTATTCTAACTTTCGCTCGCGCCTGCTCAAGCTAGGATTTCTCAGCGATACGGGGGTTAAAGTAAGCCGTGGAGCAGGCCGCCCCGCCAGCCTCTACCGATTTGATGCGGATGCCTTCGCACCGTTGAAAGATAAGCCGTTGGTCTTTATTTAGGGAGCAATTTAGGAGAGCAGAATTATGGCGGGAGAAACTCAATTTCGATTGGCAGTATTGATTGATGCTGATAATGCCAAGGCGGACTTAATTGAAACCCTACTAAAAGAAATTGCTAAGTATGGCGTGTCACACGTCAAACGTATTTATGGCGACTGGACAGATACACGACTCAGTAAATGGAAAGTTCGGTTAAATAAGTTTGCCATTCAGCCGATTCAACAATTTAGCTATACAACAGGCAAAAATGCCACAGATAGCGCTCTGATTATTGATGCAATGGACTTGCTTTATACCAAGAACTTTGACGGATTTTGCATCGTTTCTAGTGACAGCGACTTCACTCGACTAGCCAGCCGCATTCGAGAATCGGGCTTGTTAGTGTATGGCTTTGGTGAAAAAAAGACACCTGAAGCCTTTGTTAGCGCCTGCGATCGCTTTATTTACACCGAAATCTTAGGGCACGAACACGCTGATGAATCCCTCTCGGAAGACGTGTCCACTGGCAAAGCACCCGCTCAGATCAAGGAAACATTGATCTCTGAAAAAACACTAGATATTAGAGTTGAAAACCTAAAAAATAAAAAATTAATCGACCTGTTGCAAGATGCCTATGAAGCTATTGCCGAAGAAGATGGATGGGCACATTTAGGCCCTTTGGGCAGCCAGATCAACAAACTATCGCCATCGTTTGATCCTAGAAACTACGGCTATAAGAAACTGAGCGATTTAGTTAAAGATATCAACCTATTTGAGATCAAGAAAACGGACAAGACAATCCAAGTTAAATCCAAACACTAAATCGAAAAAATCGAAATTTAAACCCACTATGAAAATTGCGATCGCCCAACTCAACCCCACCATTGGAGACCTCAGCGGCAACGCCCAGCACATTCTAGAAGCGGCTCAGCAGGCGATCGCCCAAGATGTGCGTCTGTTGCTGACGACAGAGCTGTCGCTGTGCGGCTACCCACCCCGCGATTTGTTGATGCAGCCCGCCTTTCTAACGGCGATGGCCACGACTCTAAAGCAACTGGCATCCAATCTGCCACCCCAACTAGCCGTGTTAGTCGGCACTGTTCTGCCCAACGACAAAGCTGCCTGCGATGGTCAAAAGCCCCTGTTCAATACCACCGCACTGCTGCAAAACGGTGCGGTGCAGCGCTATTTCCACAAACGGCTATTGCCCACCTACGACGTATTCGATGAAGATCGCTACTTTGAACCTGGCTCTGAGAGCACCTTCTTTGAACTCGATGGGCTGCGGATGGGGGTGACCATTTGCGAAGACCTGTGGAATGATGAGGGATTTTGGGGCAAGCGCCGCTATGAAGCCAACCCGATCGCTGACTTGGATCGACAGGGGGTAGAAGTTGTGATTAACCTGTCGGCATCGCCCTACAGCGTTGGCAAACAGCGATTGCGAGAAGCCATGCTGCGCCACAGCGCGGTGCGCTACGAGCAACCTATTCTCTATGCCAACCAGGTAGGCGGCAACGACGATTTGCTATTTGACGGCAACAGCTTTGGGCTAAATCGCCAGGGAGAAATGGTGGTACGGGCTAGCTCGTTTGCCACCGACTTAGTGGTGGCAAACTTCGACGAAGCCAAACGCGATTTAGTGATAATGCCTGAGGCGATCGCCCCCCAACCCGAAACCGCCGATGCCGAAATCTGGGCAGCGCTGGTGCTGGGCGTGCGCGATTACGTCCGCAAGTGTGGCTTCAAACAGGTGGTGCTGGGGCTAAGCGGCGGTGTTGATTCGGCACTGGTGGCGGCGATCGCCACTGCTGCCATTGGAGCCGAAAATGTACTCGGTATCCTTATGCCCTCCCCCTACAGTTCCGACCACTCCATCAACGACGCGCTACAACTGGCTGAGAATCTAGGGATCAAAACCCAAATTTTGCCGATTGGCACTGTCATGCACGCCTTCGACGAAACTTTTGCCGAGCTGTTTGCTGGCACCGAGTTTGGCATTGCTGAAGAAAATCTTCAGTCCCGCATTCGTGGCACCTTGCTGATGGCGATCTCCAACAAATTTGGGCACCTGCTGATTTCAACGGGCAACAAATCCGAAATTGCGGTCGGCTACTGCACTCTCTATGGCGATATGAATGGCGGACTAGGGGCGATCGCCGATGTGCCAAAAACCCGCGTCTACTCCATCTGTCAATGGCTCAATGAAAGAGTAAAGGAAGAAGGCGAAAAGATAAATCAAGATGGACGATTCTCCTCCGATTCCCTTCCCCCTGCTTCGCACCCGTTTTCCGTTCATCCCCCTGCTCCGCAGACGCAAGCTGCATTCCACGTCCTTTACCCTTCCGCTTCCATTCCTGAGCATATTCTGACCAAGCCTCCCAGTGCCGAACTGAAGCCGGGGCAGGTTGACCAGGACTCGCTGCCACCTTACGACGTGCTCGACGACATTTTGGATCGATTTATTGAAGCCCATCAATCTCCGACAGAAATTGTGGCGGCAGGGCACGACCCCGCTATTGTGAACCAGATTATGCGTCTAGTCACCCGCGCCGAGTTTAAGCGCAAACAGGCGGCTCCCGGACTCAAGATTACCGATCGCGCTTTTGGGACAGGTTGGCGAATGCCGATCGCCAGTCGATGGCTGCCGGATACCTCTTCAGCGACTCGGTAGCCAGAACCAGTAGCCAAGATCGCCTAAGTTTGTCAAAGTAATCCACAAGGGTTGGTAGTAATAGACTGCCTGGTTCTCTTGCTTCCTGTAGTCACTGGGAAACAAGTGATGCTCTCAAGAGTGACGCTCTTAAAACTGTATGCTCTTAAAACTGTAGGTTCTCAAAACTCTATAGAGTTGGGTGTTAGCGATCGCCAACGAGGGACAAAACAGGGTTTATGGCTAGCGTTCCAAAGTTCATTCGCTTTTTAGGACACATTCGGCTGTCTACGATCCGCCAAACGGCAAGGCGTGCGGCTCAACAGCGCCTGCCGGGGTTGGCCTCAGAGATGGCGTACAACAGTATGCTGGCGCTGTTTCCGGCAATTTTGGCCGTGCTGACGGCGATCGGGCTATTTAAGCCGCTTAAAGAAACGTTTTTGCGCTTAGTCGGGCAGCTCAAAGACGTGGTGCCTGAACAAGTGTGGGCGATCATTCAAGGATTTTCGACGGAACTTAGCACCACCCGCGATACGGGGCTGTTTTCCTTGAGTTTTGCGATCGCCCTCTGGGCTGCCTCTGGAGCCTTCAGTGCTGCCATGAACGCCCTCGACCAAATTCACCAAATCCCTCCCGAAAAAACCCGTCCCTTTTGGAAAGCCAAACTAATTTCCCTAGGGCTAACCATCGGCGGTCTGCTGTTTTTGCTACTTGCCCTTACCATTATTTTCTTAGGCGATCTAATCGTCGCCAATATTGCGCGCCAAAACGACACAATCAAACCCGGCCTGCTTACCGTCTGGAGCCTGCTTACCTTACCCGTTACCCTAGGGCTAATTTCCCTCACCTTTGGGTTTATCTATCGCTTTGGCCCTAGCCGCTGGAGTGCAGGACGACCCATTATGCCCGGTGCTATTTTGGCAGCAATCTTTTGGGCGGTACTGTCTAACTTATTTCGGCTTTATGTGTCTAACTTTGGCGACTATAACCGCGCCTATGGAGCGATTGGAGCCGTTATCGTCCTTCTGCTCTGGCTTTATCTCAGCTCGTTGGTGATGCTGCTTGGCGACCAGCTCAATGTCACCATTGGCGAAAGTTTGGGCGAGAAAATGACTGAGAGACCGACCAAGCTGCAACGAGTCAAAGTCAAAGCAGGAAATAAGGCGAAACGTTGATAGAAATTAAAGATCTCGGTTTTTTCCAAGCAGCGGAGATCTGTCAAGGTTCCACATCAAGCAATACCAAAACCAAACCGCCGAAACACAGTCCGCGCTTCACTACTTTGAAGCAACTGCACGTAGCGTCTAGCCACAGCGCTGTTACGACTGGCGCGTATGACTGCCGCTGGATACACAATCGGCGAATGTAAATCGGCTGGAGCGATCGCAACTTGGCGTACGCGGTCAGAAATTTGGGCATCGGTAGTGTAGACCAGTCCCGCCTCTGCATTGCCACTTTCCACCGCCGCCAATACGCTACGGACGCTATTGCCCAATACAAATTTAGGACGCACCTGCTCCAAGATTCCCAAATTACGAAACAACTCTTCGGCATATTGCCCGACGGGGACGCTGCGCGGTTCACCGATCGCAATCCGTCGAATGTTGGCACCCGTTAACTGCCGAAAGCTAGTCAGACCCAAGGTGGAATTGCTGGGAACTACGAGTACCAGTCGGTTGGTCAACAGGGTACAGCGCGTGTCGTTGACTAATAGGTTCTGGTTCTGTAACGCATCCATTTGACGGCTAGCTGCCGAAATAAATATGTCCACAGGTGCGCCCTGTTGAATTTGCTGCTGTAGGGCACCCGAAGCAGCAAAGGTATAGTTGACGGCAACGCCTCGATCGGCTTGTTCAAATAGCGGATCGATCGCCTCGATCGCCCCTTGTAAACTGGCTGCTGCCCCCACTAAAAGACTGCTAGTTTGAGAGCTTGCAGGATTTGTGACATTGCTTAAACCAAACCCCAAAATGATCAACAGGGTGGCGATCGCACCACCCACAAGCACAACCCATCGCCTGCGAATCATAAGCATCTTAAGCACCTGAACAATACGAAAAAATTTGACCAGTACCGATAGGAATGCCGATTAATGCTTACGCTATGAATAGCGGGTCACGGTTGTTTGACCCCAGTTACGGATACCAACTAGCTTTACCAACTAAGTTGGTATTCTAAAGCCATGCCTAGAAAACAGCAAGGATGGGTTACTTTCCAGTCGTCTGACTCAGAGCGGGAAATTTTAGAGCGCTATTGCCAGCAGACCCAGCGCACTAAAACTGAGGTACTACGAGAATTAGTGCGGAATCTGGAAACAGGTTCAGTGCTGCTAACCCAGCTTTTCCCAAATGGACAGTTAGGGGAATCTGCCAATATCGACCTGGAAAACCTGATTCAACGATTGGAACACCAAATGATGAAAGTAAGCGCCAGAAACGTAATTAAAGGAACTGTAAAACAAGTCGTGATCGGCGCTGTTAATGCAGAAGTGACGCTGGAAATAATGCCGGGGGTAGAAATTACCTCAATCATTACCAAGGCTTCAGCAGAACGGCTTCAGCTAGATCCAGGTAGCGAAGCCTACGCGATCGTCAAAGCCAGCGATGTGATGATTGCAGTGGATTAAAGTGTAGTAGATAGCTTTGAAGGTTGATGTTTTGGGCGCGACGTGCCCGAAACATCAACCTTGGTTTTGAGAGCCGTTACGCCGATAGGTAATGGGATGGATATTTTAGAAATTCTCAAAGATGACTACCGTAAGTTTCCCGACGACCAAACCTACAGCCTCTATGCAGCAGATGTCTATTTCAAAGACCCCATGACCGAATTTCGGGGGTGCGATCGCTACCGTCAAATGATTGGCTTCATCAAAACCTGGTTCCTCAACCCCCACCTCGATCTCCACACCATTCAACAAACTGGCTCCACTATCCGCACCGACTGGACACTCAGTTGGACAACTCCCCTCCCCTGGAAACCCCACATTCAAATCACAGGCTGGAGCGAACTGACCCTCAACGAGGCAGGTCTAATCGTCTCTCACATCGACTACTGGCACTGCTCACGCCTAGACGTGCTAAAGCAACATGTATCAACCCCTCCTGGTTAGAACGTAGACCGAGAGATATTGATCCCTGAATCCCCTCGATCCCTAACCCCCTTAAAAACAGATACATTAGAAGAACCGTAAACTTTCTTCACGTAGAGTTACCTTTACATGCGCGTAATTTTGATGACCGGAAAAGGTGGCGTTGGCAAAACCTCTGTGGCAGCGGCGACGGGGCTGCGGTGCGCCGAATTGGGGTATCGCACGCTAGTGCTAAGTACCGACCCGGCTCATTCCTTAGCAGATAGCTTTGACTTAGAACTGGGGCACGATCCCCGGCAAGTTAAACCCAACCTGTGGGGGGCAGAACTGGACGCGCTAATGGAACTGGAAGGCAACTGGGGAGCAGTGAAACGCTACATTACTCAGGTACTTCAGGCGCGGGGCTTAGAAGGGGTAGAAGCAGAGGAACTGGCGATTCTACCCGGCATGGACGAAATTTTTAGCCTGGTGCGAATGAAGCGGCACTACGACGAAGGTGAATTTGACGTGCTGATCATCGATTCGGCACCGACGGGTACGGCGCTGCGCTTGCTGAGCCTGCCCGAAGTGGCGGGCTGGTATATGCGACGATTTTACAAGCCTCTGCAAGCCGTGTCTTCAGCCTTGCGTCCTCTAGTGGAGCCGTTTTTTCGCCCCGTAGCTGGCTTTTCCTTGCCTACCAAAGAAGTGATGGACGCGCCCTTCGAGTTTTATGAGCAAATTGAGGCGCTTGAAAAAGTACTCACCGACAACACCAAAACCTCCGTGCGGTTAGTTACCAATCCCGAAAAGATGGTGATTAAAGAATCGCTGAGAGCGCACGCTTACCTCTGCCTTTACAACGTGGCAACAGACATGGTTGTGGCCAACCGAATCATTCCTGAAGAGGTCAGCGATCCATTTTTCAAACGGTGGAAGGAAAACCAACAGCAGTATCGCCAAGAGATTCACGACAATTTTCATCCTCTGCCCGTCAAAGAAGTGCCGCTTTATTCAGAAGAACTGTGTGGTCTAGCGGCGCTAGAACGGCTGAAGGAGACACTGTATGCCGATGAAGATCCCTCGCAGGTGTACTACAAAGAAACGACGATGCGGGTTGTGCAAGAGCAGAATCAGTACAGTTTGGAACTTTACCTCCCTGGCATCCCTAAGGATAAAGTCGAGCTGAGTAAGTCGGCAGATGAGCTGAACGTCCGCATTGGGAACCATCGTCGCAATTTGGTACTCCCACAAGCACTGGCGGCACTACAACCGTCGGGAGCCAAGATGGAAGACGATTACTTAAAGATTCGCTTTGCAACCTTGCCAGTGTAGGTTTATGTATCGGTATCTCGTTCCCAGAGTCTCTCTGGGAAAGCTCTGCGGGAGGCTTTGCCCCCAGTCGCTAACTCTAGAGGCTGAGCCTTTGAAGCACCAGTAGCTAGGCAGAGCCTAGCTACGAGGGAGAACGTGCATCGGGTCTTTGATTTAGCGTTATATGGCAGCCGGGGCGATCGCATTACTTTCTGCTATAACGTGGGTTACAGTCTTAATCCCCATTCTCTATTAAGGAGAAGGCCAGATGACAGGTGTTGTGAATCCCCCAACGCTAGTTCTAGAGGAGTTTCTGAAGCTGCCAGAAACGAAACCTGCTAGCGAGTTTGTAGACGGACGCATCGAACAAAAGCCCATGCCTCAGGGAAAGCACTCTCGTCTGCATCTGAAATTTTGTAGTGCGGTAAACGCCGTTGCAGAAGCACCAAAAATTGCGATGGCTCTTCCAGAACTGCGCTGTACCTTTGGGGAGCGATCAATCGTGCCTGATGCAGCCGTGTTTGTTTGGGGACGAATTCCCTTTGATGCTGCCGGAGAGATCGACAATGCATTTACTCAACCTCCAGACTGGACAGCAGAAATTCTTTCGCCAGACCAGAAAACCACGAAAGTAATTCGCAATATTTTGCACTGCCTCAAATATGGTTCTCAGCTAGGTTGGCTGATTGATCCAGACGAACGAATAATTCTGGTTTTTCGTCCCAATCAGCTTCCTACGGAGTTAATGGAAAATGATATTCTCCCCGTTTTACCCAATTTAGAGTTGACTCTGACTGTGAATGATGTGTTTGGTTGGTTGAAGGGGTAATTCTAGCGATCGCCCCATTCATGCCTTGGCGTAGTGTCCCCGCAAGAAAATCGCCCCGTCATTCCCATGAAATAGGAATAACGGGGCGATCGCCCTCCCATCCGATTGTCAGCCTGCAATTCAATTGTCATTGCCTGCAATGCCATTGCGAGTCGATACAATACCATTGCAGCGCCTACAATTCGATTACAGCGCTGACAATGCCGTTGCGAACGATAGAAGGCGATCGCAGCCAATCGCACTCAGCTTTTTTAAAGATCTTATTAAGAGGCCCATCTGGCCAAGGTGGAGTTCTATAGACAGCCTGATAGGCACCCCACTAAACGGTATCCATACGAACCTTTTGCCCCATAAAAACAGGTCAGATCGTGCTAAAATACAAAAGGCTGAAATGCTGATTTTTCAATCATTTCAAGCATTAATCACGCGTTTCTAACAGCTTCGTGGTTGTAGCCATTTTACGTTTCACACGTTCGGAGTTTCGCACGGTATGACTTTCTCCCAGGAACCGCCTCAAGACCGGATTGTGCCGACCGATTTGCGGAACGAGATGTCCCGGTCTTACCTAGAATACGCAATGAGCGTGATTGTAGGACGGGCGTTGCCTGATGCCAGAGACGGGCTGAAGCCAGTGCATCGCCGCATTCTCTACGCTATGCACGAATTGGGCTTGGCACCCGATCGCCCCTTTAGAAAGTGCGCCCGTGTGGTGGGAGACGTGATTGGTAAATACCATCCCCACGGCGACACGGCAGTGTATGACGCGCTGGTGCGGATGGCGCAAGACTTTTCGATGCGGGTGCGGTTGATTGACGGGCACGGCAACTTTGGCTCAGTTGATAACGACCCCCCAGCGGCCATGCGATATACCGAGTGTCGTCTGCGCCCTCTGACTAGCAACGCTCTGCTGCGCGATATCGAATCGGAGACGGTCGATTTTGGCAGTAACTATGACGGGTCGCAGCAAGAGCCGCTGGTGATGCCAGCGCGGGTGCCACAGCTATTCCTTAACGGGTCTTCGGGAATCGCGGTGGGGATGGCGACCAACATTCCACCCCACAATTTGGGAGAGCTGTTGGATGGTGTGGTGGCGATGATTGCTAACCCCGACATCACCGACCTGGAATTAATGCAGTACATTCCTGGGCCAGATTTCCCAACGGGTGGGCAAATTTTGGGCACCAGTGGCATCCGTGAAGCGTATACGACTGGGCGCGGCTCGATCACTATGCGCGGTGTGGCAACTATTGAAACCTTAGAGCGGCGTGGCGCGCCCGATCGCGAAGCCATCATTATTACAGAGCTACCGTTTCAGACGAATAAGGCAGCGCTGATTGAAAAAATCGCCGAAATGGTGAACGAGCATCGGCTGGAAGGGATCTCAGATATTCGCGATGAGAGCGATCGCGACGGAATGCGAATTGTGATTGAGCTGCGACGCGATGCCTATCCCCGTGTGGTGCTCAACAACCTTTACAAGCAAACGCCGCTCCAGGCTAACTTTGGCGTGAATGCGCTGGCACTGGTTAACTCTGAGCCGCAGTTGCTCACTATTCGGCATACGCTTCAGGTCTTTCTAGACTTCCGAATTGAAACCATTACCCGCCGCACCCGCTACGAATTGCGTAAGGCACAAGAGCGGGATCACCTGCTGCAAGGCTTGTTGGTCGCTCTGGCTAATCTGGATGCCATCATCGCCCTGATCCGTAGTGCGGCTGACACTCCTACCGCAAAGCAAGAGCTGATGGAGAACTACCGCCTGTCGGAAGTGCAGGCCGATGCCATCTTGCAGATGCAACTACGTCGCCTTACCGCCCTAGAAGCCGACAAAATTCATAATGAGCACGACGATCTGCAACTCAAAATTGCCGATTTGAATGACATTTTGGCGCGGCGAGAACGCATTCTGGAGATGATCAACACGGAGATGGGGGAACTGCGGGCGGCTCACGCCACGCCACGTCTCACAGTGATTGAACCCCTGGATGGCGAACTGTTCGACATGGATTTGATCGCCAATGAACAGGCGATTATCTTGGTCACAGAGCAGGGATATATCAAGCGGATGCCAGTAAGCACCTTTGAAGCACAGAACCGGGCAACGCGGGGTAAGGCAGGCACCCGCATGAAGGAAGATGACGGCATCGACCACTTCATGACCTGTAATGACCACGACAACGTGCTGTTTTTTAGCGATCGCGGGGTATCCTACTGCCTGCGGGCATACCAGATTCCGGTCGGGTCGCGCACGTCGCGGGGGGTTCCTGTGGTGCAGCTTTTGCCAATTCCTCACAACGAAAAAATCACCTCCGTGGTACCCGTCACCGAATTTAGCGACGACGTGTATCTGGTGATGCTGACGCAAAAGGGCTACATCAAAAAAACGCAGCTCTCTGCATTTAGCAACATTCGGACTAACGGATTGATCGCGATTTCCTTAGAAGATGGGGATCAACTCCGTTGGGTACGGCTCGCCAGCGCCGAAGATAGCATTATCATCGGCTCTCAAAAGGGCATGACGATTCATTTTCGCACCAACCATGAACAACTGCGGCCACTAGGCAGACCTACCAGAGGCGTGCGCGCCATGGCGCTGCGGAATGGCGATGAGCTGATTAGCATGGACATTTTGCCCAGCCAAGTAGTGCAAAGTATTGCTGAAAGTGAGGATTCTGAGGCTGAGGTTGAAGTGGACGAGCAAGAGATTGATATGCCCGCTGCTCAAGGGCCTTGGGTGTTGGTAATTACCACAGGCGGTTTGGGTAAACGTGTGCCCATTGCCCAGTTTCGCTTGCAACGGCGCGCTGGGATGGGTCTACGCGCCCTACGATTCCGTAAGACTAATGACCAACTGGCAGCGCTACGCGTGGTCAACGACAACGATGAGATGATCCTTGTCACCAGTCGAGGCATTATTATTCGCCAAGCAGTCAACGCCATTGCCTGCCAATCGCGGTCAGCTACTGGGGTGCGAGTGCAGCGGTTAGATGAGGATGACGCGATCGCCGCTGTAGCTCTGGTTCCTCCGTCTAATGGGGAAGATGCTTTAGCAGCCTCCACAGATGAACCAGATGCGATCGCCCCTGAGAGTCTGTCAGATGATAGTCTATCGGAACCTAATAGCCAACCAAGTAGCGATACGCCACCCCCAACGGATGAACTCTAAATATAGCCATAGACGGATTGGTTAGGACGGGGTGCAGGGGTGGAACCCCTGGCTGGGGGCAAAGCCCCCACACCCCCTTTGATCCCAGTGTCCTAACCTTTGTGGCGACAGCTATACTTGAGCTAAATCCTTGACGGGGAACGGTGATGATTCAGACGCGCGTCAGATGTTTGACCCAAGCATCCGAAGTGTCGACAAATCAGAAAGTGAAATGGTGAGCCGTCAACGGCTCACCATTTCACTTTCTGTCTCAACGTAAGTTAGGCGATCGCACCAGCACGGCTAAACGAGAAACGTGACGTTTCTAATTCTGCGGAGTCGGCGCTTGAGTGACGCTTGCCCGCTGGGAATTGCCTGGGTTTCGAGCCTCAGCCATTCTAGATCGGAGTACCGTAATCGCTTGAACATATTGGGGATCGGCCGCACTCGCCAAAGAATTGGGAGTCGTAGACAAGCGCTGGCGATCGCTATCGGTTAAGTCAATTCTGACATCTGGGACAATCCCTAAGTGGCTAATATCGGTGCCATTTGGAGTGTAGTAATGAGCAATTGTCACAGCTAATCCAGAGCCATCGGAAAGAGAATGTACGGATTGCACAAGAGCTTTACCAAACGTCTGACTTCCCACGACAGTGGCTCGTCGGTTGTCTTTTAGGGCACCCGTCAAGATCTCACTGGAGCTAGCAGAGTTACCATCAACCAGAACGACTAACGGAAGCTGAGTCAGGGCTGAGTTGTTGGCTAAAATCTCCTCGGCAGCACCATTACGATCTACCGTTTTAACGATCGCCCCATTGGGCAGCCACATCCGAGAAATTTCTATACTCGCTTGCAGCAACCCACCAGGATTGCCTCGCAAATCCAAGACAAACCCTTCAGCCCGCTGTGTTAGTAAGTTCTCGATTGCCCGTTGCATTTGGTCGGCAGCGTGAGAACTAAATTCAGAGAGTCGAATATAGCCAATGCGCGCACCCCGCTCTTGTTTGAGCGAAGACTGAACGTTGGGAAGCTCAATGCGGGCTCGCATTAAAGTCAAGTCAAAAGATTCAGTATCGGGACGTTGTAGCCTTAAGACAATCTGAGTGCCTACTTCACCGCGAATGCGACTGGATGCATCTTCAAGGTTCATCCCTTCAGTTGTCACGCCATCAATCGATAGAATGCGATCGCCCACTTGAATCCCGGCGGTCGAGGCTGGAGAATTAGGAATCGGCTCGACAACTGTAATCTCGCCGGTTTTCTCGTCCGTCTGAAGTCGAATTCCAACGCCTGACAGTTCTCCAGTTGTCTGGTTGGTCAGCGCTTCGTACTGACCAGGATCCATAAACCGGGTATAAGGATCTTCTAATCGCTGTAGCACTCGGCGCAAAGCAGCATACGCCTCAGCCTGAGAACTGTAGCTACCTCCCAAAAGCTCCTGTCGTGCTGCGAGCCAGTCGGTGCTGTTGAATGTAGTGTCTACATATTCTCGATTCACAATCTGCCAAGCTTCATCTAAAACAGCCTTTGGGCTATTTTCCAAGGATGCCTGAACAGATGAACTTAGAACTGGCGTCAATAAAGAAGCTGTAGCAGTGGCCACGACGGCTCCACTAAAGAGGGCAACGTTGAACAAACGGGAGCATTTGAGGAGTTGATGCATGGGCGTTATCCGGATAGACAGTTAACAGTACGGATTCAGATTAAGAGTACAGACTTGGACTTACCAAACTTAGATAAAAAGGGCGGGCGAGCATCCCTTGTGAAAATTCAACGACTGTTGTAAGGCCTCATCAGACAGCGCTATCAGGCAGCGCCTTAGTGGACGCTCGGCAAAATGATTCGTCCATGGAACCATGAAGTTCGATCTGGCCAAACTGTGGGGCACCGTTGACCTGTGCAGATCTGATAACTGCCCCAAACATTAAGTTAGACCCATCGTCCAACTGTCAACGCCGCACATTGGCCAGAACTGAGAAGGCTTGAAGTAAAGACTATCTACGCCTTTAGACCTATTTAGACTTAGTTTAACCCTACGTGTCAATGTGTTCTTGATCAGGAGACATCAACAAAGAACTCCTGGAAGCAATGCACTCTTGGAAACAATGCGGGACTCTGCTCAGTTTTTGATACTCTAACCTCACTTGAGAACTTTGTTGTAAAAATCTACTAAAAAATCTACTAAGTAGATGGGCGTAATTAAACATAAAATCCTAAAAGTCTGTGCCGCCCGCGCAGCGGGCGGCACAGACTTTTAGAAGCTTGTTTTTATCTAGGTTGAACTACTTAACAAAGTTAACAACATTCATTCCATAGTGTGTTGTGCATGTAAAAAGCTAGTTCGCTTGATTCCTATTGACTGATAAGGCAGGGTATCGAACCGAGGTCAGCAAATCATTACGAGTTTAGGACTACCTAGCCGGTTTGGTAGCGTGCGATAGAAGCGACTTAGACAAGTCTGTGTCACAATGTAAACGGTTTTGCCTATTCAGTTAAGTGTCACGTAACGCAGCCGTAAGTCATGGAAACCCTATATCAATATGCCTGGCTGATTCCAGTCTTGCCCCTAGCTGGGGCAATGATAATTGGATTGGGTCTGATTTCCTACAACCAATCTGTTAATCGTCTTCGAACGGCAAGTTCCGTGCTGATTGTGTCGCTCATTGGAACTGCCATGGTAGTGTCCTTTGGGCTGTTGTGGAGTCAGCTTCAAGGACACGCCCCTTATGTTCAATCATTTGACTGGGCAGCCGCAGGCGACTTTCACTTGAGAATGGGATATGTCATCGATCACCTGACCGCTTTAATGCTGGTGATCGTGACGAGCGTCGCCTTTTTGGTGATGATCTACACCGATGGCTACATGGCTCACGACCCTGGGTACGTAAGGTTCTACGCCTACCTGAGCCTGTTTTCTTCGTCCATGCTGGGTCTGGTAATCAGCCCAAACCTGGTTCAGGTTTACATATTCTGGGAGCTAGTGGGCATGTGCTCCTATCTCCTGATTGGGTTTTGGTACGACCGCAAGGCAGCCGCAGATGCCTGTCAGAAGGCGTTTGTAACCAACAGAGTCGGAGACTTTGGTTTATTGCTGGGAATTCTGGCGCTGTACTGGGCGACCGGGAGTTTTGAGTTCGATGTGATTGGCGATCGCCTCCAAGCCTTAGTTCAATCCGGTGCCCTGAGCGGCGGCATAGCCGCACTGTTTGCTGTTTTGGTATTTTTGGGACCCGTGGCAAAGTCTGCACAGTTTCCGCTACATGTGTGGCTACCCGACGCAATGGAGGGTCCAACTCCCATTTCCGCTCTGATTCACGCCGCAACGATGGTGGCAGCCGGTGTGTTCCTAATTGCCCGGATGTTTCCCGTATTTGAAGGCATCCCAGTCGCAATGGATGTGATTGCTTGGACGGGAGGCGTTACCGCTTTTCTAGGAGCCAGTATCGCCATCACACAAAACGACATTAAAAAGGGATTGGCTTATTCCACCATGTCGCAATTGGGTTACATGGTAATGGCAATGGGTGTAGGAGCTTACACCGCTGGGCTATTTCACCTAATGACCCACGCCTTCTTTAAGGCCATGCTGTTTCTAGGTTCGGGTTCGGTCATTCACGGCATGGAAGCTGTCGTTGGCCACGATCCTGTCCTAGCGCAGGATATGCGCTTAATGGGAGGGCTGCGAAAGTACATGCCCATCACGGCTGCTACATTTTTGATTGGCACCCTGGCTATTTGTGGTATTCCTCCTTTTGCTGGGTTTTGGTCAAAGGACGAGATTTTAGGAGAAACATTCAAGGCGAATCCGGCTCTGTGGGGCGTGGGCTGGTTAACGGCTGGGATCACAGCGTTCTATATGTTCCGTATGTATTTCTCAACCTTTGAGGGTTCCTTCCGGGGTACCAACAGCGAGATCAAACAGCAACTGAAAACAGAACAGTTGCAGCGGATGGGTCTGGCGTTTGGACCTGGTGCCATGAATCCCAAAGAGCTGACGGCTGAATTTCCCGCTGGCGATTCGACCGATCATGCACACGATGAACACGACTCGCACCACAGCAGTACTCCCCACGAGTCACCCTTAGCAATGTGGCTACCGTTGGTAATCTTGGCGATTCCCTCTATGTTGGTTGGTTTAGTGGGTACGCCGTTTGCTAACTACTTTGAGGCATTTATTCACGCACCCGGCGAGGTGATAGAGGAAGCTGCTGAGTTTGAGTGGTCAGAGTTTCTAATTATGGGTGGCAGCTCAGTAGGTATTGCCCTGATTGGCATTAGTCTGGCAACGCTGATGTACCGGACGCAGAAGATTAATCCAGGGGCGATCGCCGCCAAAATTCAGCCGTTGTATCAGCTCTCCCTAAACAAGTGGTACATCGACGATATCTACAATGCAGTTTTTGTGCAGGGTAGCCGTCGCCTTGCGCGGCAGGTTCTAGAAGTAGATGTCCGCATTGTAGATGGCTTGGTAAATTTAACTGGTTTTGTCACACTAGTTACGGGCGAAGCTCTTAAGTACTTAGAGAGTGGAAAGGTACAGTTTTACGCGCTAATCGTCTTCGGAGCGGTGTTGGGGTTGGTGCTCGTATCGGGGATTACCTAAGCCTCTTGACTCAGAGCTAGAGAGTGCTCCCAGATAGGGGCTGCGCTAAGTTTCTTTGACACAGAACTAAGATGTTGCAGACTTTTTTACATATCTTTTGCACTTAAAAAATATTCCGAATGAACACTGCGGATTTTCCCTGGCTAACTACCATCATTCTGTTCCCGATTCTGGCATCGTTTTTTATCCCCCTAGTGCCAGATAAGGAAGGGAAAGGCAGACCCATTCGATGGTATGCCCTTGTCATTGGACTGATTAATTTTGCGCTGACAATCTACGCTTTTTATTCCAATTACGATATCTCCAGCCCCGACTTACAAATGGTGGAGAGCTATTCGTGGGTTTCATCGCTTGATCTGCGCTGGTCCGTAGGTGCTGATGGACTGTCAATGCCTCTGATCTTATTGACTAGTTTTATCACCACCCTAGCAATTCTAGCGTCGTGGCCAGTAACGCTAAAGCCACGTCTTTTCTTTTTTCTGCTTTTAGTCATGTATGGCGGCCAGATTGCTGTGTTTGCTGTGCAAGACATGCTGTTGTTCTTTTTAGTGTGGGAACTAGAGTTACTCCCTGTCTATTTACTGCTGTCAATCTGGGGCGGCAAAAAGCGACTGTACGCGGCAACCAAATTTATTCTCTACACAGCAGGGGGTTCGCTGTTTATCTTAGTTGCCGCCTTGGCGATGGCGTTTTATGGCGACACGACTACGTTTGACATGCGATCGCTGATGGAAAAAGATTTTCCGCTTAATTTCCAGCTCCTAGCCTACAGCGGCTTTCTGATTGCCTATGCGGTTAAGCTGCCTATTTTTCCACTCCATACGTGGTTGCCCGATGCCCACGGTGAGGCTACCGCTCCTGTTCACATGCTTTTGGCGGGCATTTTGCTCAAAATGGGCGGGTATGCGCTGATTCGCATGAATGTGGAAATGCTGCCCGATGCTCATGTGCGCTTTGCGCCTATTTTGTTAATTCTTGGTGTCGTCAACATTATTTATGCGGCGCTCACCTCCTTCGCCCAACGAAATCTCAAGCGGAAAATTGCCTACTCATCCATTTCTCACATGGGTTTTGTGCTGATTGGGATTTCGTCGTTTACCGACCTGGGCTTGAGCGGCGCTGTGTTGCAAATGGTTTCACACGGTTTAATTGGAGCCAGCTTGTTCTTCTTGGTGGGTGCAACCTACGATCGCACACACACGCTCATTTTGGATGAGATGGGCGGAGTGGGCAAAAAAATGCCTCGTATTTTCGCCATGTTTACCACCTGTTCGCTTGCCTCACTGGCTCTACCGGGCATGAGTGGATTTGTAGCAGAACTGATGGTATTTGTCGGCTTTGCTAATAGTGACGCGTACGATACCACCTTTAAGCTAATCATCGTCATTTTGGCAGCGGTTGGGGTAATTCTGACGCCTATTTATCTACTGTCGATGCTGCGTGAGATTTTCTATGGGCCTGAGAACAAAGCACTCGTGGAACATGAGGTGCTAGTAGATGCAGAACCCCGCGAGGTGTTCATTATCGCTTCTCTACTGGTGCCAATTATTGGGATTGGATTCTATCCCAAACTACTGACGCAAGTCTACGATGCCAAGACAGAAGAAATCACCGCTCGCCTGAGGACGGCTTACTTTATTGCAGTAGAGAAACGTAATCCTGCTCTAGCAGACATCCAGCCTTTTCAAGCTCCGGCCTTGCCAGATTCCGCCAGTTAAGGATTGGGTAGTGTATTAAGTAGTTCAACCTACATAAAAACCAAATTCTAAAACCCTGCGCCGCCCGCTGTGCGGGCGGCGCAGGGTTTCAGAATTTGGTTTTTATAGCCATAGACGGATTGGTTAGGACGGGGTGCAGGGGTGGAACCCCTGGCTGGGGGCAAAGCCCCCACACCCCCTTTGATCCCAGTGTCCTAACCTTTGTGGCGACAGCTATAATTAAGCCCACCTACTTATAGCGGTAGCCAGTGATCAATAGGACGCCTCCCTGTCATTCCCGCGCAGGCGGGAATCCATCTGCTCGATAGGTGCGGGGGTGGATTCCCGCCTGCGCGGGAATGACGCTGGCATGCTCTACCGGAGCCGTCATGACGTCGCCCAGGAGTTGGTGGATTCCCGCCTGCGCGGGAATGACGCTGGCATGGCCTAAGCTTTATGACTATGGCTATATTTAGGGATTGGGGGTGCTTTGAAGCCCGTTGATTAATCTTGGTTCAAGCGGTGAAACTGCTCGACTCGTTTTTGCCATTGTTGCCAAAGCTGCATCATCGCCGCTGGCTCAAATCGGAAGATCTCGGCTGGTTGGTGTGGTATAGCTACCACCAAAATTGCTTGTCGCAAGGAGGACGCATAGTCTGGGTAGGAGTGGTTAACTGCACCACAATAGGCTGCTAACTGGAGCGGTCCGTCGTAGAGCCGCTCAATACTACCTTTGGGTTGGTCGGCAGTTTTCCAGTCCACTACACACGGGATGCCTTGATAGCTCGCTACACAGTCGACCTTGCCGGCATAACCTAAGTCATAGTGAAACACGGTTTCCTCAAGCAAGCGCACATCCTGCACATCAGATAAAACGGGTTCTAGGCTTTCCCAATAGGGGCGAATCGCGTCGGGACAGACAGGATTTTTCCCCGCTAAGTAGGTTTTGATCTGCTTATGAGTCATACTGCCTCGGCGACTAGCCGCAGCCGAAATGCGCCCTGCTTCCGCAGCACCCAGGCGATCGCGCCACCGCATCAGAGCGTCTCGTGCCTCTTGAGGTTTGGTGGCATTGAGAATAGTGGTGACACTGGGCAAGTAAACACCCTGGTGATCAACAAAACATCCCCGCTGTTTTCTTCCATCGAGCGTGCTGCGTAGCATAGTAGTAGAATCTATCTGAGGTTTTTCTCGTATCCCGATTTATCTCACCTGCAATGACAGACATGGCTGACACATAACTCGATTATGCAATGTCTATGCTAAGAGGATGTTTTAAAAGTCCCGTCGCTGGTATAAAAGCGGTATCGATCCCCCTACATCCCCCTTAAAAAGGGGGACTTTGAATCCAGTTCCTCCCTTTTTCTAGACGCGAAGCGGCTTCCCGAAGGGTAGGGGGGCTAGGGGGGATCACTCAGTGCCCAAAATCACAGCCAATCACTTTTCAAACATCCTCTAAGTAGATGGGCGTAATTAAATATAAAACCCTAAAAGTCTGTGCCGCCCGCTGCGCGGGCGGCGCAGACTTTTAGAATCTTGTTTTTATTTAGGTTGAACTACTTAGGACTTACGCAGTTGGATAAATTTGTGTGAGGTGCGTAAGTCTTATAGGCATTGAGAAGTTAGCAAAGACACGCAAGGTGATTAATATATGACGGCGGATAATCTCTCCTCACGCGATCGCCATTCTCCTGACTTAGTTCGTGCCCATGTGTTTATTTCAGGTCACGTTCAGGGAGTAGGCTATCGGTATTCCACATGGGACACTGCCGCCCTACTCAAGCTCAAAGGCTGGATTTGCAATCTGCGTGATGGCCGGGTTGAAGCAGTGTTTGAAGGCTCAAGCGATCGCGTACAAGAAATATTGCAATGGTGCCATCAAGGGCCTCCAACTGCTACGGTCACTGAAGTCACTGTCCATTACGAACCGCCAGAGCATCTCCGCAGCTTTGAGGTCATTTAGAAGTTGTTGAGGTAGTCCTAAATTGGTAAGGATTTTTTGATGTATCTATTTCTTGAAGCCTACTTTTTGAAGCCTGGACTTTGCCCAGGCTTCAAAAAGTAAGTACTAATACTAATTCAATGTGAAGCTGCATAGAACTCTCCCTGTGAGGAAAGGGGCTTAAGCTCTTTATTAATTCGGCATAAGCCGTAAGGCTATCGGCCTTTCCTGTTATTTGTTAATGTGGCAATACAGTTTGTGCTTTTAAGCACAAAGCCTCATAGAAGCTTTATTGATTTTGGCTCTAATCTTAAAGATTTGCTGAATTATCTACATTAGCGCTGTCAAGACGAATACATAACAGTATTCTAGACTTCTTGGGAAATACGCCCAATTGCGTAGTACCTTCACTTAGCATAAGAGGGTAAACTCAGTAGAAGAATGAGTTAAACGTGATCTGCACCTCTATTGATAGGCGCTGATGTCCGAACGATCAGCTAGATTAGCTTAATTTTTTTTGACTGACTGCTCTGTCTATCTGTATGGACATTTACACCGTATGGACATTCACCCATACAACCATGCAAGTGTTGTAAATACGTACTCGGATATACTTAGTCGGATTGATCGCAGTGTTACTTAATTACTCTTGTATATTCTGCAATCACCCTTAAAAACTGAAGCCTTCATGCACAGTTTTGGTGCTTCTAACCGCCTCCCTTACTATCTCCTCGTTATGGCTAGTCGAGCACATGCGAATCCTTATTTATTCCTATAACTATCATCCAGAACCTATTGGTATTGCTCCCCTGATGACTGAGCTGGCTGAAGGGCTGGTCAAGCGTGGTCACGAAGTGCGCGTGGTTACAGGAATGCCAAACTATCCTGAACGCTCTGTTTACGAGGGTTACCGAGGCAAGCTTTACACAACGGAGCAGAGAAACGGGGTAACGATACAGCGATGCTACGTATGGGTTTGTCCAAAACCAGGCTTATTAGCGCGCATGGCGTTGGATGCTAGCTTCGTTGTGAGCAGCCTGTTACAGGCAGTGAATGGGAAAAAGCCAGATATTATCTTGCTGACGGTTCCACCTTTGCCCGTTTCGGTTCCGGCAACTTTGCTAGGCTGGCTGTACTCCTGCCCAGTTGTCCTCAATGTTCAAGATATATTGCCAGAAGCCGCTATGCACTTGGGGCTAGTTAAGAGCAAGCTGGCAATTTGGGTGTTTGAGGCGCTGGAGAAATTTGCTTACAACGCTGCCACCAAAATTAGTGTGATTTCGGATGCGTTCACTGAGAACTTGGTCAAGAAAGGGGTTCCTCCGCAAAAAATTACCTGCATCCCCAACTGGGTAGACATCGACTTTATTCGCCCACTACCTAAACAAGGAAATGCGTTTCGGCAAAAATACGGTCTAGAAGATAAGTTTGTAGTATTTTACTCTGGCAACATTGCACTGACCCAAGGATTAGAGACGGTTGTAGAAGCGGCGGCTTTACTACAAGATATCCCAAGTATTGCGTTCGTCATTGTAGGGGAACGTACAGCCTGTGAGCGCTTACGAAAACATGCCCAGAAGTGCAAAGCCCACAATGTTTTACTGTTGGAATTGCAGCCACGTGAGCAACTACCCAAGTTGATGGCTGCCGCCGATCTTAGTCTGATCGTACAACGGCGCAATGTAGTGGCGTTTAATATGCCGTCTAAATTTCAGCTAATTTTGGCGAGTGGACGTGCTCTAGTAGCATCTGTGCCCCCTGATGGATCAATGGCAAAGGCAGTACGAAACAGCAAGGCTGGTGTCTTAGTGCCACCTGAACAGCCCGATGCTTTGGCAGATACTATCCGCACTCTCTACCAGCAACCAGAACGGGTTTCTGCTCTGGGGGTGCAGGGTAGACGATATGCGGTAACGAATTACTCGTTTGAAAAGTCGCTGGATGCGTATGAGTCTCTATTTAGCCAATTGGTTAAACAGTCTCTCGTAATACCTGCGATCGCCTCTCTTCCGCCAGCAAAAGTTGTAACCCATCGTTAAAGTTTGAACCAACTCATCCTTTACGACTGGCTTTACCTCGCTTAACGTCTCTTTATCTAATCCTAATTTGACCAGCGCCGCGTGTATGGCAGACTTTAACCGCTTGCAGCGACAACAGGTTTTAAATTGGCTGCATCACCAAGTTCCGCCCTCACGCTTAAGTCACATTCTGAGGGTGGAACAGATGGCGATCGCGCTGGCTCACCACCACTCGCTAGACACTAACCGGGCAGCTCAAGCTGGCTTAATGCACGACTTGGCCAAATACTTTAAGCCCCAAACTTTATTGACCATGGCCGCCGCCGCTGGTTTACCGATTGATTCAGTGGACGAAGCCAACCCACATCTGCTGCATGCCAGGGTAGGTGCACTTGTGGCACAACAAGAGTTTCAGGTAGACGATGCAGAGGTACTGGCAGCGATCGCCAATCACACTCTGGGTAAACCAAATATGAGTTCCTTGAGCTGTGTAGTTTTTCTAGCAGACAGTCTGGAACCTGAGCGGGGCAATAGCGACAGCCTGAATCACCTGCGTCACCTTAGTCAACAAAACTTAACGAAAGCCATTTGGATGACCTGCGACTATACCTTCAGGTATCTCTTGGATACCCATCAGCTCATTCACCCCCATGCCTTACACACTAGGAATTGGTTCCTTCAAGCAGATATCCGGCAAAAATTATCTCTATCAGATTCCAGCTTGCCAGCAGTTTCTCTATGATGGGATCAGAGCCAACTGTTTAGCATTCAGAAAATACCACCGTTGTAGGTTACATCTCAGGCTATAGTCCGCGATTTTTAGAATTTTAGCTAGTTGTCAATGCTTGACTCAACCTGCCTTAGAACGACTTTCTGTAATGCTTAAGCGCTCTATTGCTGAGACAGCCAACCTACCTAAAGTGCAGTTCAAAAAAACTAGAGTTCACATTTCGTTGTTTGGTAGTCCTAAATTGGTAAGGATTTTTTGATGGGCGAAGCCCGACCATCAAAAAATCCTTACATCAATACCACCACCCGTTGTTTTATCTACTGGATCTCGACCGTCCCAGTCTGGCTGGGTGCATTGAGGTCGCGTTCTAGCAATCTAGTTGCCTTAATGTTGTTCTGATTCAATCCTGTTTTAGTGAGGAATTAAATTTTTAATGACCCAATCCCCCAATACTCAGACGTTTCGCTCAGCTACCATTTCGACTACTGCTGGCTATTCAGTGGAACAACCCACTGCCGATAGTCACGAGCTAGCTATCACGGCTGCCCAAGCGGCGGACGATCGCAAAGCTGCCGATATTGTGTTGCTAAGGGTAGCCGAGGTGTCGTACCTAGCAGACTACTTTTTGATAGCAACAGGATTCTCACATGTGCAAGTGAGAGCGATCGCCAATTCTATCGAACAGACTATAGAAGAGACGTACAACCGATTGCCAATTCATCGAGAGGGGCATAAAGATGGAAGCTGGGTGCTGCTAGATTATGGTGAGGTAATCGTACATATCTTTTCGCAAAAAGAACGCGAGTTCTACAACTTGGACGCATTTTGGGGGCACGCTGAGCGGGTTGCATTTACTGCTTTGCCAACCTATAAGCAATCCACTTAGGATTGCGTACAAAATAAAACCTAATCTTTTTTTGGAAGTGCCGCGCGGAGCGCCCCTTTCAAAAAAGATTAGGTTACGCGGTGTGCAACTCTTTCTAAGCCATTACTCTGAGAGAGTTTGAGCTGTCCAAGATCTTGGACATCGCTTAGTCAAGTACGGAAAGTCAAGGGTTCCAGAAAAAGAGTTGCACACCGCGTTAGGTTTTACTCTAGATTGAACTAATTGGTTTGCAAAGTTGAGTGACAGGATGCCATGAGAAACTTGCTCAACCCCAGCTAGGGATTGATCCCGATGCAGTTGATAGCAACATCCGCGAAGCTAAGCTGCTGTGGGGTTAGCACGCCTAGGGGATTGCTCGGATTGTTTGCGTCGAGAGACTCGTTTTTTGACCGTTGGATAACGAGG
>Ga0105046_10001396_pt1 | contig 37116 bp, 31 predicted proteins | sample MAT03_FD_78385 | JGI IMG/M metagenome (GOLD analysis project Ga0105046, IMG submission 78385) | Freshwater microbial communities from Lake Fryxell liftoff mats and glacier meltwater in Antarctica - MAT-03 (megahit assembly) | ecosystem: Environmental > Aquatic > Freshwater > Ice > Liftoff... | reverse complement strand
TTCAATATCCAGGTCTATCATTTGCTGCACCAGTTCGTTTACGGTACGTTCCTGTTGTGCCTGCAGATTGTTGAGCGCAAAGATTTTGTCCTTTACTTCCTGCGCAGACATTTTATCTATATGAGAAATTTTAAACCCGTATTTATTCAGGAGCGCAATATTAAGAATGGTCTTTAACTCCTCATTACTGTAATAGCGGATATTGGTAAATGTCCGGTTTGGTTTTAAAAAATTATATCGCTGTTCCCATATGCGTAGTGTATGTGCTTTGATACCGGAAATGTTAGAGAGGTCTTTAATTGTAAATAAGTTCATGAAGTATTCTTTCGTTATAATACAAAAGATATCAGATAAAGTTTAAATGCACTGTCAGTTGTTTAAAAAGTTCTTGGCGGCAAATTTTTAAAAAAACTGTTAGAGAGTTTGTTTGATGGAAATAAAATAGACCAGCCTGTGAGAAAAATAATTTTAAAATCGGTTATAAGGGAGGCATTTTTTTGATACCAGAGTTCCAATTCACCTTTATAAGGATAGATTACCTGGCTATACATAAATTTTGGATCTTCAGATTCTGATACCATTTTTTCTTCATCTCTGAATATGAGTGAACCAATACCGGTCATTCCCGGTTTAGAATCATAGATATGTTGCTTTACTTTATCATTGTAAAAATCAAAACTCTCCTGCATGAGTGGCCTGGGACCCACAATACTCATATCGCCTTTTAGCACATTAATTATTTGTGGCAATTCATTTATTTTACTTTTTCTTAAGAATTTTCCCATTGTAGTCACCCGTGGGTCATTTCTCAAAGTAATTACTCCTGTGCCAATATTAGGACTATTTTTAACCATTGTGGCAAACTTATAAATATTAAAAGCTTGATTTTTATACCCAATTCTTTTTTGAAAGTAAAACACTTCATGCTCACCGGTTAATTTTAAAATAATTATGATGGGAATTAAAATGGGTGATAATATAATTAAAGCTATGGAAGCGATTATAAGATCAATAATTCTTTTCAACAGTTTAAACATCAGTTACACTTTTTGCTTATTGGCCTTAATTAGAGATATACTTCTTTGATCCTGGCGGCTACTCCTTCAAGTTCTTCATTGGTAATATTTGTACTGCAAGGTATACTTAAGCAGTGCTTATACACAAAATCTGATCGATCTGTTTTGTTATAATAAATATTTTCTTTAAACATCCTTAGCTGATTCATGGGAACCCAAAAAGGCCGGCTTTGCATTTTATGATCATTCAACATTTTTAATACTTCTCTTTGCTTTGAGGTTTTAATAGTAGGCAACCACCAGTTGGGATTTACATCCACACTCACATCCTGGAACTGTATATCCCCTACTCCCTGCAATGCATTTTTATAAAAAGAAATGATCTCTTTTTTTCTTTGAATGAAACCAGGCAATTGTTCCATTTGAGCAACTCCCATTGCAGCAGCCACATTTATCAGGCGATAGTTATAACCTATTTCGTCATGAATATATTCAAAAGGGTCACTCTTTGCCTGGGTGGTTAGATGTTTTGCCTTTTTTGCCAATGCTTCATCATTGGTTACAATCATACCTCCTCCGCCAGTAGTAATAATTTTATTTCCGTTGTAACTAAATGTGCCCATCAATCCGAAACTACCGGCATGCTTTCCCTTATAATAGGAACCCAACGCTTCTGTGCTATCTTCTATAACGGTAAGATTATATTTATTTGCAAGCAGTATTAACCTGTCCATATCGCAAATGTTTCCTAATACATGCACCGGCATTATCACAGGAATACGTCTGCCATCTTTTTTATTATGACACATCCCATTTTTCTGTTCGGTTTCATTTTCAAGAAATTCCTGGAGTAAATTTAAATCCATCTGCCAGTTATTTTCATCGGTATCAATAAAAACAGGATCAGCTCCTGTATATTTTATAGAGTTACAGGTAGCAATAAAAGTAACATTAGAAGTAATTACATAATCATCCTGATTTACTCCCATTAATACCAAACAAATATGTAAAGCGGTTGTGCCACTGCTGGTGGCCACCGCATACTTTGTTCTAGCAAACTCAGCAGCCATTTTTTCAAACTGATCTACATAAGCACCTACACTACTGACCCATCCGGTTTGGATACATTCGGTTACATATTTTAATTCGTTGCCTCCCATATTGGGGCCAGAAAGTAAAAGCATATCATTTTTTTTAAAGAGAACTTAACTAACAATATTGTAAAATTGCTGCAAACGTATTTAAAAATAAATTGCTCCAGCCTTAAAGACAGGAGCAATTGATATTAAAAATATTGATGTTGCACACTATTATATATTACGGAATTTTTGTGCGAATGAATCGGTAACGATTCCCGTTTTTAATAACTGGTATATTTCTTTGATTCCATCAGGTACTTTTTTGGTGATAGTATATCCCAATTCGTTTTTAATTTTATCAAAGTTTACCCTGTAATCACGGGGATCTTCATTCATTTCTACGTAATTCACTTTGGTATCGGGAACTACTTTACAAACTTCTTCAATGATCATTCCTTTGTTATAATTTTCTTCAGTAGTACCAACATTAAAAACATTTGCTCTTACTTTTGCATCATCACTTTCTAATACCAATATAACTGCACTTGCAAGGTCATCAACATGGCAATAGGGTCGCCAGAATTGTGCACCCCAAATTTCCTGCTCGCCATTAATAGTGGCATTGCGTGTAAATTCATTTACAGTAAGATCAAATCGTATTCTTGGAGAAAAGCCATAAACTGTACTGAAACGAAGAGCAGTGGCACATATATTTGAATCTTTTCTTTCTTCTAGAAAATATTTTTCAAATTTCACTTTCAGTTCTGCATATAAAGAAACTGGATTTAATTCGGAGGTTTCAATAACAAAGGAATCCGGATCGGGCATTTTGCCATAATTGCTGCAGGTGCTTGCAAAAACAAAACGCTTTACACCCGCCTTTTCTGCTGCTTCAAATAGTGCCACACTCCCAACCCAATTCGTTTCCATTGCCTCGTCACTGAATTTTTTGCAGGCAGGGTCACCCACAATTGCAGCAAGGTGAGCAACAGCATCCACTCCTGCCAATGCCTGGCTCACTTCCTCAACATTGCGCACATCGCCTTTCATGAATTCAAAATTAGGATGTTGCATTACTTCGTACAAAGCATCCCCACCAAACTTTAAGCTATCAAAGGCTCTAACATTGTATCCTTTATTTAATAATTGACGAACCAATACTGAGCCTATATACCCTGCGCCGCCTGTAACTAATACTCTCATAAATTAACTTGTTATTTTGCGTTGCAAAGATAAGGAGATTGGTTTTCTAAATTCTTAACTTTTGAAAGCAGTTTTACCTGGCAGGATTACCTATTACTGTACAGTTATCTCCTATATCTTTCACTACTACTGCACCCGCACCTATTATTACATTATTGCCCACTTTGATTCCCTGTCTAATAACGGCACCCGCTCCAACAAATGATTGATTACCTATTTTTACATTCCCACAAAGAACTGCTCCAGGGCCTATATGAGCAAATTCACCTATTACGCATTCATGCTCAATAATACAGCCTGTATTACAAATGGCCCCTTTCCCAATTACAGCAAGTGGATTGATAACTACTCCGATTGAAATCATTATACCATTTGTATGAATTTCAGTTGTGGGGCAAATAATTGAAGAAGGATGTATGACGTTTTCCGGAAAAAGTTTCTGCTCCGAAAGAGAGTGAAAAATAATTTTACGGATTTGATTATTTCCAATTGCAATGAAAAAGGGATTTTCATTGATAGACTTTCTGCCACCAGGAGAATTTTCACTTCCATAATAGATCAAACCAAAAGGATTATATTCTTTTTCTTCATTTTCACAGTACCCGGTAACTAATTTGCCAGAATATCTTAAAATGCTGTATGCCACATAAGCATGGCCAGAGTATCCAATTAAAATCATTTTATTGAGTTTTTAGTACTCCCTAATTTATTAAGTTTCTATATTCAAGAAGCATTGATTTCCAAAATATTTCTCTCTCAAAAGAGTTTGTAACTAACTTATGAAGACAGCTAGCCATTTGTATTGATTTTTGGGGTGTTTGCATGGATTTAATCATAGCTTCTTCTAATGAATTTTCATTCTGGCTTTCAAAAATAACACCCGTTTTATCATTAGTAACAATATCGATATTACCTGCGATATTACTACAAATGATCGGAAGTTGCATTGCTGCAGCTTCAAGCAACACATTTGGAAACCCTTCCCTGTAAGATGGAAAAATGAAATAATCGGAAACAGCCATATAGTATTCTACATGATTCGTCCAATTTATATGAATTATATAAGGGTTTGTTTTAATTTCACTTTCTATTTTTTCAGGTAGCGGATCAAGTAATTTTTCATAATTACCCAAAAGGATGAGCCGTAGATTTGAATGTATGTTTTGCAACTTTATAAAAGTATTTACAAGTTCTATTATCCCTTTGTCGAATACCATTCTACCTACAAATAGAAAATACAAGCAATTCCCATCGTAACAAAATGATTTTTTCACCTCTTCAAGTACTTCCGGATTAAGATGCTCAACATTAAATCTTTCTGTGTTTATCCCATTTGACGAACCTTTGCCAATAACATGTATTTTTTGAGAACTAGTAAAATTATGTTTGAGTATGAACTCTTTTAAAGAATAACTATTTGGCCATACATTTGTTGCTGCAGCATAAGTTATTTTCTCAACCAACTTTAGCAGCCACAATTTAAAGCCATTTTCTACCATTAATGGAAGCCCTGCAACTGTATGAATTCTTATATTTACGTTACATATTCTTGAAGCAAGCATACCCAGCAGGCCAGCCTTTGGGGTTTCGGTATGCACAATATCGGGCTTTTCTTTTTTTATAAATTTAATCAACCTGAACAATGACCAGAGATCCTGCCAGGGAGTAATCCTTCTAGTCATAGGTATTACAATATGCGGACAAATTTCATTGGAAAGCACTTTTGGTAATTCCTTTCCATTTGCACTTATCATTATTACATCAAATCCATTCTTATGCATAAAGGAGGGTTGGCCACTTAACGGGTATGCCAATGCCATAGGTACCGTAGTAATACGAATTAATTTATTTTTCTTTAACAATGAAAATATATTTTAATGCAACCATAAAAAGGATTGCAAAAATACCCCATAATTCCTTTCCTACAAAAGTAGTTTTATTTGATGCTGATATTTATAAATTGATATTGGATAAAATATTTGTGCTTCTCAAACAACTATAATTGTACTAATTTATTCAAGCAGTAAGATTATGTCTTAATAGTATTAGTAGAATAAGAATTTTTGAATCTTGAAATATGTGAAGAAAATCGTGAAAGTAAGAATTTGTAATCTGTACTCTTTTTTTTAGAATTATCTTTTTGCAATTTTTTCAAAACTACATCAGGAGTAACTGCATATCTTGCCAGGAGAGCGTCTTTAACAGGCCATATCATGAAAATTATCTTTCTTATCTTATCTGTTTTTTGAAAAACCAAAATAACAGCAGCAAAAGCAATTATAAAACAACAATAACTAAAGAAGCTTATCCATTTATTATTGAATTTCCCTTGCAAAACCGGGTATCTGTTTCGTACATAATAATACATTTTCCAGGCTGTGGCATGATCCCAATCCTGTTTGATAGAAAATCTTGTTGATGGATGATAATGTATGCTTTGAGTAACTGTGCAAACAGGTATTTTGTTTCTGTTTATAATTCTGTAATAATATTCAGTTTCATCGCCCCATAAAAATAATTCAGCCTTTGGCAACCCTACTCTTTCTATAATTTTGCGGTTTAATAGTGTCCCATTAAATGGGTGGCCTATTCCATGAATGATATCTACTTTTACATCTTTATGATTTGAATAATTTTTTGTGTTCCATACAAATGTGGACTTGTTATCCTTATCTAAAACCGCACAATTCATTAAACGAAGTGTTCCATCATCCTCAAAAAGCAGTTTTTCCAATGCATTTTCCTTAGAGTAACCGTCATCATCCATACACCAAACCCATGAATATCCATTCTCATAAGCCCATTTAATTCCTGTATTAAAACCTCCTGCAGATCCACTATTATTTTGTGTTATAGTAATAATATCATTTTGATCATTAAGCCAGCTTTCAGTATTATCCGTACTCCCGTTATTAACTACCAGAATTGCATCAAGTTTTCTGGTTTGATTTCTCAAAGCCGAAATACAATTTGAAAGAAGTTGCTGACGGTTATATGAAACAACTACTGCAATTATTTTTTCCATGGTTTTGTTTTAATTTATGGCTCTACTGTTGGATTTGTATTGATATCAAACAACTAATGCTATTTTTCGGCTAAACGTCTGGTAGGTGAAACATAAATAGATTCCTCTATTGCCGCCATTGATAATTTCCATAAATTCGAAACCCTTGAAATCAAAAGCCGAAATGGTAAATATGTTGATTGAGATGGCAAATCTATAATCGTATATTGTTGCAAAATCTTATCCCATATATAGTTTCTTTGATATTCGCTATAAATAATTTCTTTTAATCTGCAGGCCATAATTTTCATTTTTTCTTTTTGTTTCACTGCCTGCATAATAAGAGATTTCATTTCCTGCTCATTACCTTGATCAAATAACAAACCTGTTTCATTATTTTTTACTATATCAATATTGCCTGCAATTCGGCTACAAATGATGGGTAAATGCATAGCTCCTGCCTGTAGTAAAACATTAGGAAATCCTTCCCGGTGGGAGGGGAATATAAAAGTATCGGCCAGGTGCATATAGTATTCTACATCATTAGTCCATTTAATATGGATTATTGAAGAATTATTTTTAATTACATTGATAGTTTCCTCGGGTAATGGATCCAATGATTCTTCAAAATCTCCCACAAGTATAAGTTTTAAAGAAGGAGTAATACTTTGTAATGATGTAAATACATTTACCAGTTCTACAATTCCTTTATCTTTTACAAGCCTGCCCATACAAAGCAGATAAGAATTGTTATTAGAATAACGAATTTGTTCTTTTATAACAGTTAATTTTTGTTGATCAATTTTTTCTGAACTAAACTTTTCGGTATTAATACCATTTGTTGAGCCTTTTGCAATAATATTTAGTTTTTGAGGTTTACTGAGTTTATTTTTATTAATATAATGTAAGAGGGATTCACTATTAGGCCAAACATGATTTGCACAAGCATAAGTGATTTTTTCTATCCATTTTAGAAGTTCAAATTTGAGCCCCTTTTCTACCATCATGGGTAAACCTGCTACGGTGTGCACCCTGATTTTTACCCCACAAATTTTTGCTGCGATCATACCTAACAATCCAGCTTTTGGGGTATGCGAGTGAACAATATCAGGTTTTTCCCTGCGAAATATTTTTATAAGTTGAAACAGACACTTTAAATCCTGAATTGGTGTAATTTTTCTTGTCATAGGAACAATCAGATGCGGGCATTTTTCATTTTCTATAACTTCTTCTAATTCTTTTCCATCTGCACTTATCATTAGTACATCAAACCCTTTTTCCTGCATAAATTTCATTTGTCCCGGTAAAAGGTAGCGTAATGCCATAGGAACAGTAGTAATGCGAATTAATTTTTTTGCTAAGGATTTATCGCTTTTTGAAACTTGACTGGTATAGTTTACAGTGAGAGAACCAATACTATTTACTGCATCCATAAAGGGATTGTCAGATGGTATAATATGCGGCTGTAAATAAAATTTAGGTACAGTCATTTGAGCCATAACTTGTGGTTTAGTTTTTCAAAAAAACAGAAATTGGATAAATATATAAACGAGAAACCTGCTAAATTATTGTTTAGTCAATAACATATTTTCTACATATCAAGCCTGATATGCAGCAAATTTGTATATAATAATGTAACTAGTGTTGGATATTACATCTCACGGTTGGGGAATACAGGTGGGATGGTATTTTTTAATTTACTTGAAATAAATATTTTTGAAAACTCAAGAGCCTCACCTATTACATGATGCATATCCATATAGCGGTATGTTGCAAGTCTGCCCAGAAATGAAGTTCTTAGCAATGATTCTGCATCAGCCCTGTATTTAAGTAATAGAGCCTTGTCATCGTGTAACCTTTTAGGATAATAAGGGATATCATCTAAACCGGTTTCTTTACTAAACTCTTTAAAACAAATTGTTTTATCATGCTGCTCCCAGTAGGTAAAGTGCTTATGCTCTGTGATTCTGGTGTGTGGCACATCCGGGTCGCAATAATTCATTTGTGTAACTCCCTGCATATCCCCATCACCATAAATGGTTTCAAATGTTACTGTGCGATAACCAAGCCGTCCATATTTATAATCAAACCAGGCATCTATGGGCCCTGTGTAGAATATATGATCGTAGCCTGACACATCTGTATTACTGCTAAATTTTTTGCTGAGTGATACGTGTATCCTTTCGTTATCAATAAACTTTTCAATTAGTGCGGAGTAACCATCTACAGGAATGCCTGTATATATATTATTGTGATAGTTGTCATCATAGTTAAAACGCACAGGAATCCGCTTTAAAATAGATGCAGGAAGTTCTGTTGGCTCGCAACCCCATTGTTTTTTTGTATATCCATAAAAAAAAGCCTGGTAAAGCTCATTTCCAATAAAGCGTAAGGCCTGTTCTTCAAAGTTTTGGGGATCGGCAATACTTTTATCAGCCAATGTTTCCAGATATAGCTTTGCTTCTGAGGGTGTAAAAGTTTTTTCGAATAATTGATTTATTGTATGCAGGTTTACAGGCAATGAATATACTTTCCCATTACTCATGGCTTTAACCCTATGAACATAAGGCCTAAATTCCATAAAGCTATTCACATAATCCCAGATTTCTTTTTTATCAGTATTAAAAATATGAGGGCCGTACCGGTGTACCATAATGCCGGTTTTTTCATCCCTTGCCGTGTGGCAGTTGCCCCCAATATGATTTCTTTCATCCCATATATCTATATCACAATCCAGTTGTTGTATTAACCTGTTTGCCAATACTGTGCCGGACAAACCAGCGCCGATAATAAGAAATTTAAATGCCAACTTTAAAATTTTAAGATGTAAAATAAATAGTATTATTGAATCTTAAATGTATTTTTAAATATAATTCATTTAAAAATTGACGTTATTAAGTAATTATTTTCCCCTTTATTTTTATTAATGAGTGTCCTAGATTTTATAGCCTTTTTTATTTATACAATAATATTTTCATTTTTCTTTTCCATATCGAGAAAAAAAATAAAAGATGAAAATCTGAAAAAATACCACCGCCAGGGATTTTGGATAAAAGTAATGACAGCTTTTTGTTATGCTATTTTCGCACAATATATATCAATCGGAGATACTACTACCCTGTATTATCCTGAAGGTTATAATCTTTATAAACTAATTTGGAATAATCCTTCCAATCTTGGATTACTCTTAGGCCCCGGAACCGATATTGATGCAACCATGTTGGAAAATTCCAGCCAGGTAGGATATTTTAAAGATCCCAGTAACTTTATGGTGATACGCATAACCACTATTTTATGCTTTTTTAGTTTTGGGAAATACATGGTAATTAATCTTATTTTTTCAATGATTGCTTTTACCGGTGTTTGGAAATTATATTTATTCTTTTATGAACAATACCCACAACTACACCGTCAGTTTGCTATTGCCATATTATATTTACCAACATTTATATTTTGGAGTTCAGGCATTTTAAAAGACCCAATATCCATTAGTGCATTAGGATGGTTTACCTATGCCCTTTACCAAATAGCTTATCATAAAAAGAATATAATTAAATATGGAATTATCATTCTTATTACAATTTACATCTTTACTATAATAAAAATATATATCCTGATTGCATACTTGCCGGCTTTTATTGTGTTCCTACTCTTTAAAAACGCTGCCTTAATAAAAAGTAAGATGGGCAAGGTATTATTAGTAAGTTTTTTCATTATAGCAAGTTTATTTGGGTTTGTGGGAATCAGCAATTCTATGAAAGATGCAGTAGTGGACTATGCAGGCGAGGATATTACTGAAGGAATTGTTACCTATCAGAAAAATTATGCTAAACAAGGTGAAAGAAGAGAAGGGGCATATTTTTCATTAGGTGTTGAATTTGACGGATCGATGGGTAGCCTGGCCAAGATGGCTCCTGCCGCAATAATCGCCACCCTTTACAGGCCTTTTTTATGGGAGTCTAAGAATATTTCTACATTGCTTTCATCATTTGAAAGTCTCACACTTATGCTGTTTACAATATTCGTGTTATTTAAAGTGGGGATTAAAAAGTTTATCATTACTATTTTTAAAAAACCACTGGTTTTATATTGTTATTTTTTTTCTATTGTATTTGCACTTTTTGTAGGTGCTACTACCCTCAATTTTGGAACATTAGTAAGATATAAAATACCCTGTATGCCCTTTTATGTTATCTCTCTTTATCTAATTCTATACTATAACAATAAGATAAAAAATATAGGTCCAAAAGTTCCGCAAACTACTGCCTTTCCATAAGTAAAAACAAAATTTATTTCCCTTCAAGAATAGCTCTATAAATTTTTTTGTAGGATTCTATAGCATTTTCTAATGCATATACTTCTTTGGCTCCATTTCTTATATTATTTTTATTAAATGGCACTCCATTATTAATTTTAACTACAAGTGCTTTATACGAGTTTTCAGAAAAATCATTAATCACATAACCACTATTATATCGCTCCACAATTTCTTTAACATCCCCTACACCAGCATTGGTAATAACGGGTATTCCCATTGCCATTATTTCTCCATGTTTGGTGGGAGAAGATGATTGCTTTGAATAACAGGGCTTAATAAAGAAAACAGAATAACTGCTTAGAGAAAGTAGCACGGGAACCTGGTTACGACTTGCCTTTTGAGTAATAATATTATTACTATTTAATCCAAATTGATTAGCAGATGTAATTATTTCCTCATGCCGATGTGGAGAAATAAATAAAAATTTTACTTCCGGTATATTTTCCTGCAGCATTTTGCAGAACTGCATCATTTCATTGGTAAGATACCATCCACCAATTGATCCTAAATAACTAATTACTATATCGGTCTCTTTTAATTTAAGATCAGCCCTTAATAATTCTTTTCGTTGCAGAGATATCCCTGCAGGATCAAATAAATTCAAATCTACACTGCAGGGTATCACCTGTAAAGGAACATTTTTATCTACCCCGGGCCATTGCCTTATTATTTTTTCTGCGGCATTGGTAAGACATACAATTCCATCATTTTTTTTTGCTGCCTCTGATTCTTTCCTTTTAAAATAATCATACACCATTTTATACAGTGGATTTTTAATATTCCACATGTTGCCCTCAACCCTGCTGTCGGCAAAAAACTCCCTGATATCATTTAAAAATTTAACCGCATATTTTTCTTTCATCCATAGCCCCACCAGTGCAGGAATGCCAGGCCTTGTGTGCACTAAATTGATGGAAACCTGATGGTGTATTTTTTTTGCAGCTCTTTTTAGTTTAACAATGTCCCATAGTGTAGAAAGTATTGGAGGTGATTTCGTATAACTTATGGGCAACCATGTAATTGATGAAGTAATTAAGAGTTCCTTAATTAATTCTTTGTTATTAAAATAGGCCTCCTTTTTTTCGCAACTAAGTATATATATGTTATAACCTGCTTTGCTTAAACCTTGCAAATATGGAATTACCTGGCTTTGACCAAGTGGATCTGTCATTCCATCATAAGATATAAAAAGTACATTTTTAATTGAATTCAAAATATTTGATTTAAAAAATCCAATCAGCTAATTATTATTTATCCATTTATCAAACCACATTTGAAAAGTTAATAAGAACCATACTTTTTCTGCTAATTCTGTTTTGCCATTATAAAACGATTTACGAAGCCGCTGAATTTCGCCATTATTGAAAATAGCCTGTGATTCTATATAAGTTTCATTAAGGTACAGATCTACCAGGTATTTCAAATCTGTAAGCAGCCATTCTGCAATAGGTATTCCAAATCCCATCTTCGGCCTGTTCATCATTTCTTTAGGAAGATATTTATGTACGATTTCTTTTATGATGAACTTTTTATTGCCATTGTTATATTTATACTCCATCGGCAGTTGCGCTGCCCACTCAATTATCCGCTGATCAAGAAAAGGCTCCCTTCCTTCCAGACCTACACTCATAGTAGCTTTATCAACTTTTTGAAGAATATCGTCTAACAAATATGTTTGATAATCTATTGCCATTAGATAAGGTAAAGTGGAGTAATATGCGGGTTTCAATTCCTTACTTTCAAATGCCGTTGACAATAAGATGGTTTTCTTTTTAAATAGCCTTGCTATAGCATCATCTGCCATATGCTTTGAAAGACTTACTAAAATATTCTGCTCAGAAGGGTTCTCAAGAATAGATTTTGTTTTTTCATAACGACTATGAAAAAGGTATTTTTTATTTAACACAGGTATACTTCCGGCAGGAATATGATTCATTAAAAATGCTGCTGCTTTTCTTGCAAAGCCAGGTATCAACTGCATTTCCTTACCATACTTCATAATATATTCATACCTGTTATACCCGGCAAATATTTCATCTCCAGCATCGGCCGATAAAGCCACCGTTACTTTTTCCCTCGCAATTTTACTTACAAGTGAAGTAGGTATTGCGCTGCTATCTGCAAAGGGTTCATCATAAAAAAAAGATAACTGTGTTACAATTTCAATCGCTTCTTTTTGGGTGCAATAATATTCTGTATGATCCGTACCAAGATAATTGGCAATATCTTTTGCATAAGGCGCTTCGTTTAATCCGGCATCAGGTACGCCGATAGTAAAGGTTTTAATTTTTTCAGTATTATTTTTTTGAAGTAATGCGGTAACACAGGTACTGTCGTAACCTCCGCTTAAAAAAACGCCCACCGGCACATCACTTACCATCCTGTATTGAAAAGCATTGGTTAATAATTTTTCTGTTTCCTCAATTGCATCGGGCAGGCTTATCTTTATGGTAGGTTTATTATATGCATCGTAAACATTCCAGTATTGTTGAGTATCCACTAATCTATTGGGGATATCCAATTGCAGAAAATAACCAGGCTTTAATTTGTATGTATGTTCAAAGATGCAATGTGGAGTGGGCACATAGCCAAATTGCATAAATGCTGCAGCAGCATCCAGATCGATTTCTTTTTTAAAAGCAGGATGTTTTACCAGTGCCTTTAGTTCGGAGCCAAATAAAAATAATCCATCTTTCCAATAGTAGTTAAATGGTTTTACTCCGGCTCTATCCCTGCAGGCAAAAAGTTTATGAGCCGCTTTATCATAAATTACAAAAGCAAACATGCCTATAAACTGTTCCAACATTTTAGTTCCCCATTGCTCCCATGCATGAAGGATAACCTCAGTGTCTGAATGTGTGGTGAAAGTATGTCCTGAATGCCGTAGGGTTGATTTTATTTCAGCATAATTGTATATTTCGCCATTAAAGATGATACAGAAATTTTTATACCACATCGGTTGACTGGCGGATGTACTTAAATCAATAATAGATAAGCGGCGATGCCCCAGACCAACCTGGCAAAAATCATTTTCTAAAAATTCGTATCCCCCGCCATCCGGACCACGATGCAAAAGTGTATCTGTACATTTCTGTAAAATATCTGCAGATGAATTTCTATTAAAGTCTATAAAACCGGCGATTCCACACATGTATAATATATTTTCCTGCACGAAAATAGTGAATTATGCTCCTTCGATAGCAGCTTTATAAATATCCTTTAGCTGTGTTACATGATGCTGAAGGGTAAAATTATCAAGCACTCGTTTGTTTGCTTTTGAAGACATGGTATAGAGCAATTCCTCATTCGATATTAATAAATTTAATTTTCTTACAAAATCATCGGAATCATCCAGATCAAAATAAATTGCACAATCTCTGCATTGTTCATTAAAAGAAACAATATCACTAAGTAAAAGTGGTAGTTTGGCAGCCATGGCCTCCAGCACACTTAAAGAAAAACCCTCAAACATAGACGACATCACAAAGAGATTGTATTTCGGCAGAACTTCGTGAATATTTTCTACCTGTCCTTTTAGCAATATCGGCAACTTTTCGGTATCAATTAATTTTTGAAGATATTCCTTTTCAGGGCCATCTCCATAAATATGCAATTCAATAGACTGGTTTTTAATTTTTTTAAATGCCTGTATCAGGTAAGGATAATTTTTACCTTTTCTCAAAGCACCTATACTTATGATCCTTATTTTTTTATTGTCAAAATTAAAATGTTCAGTACTGTCATACTGCCTTGTATCCACAAATGTGTATAATACATGAGTTATTTCAGGCTTTAATTTTAATATAGAAAAATAATCATTTAATGCACCCTGCGAAACAGCTATAATGATGGAAGATCTGTACTTATAGGTAAATTTATCCAGCAAGCGTATATACCATTTTTTGTAATCTATTGCAGTAGCTATCGAAGTATGAATGGTAGTAATTAATGGAATATGTGGGGGGGTAGCAAGTCTTGCAACAAAATTTGATTGAGGCAGATGTGAGTGAACAATATCAACCTTATATTTTTTAATAATTTTTTTTAACTGTGATGCTGCTATAGTAATAGAAAGCAGGGAAGGTTTATGAAGACATAGATATTCATCACACTGTAACTCCATTGTAAAATGATTATCTTCTTTAAGTGTTACTACAATATTCTTATACTCTGGTAATTCTTTTAATACTCGAACAAGCATAGTTTCCGCCCCCCCCCTTCCCAAACTATATATAAAATGAAGAATAGTTTTTTTTTTCATCAAATTAAATGTTTACAAATTTTGATAACTTTTTATTACATTATAAATTACCCTTTTATAAATCATTTCAGTTTGGCCTTTAATACTAAAATAAAACACCTGATAACTTCTTTTGTATAAAGCCAGTTGAATTTATAATTAAGAATTAGTTTAAAAAATGTTTTAAATGTAGGTGTTGTTGTGGACATTACATAAGCAAAAAAACGCTCCTGCTTCACCCGTGCTATTTTTATTTCTTTGGGAAATTCCTCTTCGTACATTTTAAAAAAGTATTCATTCCCTTCCCTCATATAAGCGATGTTTGAACTAATACTAAATTTATGTGCTCTGTAAAATGTAAGCGGAATGTGCACATAACCTATTGGGTATTCCCTGGCCAATCTGTAAAACAGTTCCCTGTCTTCCACCTTTGCATTCTCATCCCAATAATTTAATTTTTTTAAAACATCATGCCTGTAGAGTATTCCCTGTGGGTTAATAGCAGGTGCCTGCAAAAGTTCACGCAATATCCATCCTGAAATAGATGGTTTTTTATAATACAAGGCAATCTCATTTGTATCATCAAAATAAGTATATCCATTGCCATACACCATTCCATAATCAGGGTTTTTTTCAAAATAGGAAACCTTTTCCTCCAGGTTATACATATCCCAAAAATCATCACAAGCCAGAGTTGCTATATATTTCCCTTTTGCAAAATTTTTAACCCCGTAGTTAAATCCTCCTGCGATACCGTAATTTATATCAGTTTTATAAGCATAATAATTAACTCCCAACTTTTTTAACGTTTCAAGCCCCTTTTCAAAAGAATTGTCGGGCGAATTATTATCGATAAAAATAATTTCAAAATCGGGGTATGTTTGTGCAGCTACAGATCTTAAGCTTCTTTCTACAAAATTTGCATGCTTAAAACTTAAGCAAATAACACTTACCATTGGAAAAATCTGGTCTGGCATAATTATAAATAATTTTTATCGTTATTTTTAATTTAAATATTTTCTGGTAACAAAAAATATAATGATCCAATAAAGTAAATAGTTAATACAAAAGGCATAAGTTGTACCAATAATTCCATATCGATTCAGAAAGAAATAAGATAAGATTACTAAAGAAATACTAAACAGAACTTCAGTTATTATAAATATCTTAATAGCTGCTTTTGCAATAAGTACATAACCAAGAAGGAAGCTTGCTATCTTAAAGAAGTCCCCTAAAAGCTGAAAAGTAAATAGTGGGGTCATCGGCAAAAAATCTTTGGAAAATAATATATGAATAATTGCATAGCGGAAAAGCCATATCAACAGGGCCATAAACCCAACTACAGGAAGTACTATTTTATAACCCTTTATGATTTCAATTTTTAATTCATCCTTACTTTTAATCTCAGATAGCCTGGGTAAATAATAAACGCTTAGAACAGTTGTAACGAAGCCAAGATAATAGTCTGATATGCGTGTTACCCCTTGCCACCAGCCAGCTTCATTTGCAGAAAAAAGATTGACTATTTTGTTTCTTATCATTATTTGCGCCAGCGGCATTACAAATCCTGACACAACTCCCATAACGGTAAAACCCAGTAGCAATCTTGCTAATGAATAATCCCAATTTGAAAGATCAGGTTTTAAGTAAAAGTATTTGTTTTTGTACAGGACGACCATATTGATAATAAAAATTACTATAGCAGTAAAATTATTAGCAATCAGCACTCCTTTTACCCCCATTTTATAGGCGAATAATACTGTGAATATTATGCCAGCCAGTGACCCCGAAACACTTACTAAAGTAAGGTGTCTTATTTCTTTTAAACCATTATAAATAGCTGTAATTAAAGAATTAAATGCTATCAAAACCACAAAAAAACCATACAGTAAAAATATATCAGAAAAATCTCCGCTTTTAAATGATGCTACAGACAAAGCATGATTAAATGCTATTACAAGCAATGAAATTATACTTGAACTTACCAGTATTATAACTAAGGCAGTACTGATAATTTTTTTTTTCTTAATACTGTCTTCATTATGCTCCGCCAGATATTTTACAACCCCTGTAGTGATAGCCAAAGTAGAAAACATTGCGATAATGGCAATTGTATTTTGATACTGACCTACATACGCCATTCCTACAGGGCCAATTTTAACTGCAACAACTTTTGTTACAATAAACCCGCTTATAAAGGTAATCGCAGTTGAAATGGAGGTGTAAAAACTTGTTTTTATTAGTTTCATAAATGCCTTATCACTTTTGCGGGTACACCCCCAATGATAACATCTGAAGGGAATTGTCCACTTACAACTGCACCAGCCGCTACAATACTGTTGTCACCAATGGTAGTATCTTTTAGTATAATAACACTATTCCCAATCCAAACATTAGTCCCAATTTTTACTTCTCCAATTTTGCCAATTTGCCTTCGTAAGTCTGGGGCAATGCCATGAGCTTCATGATCCATGATCGTTACCGCCTCTCCTATTAATGTATTCCGGCCTATTTCTATATAATTTGCGGCACAGATAAAAACATTATTATTCATGGATATTTTTTCCCCCATGACAATCCTTGCATTTTCATATCTGGGCTGCAACTCAATAGAACCATTTCTATGTCTGCCCCCTATAATAACGCCAAACTCACACTTATCTCCTAAATATAATTTTCCTTTGCCAGAAACAATTGTGTATTGATAACAGATTGGAGGGTTGAGCGATAGAATTATCCTTTTGCTGATGATAGCCCTGATATTTGGCCAATACCAGTTTTTCTTAAAAATAATCTTCCAAAAGAGAAGCCATATAGGTAGTATATATTTTTTAACCTGGTTCATATATTCTCAAAATTATTTCATCATACAACATAAGAATAAAGTTGTCTGATGTTATTTATCCCTGGTATGCATTTACAACTACAGCTACTTTTACATATTCTTCTTTTGTCATTACCGGACTTATTGGCAATGAAATTATCTGCTCATGTATTTTTTCTGATATAGGATATGAATATGTAGCCAGAAAAGAATACGCTTTTTGCTTGTGTGGTGGTATGGGATAATGAATAACCGTTTGTACCCCATTTTCGGCCAAGTATTGTTGAAATGATTTTCTATCGGCAATCCTTACAACAAAAACATGCCACACATGCCTTTCATCATTCAATATATCTGTTTCTTTGAGGCAAGGTAAAACTACCTTCCCGTTGTTTATGTTATCAATATAGTATTTTGCTATTACCCTTCTTTTCTGATTATCAGCATCAAGGTTTTTTAATTTTACAGACAATAATGCTGCCTGCAATTCATCTAACCGGCTATTTATTCCCTGGTAAATGTTTTCATATTTTTTATGCGAACCATAATTCCGAAGTGCCTTTACTGTTTCAGACAGTTCATCATCATTGGTAGTGATTCCCCCTGCATCTCCCAAAGCGCCCAAATTTTTTCCTGGATAAAAACTAAAACCGCTGGCATCGCCCAGGTTACCGCTTCTTTTATTATGATAGATTGCTCCCTGGGATTGTGCACTATCTTCTATCACTTTTAACCCAGCCTTTTTTGCAATAGTATTTATTGCATCCATATCACAAAGTTGGCCATATAAATGCACAGGCAAAATCGCTTTTGTTTTTGAAGTGATTTTTGCTTCTATTAACAATGGATCGAGCAAATATGTATTTATATCAGGATCGCATAATACAGGTGTGAAGCCAGCTTTTGAAATAGCTAAGATGCTGGCTATATAAGTGTTGGATGGAACAATTACTTCATCCCCATTACTCATTAAGCCCAATTCCTTATATCCTTCCAATATTAAAATCAATGCATCCAAACCATTGGCTACCCCAATACAATGTTTGGTGCCACAGTAGGCAGCAAACTCCTGTTCAAAATTTTTAACTGCATTGCCCAATATGAACCAGCCAGAATCCAGCACCTGCTCAAAGGCTTGCATAAGCTCCTGCTTCTGTCTTTCATTAATTGCTTTAATATTTAAGAATGGGACCATTGTTGATTAAAATTTTTCTATTATTTCGCCTTTTTTATTTACCCTACCCATTTGCTTTGCGGGATTTCCATAAACCAATGCAAAAGCCGGAACATCTTTAGTAACTACGGCACCTGCCCCAATCATTGCATACTCGCCAATTTTAACTCCTCCTAATATGGTAGCATTGGCTCCAATTGATACAGCTTTTGATAATATGGTATGCTGGAATTTTTCGGGATAAATCTTAGATCGGGGATATTTATCATTGGTAAATGTTACTGCCGGCCCTATAAAAACATCCTCTTCAATACGAATACCATCCCACAGATAAACCCCACTTTTGATAGTTACTCGATCTCCAATAATAACATCATTTTCTATGAAAGTATGACAATTTATATTGCAATTTTTCCCTATTACAGCACCTGACAAAATAATAGCAAATTGCCATACAGTTGTACCTTCTCCTATATGAACAGATTGTACATCTGCAGATGAATGAATCATTATTTAATTATTTTAAATTCATTATAATCCCTGATATAATCTTTTTCATCATATGCCATATTAGCTATACACATTTGCACTGCATTGTGTGTGTATTGCATAATGTGCCAGCAATAGATAGGCAATAGCAAACCTACATTGGGAGACTCCAGTATAAAACGTTCCTTATTGCCACCCGGCATCTCAGTCTCTACAATTATTTTACCCGCAACTGCAACAAGTATTTGTTCCAGTTCGTGGTGAGCATGCCCACCACGATGTATGCTTTCCGGAGTGTAGTAGGTCCAGTATACCCTGTTAACTTCAAATGGCAATGTAGTGTTTTCTGAAACTGAAATATACCCTTCCATGGTATTCCCGATTCTTGGAAAATGAATAAGGTAAGGTTGTTTATACATATAAAAAGAGGGCTGTTAGTTTTGTTACTGTTACAAAATAATGCAATTAAATGTTTATACAATATTTTTTAAATACTCCCCATACCCACTCTTCTTCAATTCTTCTGCCAGTTGGCCTAATTGATCTTTGCTGATAAATCCCATCCTCCATGCTATCTCTTCCGGGCAACCTATTTTTAAACCCTGTCTTTTTTCTATTACCCTCACATATTCACTGGCATCGCTCAAAGAATCAAAAGTGCCGGTATCAAGCCATGCAAAACCACGGTCTAAAACGGCCACATGCAGGTTATTATTTTGCAGATATATTTTATTTACGTCGGTTATTTCATATTCGCCACGGGAACCGGGTTTAAGTTCCTTTGCAATTTGCACTACACTGTTATCATAAAAATATAAGCCGGGCACTGCATAGTTACTCCTGGGATTTGATGGTTTTTCTTCCAGGCTCAACGCCTTTAAATTTTCGTCAAACTCCACTACGCCATATCTCTCCGGATCACTAACGGGATAAGCAAAGATAACAGCTCCATCAGGATTGGATGCCTGTTGCAGCAATTTACTAAAGCCACTGCCATAAAAAATATTATCTCCCAAAACAAGGGCTACACTGTCTGTACCAATAAATGATTCGCCAATTACAAAAGCCTGGGCCAGCCCATTGGGCACTTCCTGTTTGGCATATTGAATGTTGCAGCCCCATTTGCTGCCATCGCCCAATAAACGCATAAACTGCGCCTGATCATCGGGTGTAGTAATAATTAAAATATCTTTTATCCCGGCAAGCATTAATGTGCTCAGGGGGTAGTAGATCATCGGCTTATCATAAATAGGCATGAGTTGTTTACTTATTCCCATTGTTATGGGATACAATCTTGTACCGGAGCCACCGGCTAATATTATTCCTTTCATTTTTTATCTTTTATGATACTGATCTTCGTAATATGCTGCATAATTTCCACTTACTACATCTGTTAACCAGTCTGAATTATTCAAATACCAGTCAATGGTTTTAGATAACCCCTCTTCAAATTGCAGGGAAGGCATCCAACCCAGTTCTTCTTTTAATTTGGTAGCATCAATAGCATAACGCAAATCGTGGCCTGCACGGTCGGTAACATAAGTAATCAGCTTTTCAGAACCTCCTGCAGGTTTACCCAACTTGCTGTCCATCTGCCTGCACAATTCTTTTATCAGGTCTATATTGGTCCATTCATTATGGCCACCAATATTATATGTTTCACCAATTTTTCCTTTATGAAAAATAAGATCAATGGCTGTTGCATGGTCTTCTACAAATAACCAATCTCTTATATTTTCGCCCTTTCCATAAATGGGCAGGGGTTTATTGTTGATGATATTATTAATGCTAAGGGGAATTAATTTTTCGGGAAAATGAAAAGGTCCGTAATTATTGCTGCAGTTGGAAATTTTAACCGGCAGCCCGTAAGTATGATAAAACGCCCGCACAAAATGATCAGATGATGCTTTGGAGGCTGAATAGGGGCTGCGTGGGTCATAAGGAGTGTCTTCATAAAAGAAACCCGTTTCTCCCAAAGACCCGTATACTTCATCGGTAGAGATATGATAAAATAACTTATTAGCATAATCTCCTTTCCAATGTTCTTTTGCTGCCAACAACAAGGTAGATGTTCCCATTACATTGGTTCTTACAAATGCAAGTGGATCTGTAATTGACCTGTCTACATGGCTTTCGGCGGCACAATGTAACACGGCAGTAAACTGATGTTCATCAAACAGCTTTTGCACCAGGGCCATGTCTGTAATATCCCCTTTTACAAAAGTATAGTTAGGCGCATTTTCTATATCTCTTAAATTAGCCAGGTTACCTGCGTACGTAAGCGCATCCAGGTTTACAATTTTGTAATGCGGGTATTTGGTTACAAATAGGCGGGTAAGATGAGAGCCTATGAAACCGGCTCCGCCGGTGATGAGGATTGTTTGCATATCGTATTAAATATAAAGCCACAAATGTATTAAAGATTGATTTGAGAAAAATTAATAAATTAGAAAATCTTTAAACCCGGCTTAGAAAATAGTTTGATACTTTTGTTTTTTCTAATTTAAAATATAAGGATTCGTAATTATTTTGAAAGTTATAATTTTAACAGCAGCCCCGGCCAACATTGCTGCCAACCAAAGATTCAGATTTGAACATTATATTGGTTTGACTGATACAAAAGGGTGTCAGTTTGAACTAAAATCCTTTTATAGTGCCAAAACCTGGGGGGTCTTACATAAAAATAATTTTTATTTTCAAAAAGTGATTGGCATATTTGCTGGCTTTATCAAAAGAATTATTGTTTTATTCTCTATATACAAATATGATTTTGTTTATGTACACAGAGAGGCCTCGCCAATAGGCCCACCAATTTTTGAATGGTTCATTGCAAAAGTTTTAAAGAAAAAAATGATTTTCGATTTCGATGACTCCATTTGGATAAGAGGAGCTTCTGAAGCCAACCCGATGGTTGCAGGCATTAAATGTACGTGGAAAGTTAAATATATATGCCAATACAGCAAAACCGTTACTGTTGGAAATGATTTCCTGGCTGCCTATGCAGGCAAATATTGTAGTGATGTGAGGGTAATTCCTACTGTTGTAAATACACATACTATGCATAACAAATTAAAAGATCAGGCAGAAAAACCACTGACTATTGGCTGGACCGGAACATTCACCAACTTTTCTAACCTTGAGAAAATTATACCTGCAATAAAAAAACTGGAGGATAATTATAAATTTAATCTTTTAATTATTGCCAATAAGAATCCCCTTTTACCTAAAATAAACTATGAATATAAACCTTGGAACGTAGATACAGAGATTGAAGATTTATTAAGAATGAATATAGGTTTAATGCCACTTGCCAATACAGAAATAGAGTTGGGAAAGTGTGGATTTAAGGCTATTCAATATATGAGTTTGGGTATACCTGCTGTGGTTAGTCCTGTGGGTGCCAATAAGGATGTTGTAATTAATGAGGAAATCGGATTTTTGGTTGAGAAAGATACAGAATGGTATGAAAAGTTAGAATTGTTATTAAAAAATCCAGAATTAAGAACAATAATGGGTAAGAAAGCAAAAGCACATATTGTTGCTAATTTTTCTGTAGATTCTTCAAAAAAACTATTTTTTGATTTATTTTCCTCTTCGCAAACTTCATAACCCTTTATATCATTAAGAAATTATATTAACTACTATTATAATTTCAATTGATAATTATGAAATATAAAAATAAATTAGTCATTCTTTTCTTAATATTAGGTGCACTATGCCTTAATATTAAAGCCCAGAAACCAAAATTAATTGAATTTGGTTGGGACTATCCCGATGTATCGCAACTAAGCAGAAGTCTTCCTGACATGCAGAATACCCCTTTTGATGGAATTTGTTTTTCAATACAAAGGTCAATTATGGAAGCCTTTGATACAACAGTACATAAGGAAGTATATTTTGAATATAAAAAAATTAAGGAACTTCAATGGGGTAAATACTCAGAAAACTATATTATACTCAGGGGTTATGGACCTAATGGTGCAAGATGGTTTGATGATAAGATGTGGAGGATTTTTACACAAAATATTAAAGCTTTATCAAAAGCAATGTATGTGGGTAAAATAAGGGGAATTCTGTTTGATCCGGAATATTATAATGATAATCCATTATACAATCCATGGGTTTATGATAAAACCAAATATCCTTACTGCTCCCTCAAAGAAGTGCAATTAAAAGTAAAACAAAGGGGCAGACAATTTATACAATGCTTACAAAGCAGCCAAACTGAAATCTCCTTTCTTTCTGTTTGGCTAACCAGCCTTATTGCAGAAGATTTGAAAATTCTGCCATTAAAGGATACACGTCATGTTCTGTTGATGTCCTTTTTTGAAGGAATTCTGGAGGCCAAATTAAAAACGGTTAAAGTAATTGATGGAAATGAATATGCATACTGGTATACCAGGCCATCCCAATTTTTAGAATCAACTGATAAACTAAAAAAGAAAACATCAGCATTAATGAAATCAAAAAAAGCAAAGCTGGAAGCTGGAAATTTGAGTATTGCTCAACCGGTATACTATGACGGATTAATGGCAAAAATTCCACTTTTTGAAAGAAGCCTGGATAATATTTTTAAATGGAATTGGCTGCAGGAAAATTTAAAATTTGCTATGGCATCTACCGATGAAATTGTTTGGTTTTATTCGGAAAGTATTAATTGGTGGCAGAAAAATATTAACGATACCCTTGTTCAGGTTTTACAAGACAGCAAATTAATGTATAATTCCAGTGCTATAATAAAAAGTAAAAAAGCTGGTATTACTGTAAATAAAGGTTATTGGTATAAAGCCGATTCAAAAAGGCCGATGAAAATGGAAGCTATAGCATTTACATTTAAATGGGATGACAGCACCAAAAATTTACAAATCACTTTTAACAATAAAGTTCCGGATAAAGTGATGATTTATATAAATAATATTACTCCAACAATCCTTTACCCTAAAGGATTTTTAGTAAATATTAATTTGGAAAAGTTTAATAAGGGAAAAATGAAATTAATGGCTAAATATGACGATAATTTAGAAGCTTCCGGTCTTACATTTTTAGAGTAATTAACATTAGTATAATTTATTTAGTTGTTATATATTTTACTATTATCAGCAATAATTTTATGTGTTTTCTCAATATAACTTTCACTGTAAATATTCAATTGTGCTATTCATAAAATATATTATAACAAACCGGTTTATCGAATTGAAAAAATATTAAAGTCAGAATGGAAAAGATCATTGATATTATTATAATAAACTGGAATTCTGGAGCACTTACGATAAAAGCTGGTGCTCCATATCTTGGTTATAAAAGTGAGAGGATCAGTTGCAATATAATCGTGGTAGACAACGCATCTACAGATAACTCCTTATTTCTTTTGAATAACAAAACAGATCAACTGATTTTAAATAATAAAAACCTTGGTTTTGGTAAAGCTTGCAACCAGGCTTTTAAACTATGTAAAGGAGATTATATTTTATTACTCAACCCTGATACAGAATCTTCTACAGTTGTTTTAGAAGAACTGGTAGAGTTTCTGGAGAAAAACTCCGACTATGCAGTTACAGGCCCTCAACAAACAAATGAAAATTTGCAGATTATAAGAACCTGCGCTAGATTTCCTGATTTTATTACTTCATTGTTTGATATTTTAGGCCTATCTAAAATATTCCCGAACGTTTTTACTCCTGCACCCATTATGATTGATTGGGATCATAAAGAAAGTAAAGATGTGGATCACGTTATGGGTAGCTACATGCTAATAAAAAGGCCAATACTTAACAAAATTGGGTTTATGGATGATGACTATTTTGTTTATTTTGAGGATCTTGATTTGAGCAAACGTATTCATAATGCAGGCTTAAAAACATTTTATAACCATCAGTGTTCTATCATACACACAAGGGGTGGCACCGGTGACAAGGCTACATTAAAACGTCTTTACTATTCCATGTCTGCCCGTAGAATTTATTGGAAAAAGCATCTGAATCTGTTTAGTTATATATTGTTAACCTTCCTTTCATTAACAATAGAGCCCTTTCTGAGATTACTGGACATTATTATAAAAGAAAAGAGGATTGCCATAAAAACCATAGCGACAGCATATTATTTGTATTTTAAAACTATGATTAATAATTCTCACTAATTTATATTACTACTTAAATTTTACTGCATAATATGGACCTACGAGTTGGCCATAAAATGCATTTAGATAAAAAATACATGCTGCCAAAAATATTATTAAAAAAATATTAAACTTTCCAAATGGCAGTTTCACAGCCAAATAAGTAAATAAAAAAATGGAAGCTACATTATATATTTCGCTAAATCGGAAAGCTACAGAAGCTACGCCGGATAGTAATGCCAAAATAAATATTGATAGCAGATTACATTTAAGGAAAATGATTAAGGATTTAGATTGCAGCAAAACCAGCCGGGGAACAAAAAACATAAAATAAATACAGCAAAGTAAATTGACGATTGTAACAGGATTGAATACATTAATCTCATCGTAATAACCTTTACGCCCAAGTTCCGAATAGATATCTATCTTAACTGATATCTTTGATCCATCATAACTGGTTAGATAATTTGCCAAAGGCAGCCTCATAAAAGCCAATATAACTGATGCAATAAGCAAACCCGAATATAATTTGATATTAAAGGAGCGAGTATCAAATAAAAGGATTGCAAGGTATAAAATTGCAGAGTAATGAAAAAGCGTTCCAAAAAGTACAAAACCAACAAAGCCCATTTTATTTCTCTTGAGAAAATAAGGTATCCCACATAAAAAAAATGCTGATGCAAGTCCAATTCTAATCTGGGTCATTTCATGCAATAGAAAATAATGGGAGAAGTAAATTAAAATAGCAAGAAAAGGATTAATGGTAAGGCGTTTAAATACACTTATTTTTAAAGCAACAGCACTCAAAGCAAAGAATAACATTATTAGCACCTGGTAATTTTGCGCCGAAATCAATCTTATCAAATAAACAATTGCAATAAATCCAGGTTCAAGTATTGTCAGGAAAATGACATCGTCTATATTATTAACGATTTCAAAATTATAAAGATAATTTTCATAGTCACGACCTACTTCAGGACCTCTAAAACCAGCAAGGCAAGCAAGCCCAATAATTATGATCGTAAGCGGCAACCTGGTTTGAAATGGCCTGAATTCATATTCAATCGCAAGAAAAGTGATTAGAAGAAAATATATGATGTAGATATACATTTTTGGGTATTCTTGCAAAAATTTAATAATTCAGTTGATTATTTATCTAAAAGACGCAACTTCTGTATAGTAATTAATTCTTCCAGGTAAATATTCAATTTCTCTCCTGATTTTTTCCAATTAAATTGCTTAACATCAATCAATGCCTGTTCAATTTTTTTTTGTCTTAAAGCTGGATTTCCCTGGGCTTCACAAAACTTGTTAATAAATTCTTCAACGTTATTAGCCTTTACCAGCCACGCATTATCGATATTAGCCGGGTAATAGGGAGTTGTAATAACAGTTACCCCACAACTCATTGCTTCTACATTGGGATAATGAAAACCTCCCAATTGAAAAAACCCCGCACAAAAATAATAGTCCAGGCTTCTGTAAAAATCTGCCAGTGCATCATCACCATGTGGTTGAATACAATACACATCCTTCATTTGAGTAAAGTCTGCAGGGTCACCAAAAGCTACATGGAGTTCTACTAAAGGGTATTTGTTTTTCAACAATTGATAAGCTTCGATTATATATTGAGTACCCTTGAACCGTTCTGACCTTCCAACAGTACCTATGATAATTTTATTTTTTGATTGAATATTTTTTTTTGGATAAAAAATGTCAAAATCTATCCCGGGGTATAAAACACGGGAAGCTTTTAATTTTTTATAGTGTAAATAAATTTCTGCATTTACAACTGTAAATAGCTTTTTTTTATACGTTTGTTCAGCTATAAGCGCCAGAATAAAATGTTTGATTCCCCCCATTATCTTATACATTTCGGGTTCGTAGGCCTGCACATAATACAAGGTCTTAAATTTCCAACCTGCCCTTAAGATTGGGATCACTGTAAGAGAATGATTTGCTATTATTATATCGTAATTTTTTTTTGGAATCTTTAGAAGTGCCCTTGATAATTTTTTTTGAATACTAAACGCATTCTCCTTATTAGTGTCAATCTTATTATTTGCACCAATAATATCTCCTGCAGTATTAATCCATTTTACCAACGCTAAAGTAGGATAATACGGCACATCCCCTCCATCAGGACAAAGCATATCTACATTATGACCAATCCTTATTAACTCATCAGCAAATTTAGATAAAACCCTATACCCTCCGGCTTTGCCAAACCCTAGAACTGGAATCAAAATATTCATTAGAAAAAAGTGAGTTTAGGAATAAAGAAAACCACGCTATGAAACTGTAAATTTATATAGTATCCGGAATGGATTTAGCTTTTGCTTGCCTGTTTTCCTTTGGCCGGTAATTGAAAAATTGTGCTGCTGGCCCAAAAAATAAAAAACAGTATGAAACAAGGAACGATTGAAAATATTAGCCCTGTCTTTAATTTGCTCATTTTTATTTTTTCCATGGGGTATTCTGCTGAATCTATAATCTGCATAAGAGGTATTTCATTCAGGTATTGAAATCGGGCAATTTCCAGATTTTTAAACATTTCATTATAAGCTCCGCTGTAGGCTTGGATATTGGCCTGCTGTTTTAATACGGGAACCTGTGCCGCTGCAAATGCCGGATTAACATTTGCATCTTGTGCAACTGCACGACCAGTTAAACTCGAATTCAAATTCCCTTTCATAGAAGCAACTCTATCTTCTAATATCTGAAGCGTTTCTTTAGCTTTTTTTGTTCTTATTTCAGTATAAAACTGATTGGTTTCATTTACCAGCCTATCAGTAAATATTTTAGTAAATACTTCGTTTGAAGAAATCACATTCACCTCGTAGATATTCAATTTCTTGTCTGGCTTTTCTGCTGCAATATATAAGTCTACAAACTCTTTGTAAATTTTTTTTAAACAACTATCCTGCGCATAATTAAAATTTTCTCTGGGTAAACCTATTGGAAATTGAACGGTAGTTTTTGTATTGTTATCCTTGGTTTCAGTTGTATTCAGATAATATTCAATTAGCCGGTAAGGTTTGTTATTAAATGTATCTGTTGAAAGTAAAACCCTTTCTGTCACACGCCTGCTCTTCATAATTGCAAGAATATTATCCCCTGAAAATATTTCTTTACCACTGCTTACCGATATTCCCAACTGAGAAGCCAGGCCTGCAAATCCACTCATTCCACTTCCGCCTCCATCATCGAGAGCAAAAGTTAGTTTACTTTTATATGTAGGCTTTTGTTTTCCTGCATAATAAATACCCAATAACCCTGCAATTACACCTACAATTAAAAAGAGCCACCATTTATTTAATATAATTTTTATCAGGCGTAAAATAGTATTTGTAAAGGGGGGTGGTTGATCTGTGTTAAACTCATTATCCAAATCTTGAGTATACATAATATTTTTTATTTTACAGATGTAATAATCACATTTGCCACTATACCCAATGCCGAAACTAAAAGCGCCATTTCCCCTACTCCTAATTTTGACCGGTTTGATTTATTTTTTTGAGGCACAAATATTTCTGACCTGACTGTTACCTTGGGATAACTTTTAAACCATAAAAAAGATTTTACGGATTTAGCTTTACCGTCAGGATAAATCACCAATGCCCCGGATTTACGTGCCGATGGCATAAAACTTCCTGCCTGGTCTATATAATACTTTGCATTTTTGCCGGCTTTTAGCGTAACAATGGTTGGGTAATAAACTTCGCCGGAAACTTTTACCAGGTTATTATATTTATCAATGTTTAGTATATCCCCATCCTCTAATACTAAATTTTCCGCTCCCCCGGGTTTAGCCATTGCAGCCTTTAGATTTACACTAATAAGATCATAATTTTTATAAATTTCGTTACGAAGCCTTTGATTAGATGCTATACTATCGCTATCCAGGTTAAGCAGGCGCTGAAACAAAATTTCCCTTTCTGATGCACTTAGGTTGGACTTTCGGAATCTTCGTATTGTTATTGAACTGCTATCGGCCGAAGCCCGAAAACCACCTACTCTTTTAATAATATCCGATATTTTATCGCCGCTTTTTTTCAAACTATACCGGCCTGGAATGATTACATCACCCATCACCATGACTGATCGCTGAGTTATAAGTCCTGGCAATGTTTTTACCATAATCATATCAAATGGCTGCAGTTGAATATCTTTAGAAATATTATTCTCCAATGATATATTTACTACAAAACTTTGTGTTTCTGTATAGTTCAAGGAGCTAACATCAGCATTTTTAATTCTCCTGGAAATTTCAATTGTGGAAGAATCTCCGAATTCACTCACACCACCTGCGCTTAGTAATACATCCTTCAAAGAAAGGTTTTCCCTCCATGGCACCAAACCGGGCTTGCGCACATTGCCCTCAATATTTACAAACTGGTTATTCTTAAAATCGAAAATAGAATGTACAGAAACAGAATCCTCTTTATTTAGTAATATATCTGAATTGTTCAATATAAAAGAATCGAGATTTACAGAAACTACAGAAGGCATCCGGTTTTTATTATAACGAAATACAGATATTCTTTCTGTATAGGCATCTTCTTTTGTTCCTCCTGCCTTATCTATTAAAGCTTTTAATGTAAGGCCCGAACTCAGTTCATAGTTGCCGGGTCTTACTACAGAACCTGTAATAGATATTCTGTTAGCAATCTTATTCTGAAGCCGGCCTACAAAATATTCATCTCCACTATTTGCTTTAAATTGGGGATACCCTGATGCAATCAGGTCTATAATTTTTTTCTCTTTATCTGTAATTCTTACTACACTCACTGCAGCTTTGTATGCAAAATCATTAAACCCTCCTGAGTATTGCAGTAACTGAGTAAATGTTTCATTTTCCAGCATTTCGTATTTACCTTGCCGCTTTACATCTCCTGCCAGTGTTACCCTGTTTTTATAATATGGAATTCTTATTACATCCCCCTCCTGTAACAGCACATTATCTTTTTGATTTCCCTGCACTAAAAATGCATATAAATCTGCCACTCTTTTAACCTCATTGCCCCTAATAACTTCTATTGCTCTGAAACTTCCCATATTATTGGGTCCGCCGCATAAATACAATAAATTATATAAGGTTGTGAGGGATGAAACAGTAAAAGTTCCGGGTTTATATGCCTGCCCAATTACAGTTACCCTTATGCTTCTTATTTTGCCAAGAGATACCTGTACTTTAGTTTGTCCAGTATTAATAGCCCGGTAAATTGTGGAGGCAAGTTTTGATCTTATTTTTTGGGTTGCTTCTTCTATAGATAGGCCATTGACGTATAATGGTCCAACATTGGGTATATATATTTCCCCATCTTCATTTACCTGAAGATTATATTTTTTTTCGCTAAATCCATATATACTTACTACTATTTCATCATCAGGCCCAAGGATGTAAGATGCCGGTGTAGCGATTCTTATATTGGGTTCAAAAACAAGGCTCGTGGTTAAAAAAAGTTCAGAACCAAAAATAGTTAAATCTTTGCCTATATCCTGCAAGGGTACACCTTTGGCAGATGTATCATAAATACGGTTGGTTTTAAGGTTAGGGGCAGCAGGAATATTATTTGTACTTTTACTGCCGGTTACAATTAAACCAAGCCTGCTTTTTAATTTTTCAATTTCAGCATCAGGCAGTCCTTTTTGCCGTATTATTTTATAGGCCTGGTCTTCACTAATTTTTAATTCAATTATTTTATCATAAAATGCTAAAAGTTCTCTATCAGAGTAGGAATCTATATTTGTATTAGACAAGTCTGTAATTTCAAATAAATTTGACTGAGCTTGAGTGTGAACTGCACAAAAAAGAACTAAAAAGAATATAACAATTGCCGATTTTACTATTTTCATTGGTCTCTACTTTAAAAAATACCCCAAATTTCTGGGAATAATTGCTGGCGAAGGTAATATATTTTGATATTCTATCCCGCTTCAATTATATTAAATCACCCGATTTTAAGCATTGGCTAATACAAACAAAACTTGTGTTTTCTACTATTGTTGGGATTTTTATTATAACCAATCGTTTCTAAAAGCTTTTCATAATGATTATACTATTATTTTGAAACCATTCAAGTCTTTAACTTTGATACAAACTATTTAACTGCTGAAAGGAATAAACTCTTAGCCATTCCATGGAATACCTACTTTTAATCTTTTATTTGTCATTATACTTTTGGTTATTCCCAAAAATATCCTTCTTTAAAAATACGCAGCTTAGCAGCCCGCAACTTAGAATATTATTAATTCTAAAGTTACTTTCGGGGGTATTTTGCGCCTGGTATTTCAGGAAAACAATGATATTAGGAGATCATGTTAGTATTAATGAAATTGGCAAAATTCATTATAATATCCTGCTTTCCAACCCCAAATTGTTTTTCACAGATTTTACAGGTGATATCAACAGGTATGGCTGGGGCGGTTTATTTGATTCTTCCTACAGTTTTTGGGCGTATATAAGGTTTAACCTCTTATTTAAATTTGTAGCTATTTTAAATCTTATTACTAATGGAAACTTTTATTTTAACTCAATCATATTTTCATCCATTGTTTTTTTTGGACATATAGCTTTTTACAGAATTTTCAACAGTATGTATGAGGGGCACAGGCTAAAAATATTATTTATCTGCTTTTTTCTTCCTTCTGTTTGGCTCTATACTTCCTGTGTACATAAAGATGGATTCGTTTTTCTGGGAATTGCAATGATTAGTTTCATTTTCTATAAATATTTAAACAACAAATTATCAATTGCACCCAAATCAGTATTGATCTTTTTATTGGGTATCATTACCATCTTTTTATTTAGAAATTATATTCTGGTGGCACTATTACCCGCCATGCTTATTGCAATACTTTGCAAAGCTTATCCATACAAAAAGAAAATTATCTTTATAGCAAGCTATAGTGTTTACAGCCTGTTTTTTTTTCTAACCGGCTTTTTTAACGGATTTCTGAATCTTCCTGCTGCTGTAGTAAAACGCAAAGCAGATTTTGCATTATTGGGAGAAGGCAATACTAATATTGCAATGAATAATTTATACCCTACAGTAAAAAGCTTTTTAATAAACCTCCCTCAGGCCATCAACCATACCCTGTTCAGACCATATCTATGGGAATTTGCCAATCCGGGAGTTATATTAACTGCCATTGAATTGCTTTTTTATCAAATGATTGTACTGGCCTTTGTATTTTTTAGAAACAAAAAAACTTCAGTAACCAATAGCTTTAACTTATTTGGTTATGCTTTTTTTATAAATATGATGCTTATTATAGGTTACACCATACCCAATGTGGGAGCTATTGTAAGATATAGAGGGCTATTTTGGATATTTATATTATGCCCGCTTATCTGTAATACTGAATGGAGTAAATTAAATTTTTTAAAAGCCAGGCAAATTAATTAAACCATATGTTCCTAATCTGAATGTATATGTAAACTTTTGTATTGTTCAAATACTTTAACAATACCATCTTTTAACTCAATTGTATATTTCCATCCCATCCCATTAATCTTAGTCACATCCATTAGTTTTCTCATGGTACCATCCGGCTTGCTATTGTCAAATACAATCCCTCCTTTGAAACCTACAATATCCTTTATCATCAACGCCAGGTCCTTAATGCTAATATCTATTCCGCATCCCACATTTACAAAACCTGCAGCATCATAGGTATCCATTAAAAAAATGCAGGCTGCTGCCATATCATCTACATGCAAAAACTCCCGCAAAGGGGCTCCGCTGCCCCATACTGTTACCGAAGGTTCGTTATTAATAGCTGCAGTATGAAATTTGCGCAGCAATGCAGGCAGCACATGTGAATTATTTAAATCGTAGTTATCATTAGGGCCGTATAAATTAGTGGGCATGGCGCTTATAAAATTACAGTTATACTGTGCCCTGTAAGCATCACATAATTTAATACCTGCAATTTTTGCGATGGCATATGGTTCATTGGTGGGTTCCAATAAACCCGTCAATAAATAATCTTCTTTTAAGGGCTGGGGCGCATTTTTTGGATAAATACAACTACTGCCCATGAACAACATTTTTTCTACCTTATGAGTATAAGCCGCATGAATGATGTTGGCTTCTATCATCAGGTTTTCATAAATAAAATCGGCCCTGTAGGTATTGTTCGCTTGTATGCCTCCTACTTTGGCTGCAGCTAAAAAAACATAAACAGGTTTTTCTGTATCAAAAAAATCATTTACAGATTGCTGGTTTCTCAGGTCCAGTTCTTTAGAATTTCTTAATACAAATTTATCAAACCCTTTAGCCTGTAATGCCCTTAAAATGGCTGACCCTACCATTCCATTATGGCCAGCTATATAAATCTTTTCGCTGCGTTTCATTTTTAAGCAATTGTTTTATTATACCCGTGTTCTTTTAATAATAGTTGCATTTTCATTAAATGTACATCCGACGCTACCATTTCTTTTACAAGGGCAGCCAGATCATACTCCAGCTTCCAGCCCAACTTTGTTTTTGCTTTTGTGGGATCTCCTATTAGTAATTCAACCTCAGTTGGCCTAAAATAATGCTTATCTACCGCTAATACTTCTGTGCCCAATGCTATTTGAAATTGTTCATTGGAGCATGCTGTTACTATTCCTGCTTCATTTTCACCCTCACCTTTAAACTCAATGCTAATACCTACTTCGGCAAATGACATACGCACAAAATCTCTTACGGTGGTAGTTATACCGGTAGCTATTACAAAATCTTCTGCCACATCCTGCTGCAAAATCAGCCACATTGCTCTTACATAATCTTTTGCATGGCCCCAATCTCTTTGAGCGTTTAAGTTGCCCAACCATAATTTATCTTTTAGCCCCAAAGCTATTTCTGCAACACCCCTTGTAATCTTTCGGGTTACAAATGTTTCTCCCCTCAGCGGGCTTTCATGGTTAAATAAAATGCCGTTAGCCGCAAATATTCCATATGCTTCCCTGTAATTTACGGTTATCCAGTATGCATACATTTTTGCTACCGCATAAGGAGAACGTGGATAAAAAGCTGTTTTTTCTGATTGAGGAACTTCCTGCACCAGGCCATATAATTCTGATGTGGATGCCTGGTAAATCTTTGTTTTCTTTTCAAGTTTCAAAATACGGATGGCTTCTAAAAGCCTGAGTGTTCCTATTCCGTCTGTATTGGCTACATATTCCGGTGTTTCAAAACTTACATGCACATGACTCATTGCGCCAAGGTTATAAATTTCGTCTGGCTGTACTTCCTGAATGATCCTTATCAGGTTAGTAGAATCTGTGAGATCTCCGTAATGCAGCTTAAATCTTACACTCTTTTCATGCGGATCCTGGTAAATATGATCTATCCGCTGGGTATTTATCTGCGATGATCTTCGCTTTATGCCATGTACTTCATAGCCTTTCGATAATAGGAGATCGGCCAGGTATGCGCCATCCTGGCCTGTAACGCCGGTTATTAATGCAACTTTCATTTATAATTGTACTTTTTAGTATTAATAGTTATGCCTATACTATATGAACCTTATTATCAACAAGCGTGTAAGCCTGCGAATGTACAGAACAAAATGCTTTTCCCTCTATATCAAATACCAATTTGATACCCGCCTCACTTACCCACCCCAATTGCCTTGCTGGATTTCCCACTACCATTGCATAAGCCGCCACATCTTTGGTAACCACCGTGCCAGCCCCAATTAAGGCGTATTCGCCAATGGTTATGCCACACACAATAGTTGCATTGGCGCCAATGGTTGCTCCTTTTTTTATCAGTGTTGGTTTAAATTCATTTTTGCGCTCTATAAAACTGCGGGGATTAATTACATTGGTAAATACTACCGATGGACCAATAAACACGTCTTCTTCTATATTCACGCCATTATAAATAGATACATTGTTTTGAATTTTAACCCCATTACCAATCTTTACATTATTATCAATAAAAACGTTCTGGCCCAGTTTGCAGCCGCTGCCAATTATGGCAAGGGGCATCACATGACAAAAATGCCATACATAAGTGCCTGCTCCTATAGTGGCGCCAGAATCTATAACTGCTGTGGGATGAATGTAAGGTGCTTGCATATAAGGATCTAATTCATTCAAAAATATAGCTTTTATGGCATCAAAATCTGTAAAAAATTATGCTTTAAAAAGCAAAACGATCAAGCGTTTTTTAAGGTTGAACTTTTTGAACGTAGCACTTTGAACATTGCATGGCTTATCTTTGCAGGCTATGCATTACGCTTCGGTAGAAAATCTTACAAAGTCATTCGGAATAAGAACACTGTTCAAAAATATCACCATCAACATTGAGGAAGGAGATAAAATTGCGCTGGTTGCCCGCAACGGCAGCGGCAAAAGTACCCTCATGAAAATTATTGCCGGGCTGGATACCGCCGACAGTGGTACCACCTGGGTGCACAAAGACATAAATACTGTAATGCTACAACAGGACAATGATTTTGATGGCAATAAAAGCATCTGGGATAATGTACTGCGCCTGGACAACCCGGTGGTAAAAGTGGTAAAAGAATATGAACAGTTCCTTGAGGAAGGTTCTGATGATCATGATCACCTGGGCGAATTAATGGCCCGGCTGGATGACCTGAATGCATGGAGTTTTGAAAGCGATCTGAAACAGATATTAGGCAAACTAAACATTCATCACCTGAATGAAAAAGTGGGCAACCTCAGTGGCGGGCAAAAGAAAAGAGTAGCACTGGCACAGGCATTAATTGAAGCTTATTTGTATGAAGGCAGATGCCTGCTTATCATGGATGAGCCTACCAACCATTTGGATGTGAGTATGATTGAGTGGCTGGAAGAATACCTGAGCGCTGCAAAAGTTACCTTATTGCTCGTTACGCATGATCGTTATTTTTTAGATGCCGTAAGTAATGAGATCATTGAAATAGATGAAGAAAAAGTATTTGTATATAAAGGTGATTACGATTATTTCCTGGAGCAAAAAGCCATGAGACAGGATGCCCAGGCCAGCGAATTGCAAAAAGATAAAAATATTTTTAGAAAAGAGCTGGAGTGGATGCGTAAGCAACCGAAGGCACGCACTACCAAAAGCAAAAGCCGGCAGGATGCTTTTACAGAAGTGGAAGACAGGGTGAAACAACAAAAAGAAGTAGTAGAAGTAAGCCTGCAAATGAAAATGACCAGGCTGGGCGGAAAAATACTGGAACTGAAAAAAGTAAATAAAAGCTGGGGAGACCTTGTGATTATGAAAGGCTTTGACTATACATTTAAAAGAGGTGAGCGAATTGGCGTAGTAGGTAAAAATGGGGTAGGCAAATCAACTTTTTTAAAAATTGCATTGCAGCAGGAACTACCCGATAGTGGCAAAATCAATCATGGTGATACGGTAGTATTTGGCAACTTTAGCCAGGATGGCCTGGTATACAAAGAAGATAAACGTGCTATAGAATATGTAAAAGACATGGCAGAATATTTTCCGTTGGCAGATGGCACCAAACTTTCTGCCAGCCTGTTTATGGAAAAATTTGGCTTTACATCAGAGCAGCAATATACTCCACTGAGCAAACTGAGCGGGGGTGAAAAACGCAGACTGCACCTGATGAGCGTACTGTTTCTTAATCCTAATTTTTTGGTATTGGATGAACCTACCAATGATTTGGATTTGCAAACC
>Ga0105046_10001395_pt1 | contig 37135 bp, 29 predicted proteins | sample MAT03_FD_78385 | JGI IMG/M metagenome (GOLD analysis project Ga0105046, IMG submission 78385) | Freshwater microbial communities from Lake Fryxell liftoff mats and glacier meltwater in Antarctica - MAT-03 (megahit assembly) | ecosystem: Environmental > Aquatic > Freshwater > Ice > Liftoff... | reverse complement strand
CTGCGAGAGTGAACTACACGATAACACGATCGTCGTGGAACAGGGCAACACTCTCTCACGAAGTCTCGGACAGGAATGTCCAAGCTACAGGGACTTCATCATTCATCAACACCCTGGTTGTCTTCTTCCTGTTGTCGAATAGATTCAATCGCTTCCTCTGCCGAACAAACGACGCATCCCGGCAGTCGGCCTTCCCGGTCGCAGGCAGCAAGAGTGTCCAGGGCTTCGTTGTCTTCCGAGTTTGTCAGTCTGCGTTTCGCTCGATGCATTTTTGCGATCTTCAAACTTTGCGTCTTAAAATTGTCCGATCGATTCCTCACCTGCGGCTGATCCCAGGGCTCCCCAAACTCCATAGGGACTGGGAACGTACTGTGTTGCCGGTGGTGGTGATTCCGAGTTTCCGGTGTCAATGCTGTCACTGATGAATCGGACAGCGCCGTCGCACAGAAGTACACAGACACCTCCGGGATGCCGACTTGTTGCGTTGGTGAAGTACTTGCACGACGGGCTGTTGGGTCCCATTGCCGTTGTGACCGTATACACAGACAAATTCCAACCGGTCGCCCAGAGTCGACCATTTCCCAGGCGATTGCCTCGTCCACCGTAATTCGCTCCAAACTTCGCTCGGCATTGTCGAGGCGAATCGGCATCATCATCGTGACTGCTGTTGCCGAGAAACTCGTCGGGTGATATGACGAGTGCTTTTTCGCTCATCAGCACTGTATGACTGGTCCCATCCGTGATGTCCCGCCATCGACGTGTCTCACCCGCGTTTGGCGAAAACGGGCCGCGAGCAAAGGCACCGCTGGCGGGGCTCCCAAGGACTGGCGAGATTCCCGGAAAGACACCGCACCAATCACCGAGGCTCAAATGATAACTTCGACTTGGCCCACCAAGCCCATTGTCTGTGAACGGAGCCGGAACAGGCGATGAAGGGCAAAGCAAAATCGAAAGATTCGAGGGCGGATGCGGAAACGTGGCCATCCCCGGAAAGCCACCCTGATTCGGAGCGGTCGCGATGGAATTCCACAATGCCGATTGATCGAAGAACGGCAATAGCATCACAATGCCGCTCAGATTGCCCTGATTCGACATTTCTTCCCCATCAGTGCCGCCGTTGTTGGGTGGCAGATGTTGGTGAACTGATTCGTAATTGTGAATTGCCAGGCCAAGCTGCTTCAGATTGCTTCGGCATTGTAAGCACCGAGCCGCTTCGCGCGAACGTTGGATGGCCGGAAGGAGCAATGCCAGCAGCACTCCGATGATCGCCAGACTGACCAACAATTCAATGATCGTGAACCCACGAACCGGTTCTGACCTCTTTATAATGTTCATGTTTAGCATTCCGCTGGTTATGAAAGGCATATGGCTTCTGCATATCTGCACGTGTCGCACTTCAGTTGTAGAGACTGCGGATGCCGAATATTGTCTAAGAGTCTGTCCGGCATAAATTTGGCATGAAACGCAATGAATTGAAGCAAATACCCTCATTTTAACATAGATGGCTCAGTTCGTTATTTTCAATCGATTCAGTTGTCTCCTGAGTTTCCCTTGTAGATCACCACTTTCGGCAAGGCCGCAAAATCACGGTATTTATTTCCGGACAGAGCTATCGGTGCGAGTCTTGAAAAAAATTGATGATTAGGTCGTCTCGATGGGTATCACCTCCAGATTTTGAATCCTGGAAAACTCTCGTGCGTTCGTAGTCATAACTGCGTAGCCCAGGGATAACGCTGTTGCAGCTATCCAAAGATCGTGGTATCCAATCGTAGTTCCCTTTTTAGTAAGCTCTGCTGCAAGGGCGGCGTGAATGCGAGCGACAGAAAGGTCGATCCCAAGGATCGGAAATTGACGCAGCAGGGCCTCGACAAAGTGACTTCTTGCGTTTCGACGCATGACTGTGTCTGCCCGGTGAACTCCCACCAATAATTCCGATGCAGAGGTAAGGGCAATGAATCCTGGTCGATCTAGTTGCAACAAGCGTGATTCGACTGAATGACCTCGGCGTTCCCACAAAATAAAGACGCCAATATCGACTACAATTCCCATGGGTCAGAAGTTTCCTTGAAACTGCTGCGTACTGATTCGACGTCCCTGGCAAACGATTCTGCATCCTCACCCAACGACGGAATCGTGGCCATTATCGACGCGAAATCCTTCATCGAAACCGATTTCTTCACGGGGATCAGTTGAGCAATTGCAACCAAACCGTCGGTAAACTCGACCGCAACTTGATCTTTCGTAACGTGACGCACGAGACCAGCCCAGTCGATGTCCAGATTCGAAATGTCTTGCTTTTCCAAAATTCTCTCCCAAAGTGCTGCTCGATAGTTGGAAAGGTCCAAGTATACCCACTTCTCACAAGCAAAACAAAATCGAAAGCAGCCAGGAATTCGGGAGCCATGAGCCAGGAATTCGGGAGCCATGCACATTGATTTGAAAATGCGCGAGATTTGCGGCAGTTACAGTGTCAGTTGGGTTTGGCGATGTACGGGCAAAAATGCAGGAATAGTGAGAACCGGTAATTGTCTTCATGAGTTCAATTTGATCGCCCAGCAACCGGATCTGCCAACTCGATCACACGCTTCCAGAACCGGACGGTGGCGCGTGGCACCGGATTTATTCCTGATTTATTGTGTTGATAAGCGACGATGAGGGATCCCGACCTGAGGACATGTCGGGCGACATTAGTCTTCGCCCTGATTCTCCTCTTCCAGTTGCCGGATGTATTCAATTGCCTCTTCCGCAGAACACACCACGCGGCCCGGCAGTCGGCCTTCACGGTCGCAGGCGGCAAGAGTGTCGAGGGCTTCGTTGTCTTCTGAGTTTGTCAGTCTGCGTTTCGCTCGAATGCCCGCCGTTCCGTCGTGAACGCGCTGTGCCAGTCCGTGATTTTCGATGAGCCATTGAGTTCGCTCAGAGATGTAGCCATTCAGCACGTTCAGTCCGGCGGCAATGTGGTCCAGCGGATCGATGCCCTTGCCGACATCATGCAGCAGCGCGGCGAGCAGCAATTCTTCGTCCCACGGAAATTTTTCGCGGGCCAGTTCGAACACCTGCAGGCTGTGGTACAGCACGTCTCCTTCCGGATGAGAATTACGATCCTGACGAACACGATCCAGCGGCAGCAGCAGTGCCAGAAAATAGTGATAACGCCGATTTTCGACGTTCGGATCGGCGTCGGCTTTAATCTCGCCGTCGGCTGCGACAAGCTGCTGCAGCGACTGACGAATTTCAAAGTCTGTCGGCAGCGCTTCCGGCGGGATATAGCTCCGCGTGAGTGATCTTGCCGCGCGCCATTTCGCCTGCGTGTAGTTGGTTTCCTTGCGCGTACTCATCAGCCGAGCGGCTTCAAAGCAGATTTCACGTCGCAGTCGATCAAGTTCCATGAGGTTCACTCATTATGTTCGGAGGGAATTCGGCGACCGTGCGGATCGGTCGATGGAGCTGCAGTGACCTCGTTCAGGCGATCGCGGAGTTCGCGGTTGGTGAAGTGCTCCAGTTTCTCCGCCTGACCGTGAATTCGATTCACTGCGACGCCACCCTCCGACACCAGATACTGTTCCCACAAGCGGTGCGATCGGACCAGCACCGATCCAAGGTCACGTCCGGCATCCGTCAGACGAAATCCGGATTCTGACCGAATCACATGGCCCTTGCGAACGTTTCGGTTCATCAGCCATGCCGCCAGCCACGGGCGAGACAGCAGCACCGAACTGAGTTTCTGCGATGACACGGCACAATCCCGGGAGCGCTCATCCATTCTGTACAACAACGCAATCAGGTCTTCGGACAGAATTCGCAGCGCGAGTTTCTGCCTGCGCACGATTCGCACGATGACACCGTTGCGAGGCGAGACCAGTGACGCGATAAAGAACAACATCCCCGCACTCAGCGCGATCATCCCGGATGTGCTGGTGCTCTGATATCCGAACGCATGTGGCACCAGGACCGCCGACAGATGTCCGCACACGGCCGACAGGATTGCGATGAAGGTGCTGCAGAAGATCATCATCCCCAGACGTTCTGTCAGCAGATACGCGGTCGCGGGCGGTACAACAAACATGGCCACCACCAGAATATTGCCCGCCGTTTCGAAACTGGCCACGGCGGTCACGGCCACGATCACCATCAGCAGATAATGCATCAACCGCGCGCTGAATCCGACACTCGTCGATAACGCCGGATCAAAGGCGCTCAGTTTCAGTTCTTTGAAGAAGAGCACCACGAACAGCAGATTGACAATCGTCACGACCCCCAGCACGATGACTACGCGCGGAATCGGTTGGCCGGCCACATCCAGCGTATCCAGAGGCGTCATTTCGATCGCGCCATACAGCACGCAGCCGGGATCGAGATCCACATGATCCGCCGCCTGCACAATCATCACGAGACCGATGGCAAATAACGTCGTAAACACGACGCCCATCGACGCGCCTTCATCGACGTCGCCGAAATTGCGAATCCATTCAGTAAACAGGGCCGTCAGAATTCCAACAATCACAGCGCCCAGAAACATGGGGAAACTGGATCGACTTTCGCTGACGAAAAATGCCACGGCCAGGCCAGGCAGGATCGCATGACTGATCGCGTCGCCGAGCAGACTCATACGCCGCAACAGCAGAAAGTTTCCGGGCAACGATGCGGCGACGGCACACAGCATCCCGGCCAGCACAATCCAGCCGTCGTAGGCCCATGACCAGTTTTCGAGGCCGCTCATGGCATTCGATCTTTCTCAAAGGGCGATTGCGATTTGTCTGCGGACACCGTCGATAGCCCGGCGGAGGATTCCAGCGGATGCGGGCTGGCGACGACGCCACGCGACGTTCGCTGCTGAGCGAGGAGTTGTTCCAATTGGGCAATGAGTTCCGGTTCCAGCACGTGTTCGATGGCGTCAGCCGCCTGATCAACACGCCCCGGTGCGACATCAGCCTGCGTAATCAGGTACAATTCCCACAATCGATGTTCATGGACTAACCGAGATGCTTCTGCCAGGCCAGCGTCCGTCAGCGAAAGACCGCCGTCATCTCTGCGCACAAGCAGACCGTGGCGGCGACAACGTTCGATCTGCCGCGACAGTCGAAACGACGACCATGTGCGCATCGCCAGCAGTTGAGAAAACGGCATGCTGATTTCCGCAGGATCCGCCGCCGATTCGCGTGTTTCCAGCAGTTCGTACATTCCGCGGAGAAGATGCTGCCGATCGACTGATCGATTCAGTTCCCAGCGCCGCGCGATTCGTACCAGCACACCGCGTGAGCGTCCAAAGAGCAGGCTGAAGAAAAACAAACTGCTGCACACGATCACGATCATGGCACCAGACGGCAGATTTGGAAACACGGCGCTCATCGCCGATCCTGCGAGTCCGCCGACACCACCGATGCCGGACGAAATCAGCATCATTCGTTTCAGGTCATGCGTCCAGAACCGCGCGGCTGCGGCTGGGATCACCAGCAACGCGATCATGAGCACCAGCCCGACAGCCTGCAGACCAATAATGGTCACGACGACAACCAGTGCCATTAACAGCAGATCGAGGACCAGCACTGGGTATCCGCGCGCCCCGGCGAAGCCTTCGTCGAAGCACAGCAGCGTGAGTTCCTTAAACAGCAGTGCGATGATGATCACGGAAAGCAGACCGGCGACTGCGATCAATTGCGCATCGCTGGCAATCATCGAAGCCGTCTTGCCGTAAATGAATGATTCCAGTCCCGCCGCATGGCCTGACGGAACCTGCTGCACGATCGTCAGAATGGCGATGCCGGCCCCGAAGAAAACGCTGAGCACAATCCCGAGCGCCGCGTCTTCCTTCAATCGTGTCAGATTGCGAATATACAGGATCGCCACCACGCCCAGGGTGCCGCTCAGGGCCGCACCTGTCAGCAAAATCGGCAGCGATTTTCCATCGAGTCCCAGATATGGTGCGAGTAGAAACGCCAGCCCTACACCCGGCAGCGTGGCATGACTCAGGGCATCGCCCATCAGCGCGCGGCGGCGAAGCAAAGTAAAACTTCCCACCAGTCCAGCCGCCATTCCCAGCAGTCCGGTCCCCAGCATTACGACGCGTGTGTTGTAGTCCTGAAGCAGGAGAACTCGTTTCCATTGCCCCCATTCCGGCCATGTGATTGACCGATTGGTGAGTGATTCTGCCACGGCAAGTAACGACGAATGGAATTTGAGATCTGAGATTTGAAATCCGTCTGTGAACACAGTCAGAATCAGCAACACACTCACAGTGTTCGCTCCCGTCGGCGCATGGCTTCGGTGGCTTCATCGAGCAGCGTCAACCGACCGCCGTAGGTGCGTTCCAGATTCTCGCGCGTGAACACGTCCTTCGTCGGACCGCTGGCCACGACGCGCATGTTGAGCAGGACCACCGAATCAAAATACTCCGGCACAGTCGGCAGGTCATGGTGAATGACGAGCGCCGTTTTTCCAGCCCTCCGCATTTCACGCAGGATCTCCACGATGGCTTTTTCCGTCGCTGCATCAACTGCCGCAAACGGTTCATCCATCAGATACAAATCCGCATCCTGAACCAGTGCGCGAGCCAGAAACGTGCGTTGCTGCTGACCGCCGGAAAGCTGGCTGATCTGTCGATTCGCGAGTTCACTGATGCCCACCTGTTCCAACGCTTTCCGCGCGATGTCACGATGCCTGCGACGGACCGGCATACACCAGCCAATTTTCCCATACAGCCCCATCGTGACAACATCGAGCACGCTGATCGGAAAATCCCAGTCCACACTTTCACGCTGCGGAACATAGCCGACTCGATGACGACTCTGTCGGTAAGTCTGTCCGAAAATTTCGACACGTCCCGATGCTTTCGGCACCAGATCCATAATTGCCTTTAACAACGTGCTCTTTCCGGCTCCGTTCGGTCCGACAACGCCGACAAGTTGCCCCGGCTGCACCTCAAGATCGACATCCCAGATCACGGGCTTGCGATGCCAAGCCACGGTCAGATCATTTACAGAAAGCGGTAAAGACTCGTTCATGGCCGCTCCCTGACTGCCGCCAATTTTCCCAGCAACCCGCCCTCGGGAACAGATCCTCCCAGTGCCCGTGCGACGGTTGTGATATTGTGATCAAGCATCCCGATGTACGTTCCTTCGTAAGAACCCTCCGCACCCATCGCATCGGAAAAAAGTTCGCCTCCGACTTTCACATCGTGACCTCGGGATTTCGCGCCGTCGATCAGCGCCAGCATATTCTTCTGCGGCACACTGCTCTCGACAAACACGGCCGCCACTTTTCGTGCAACAAGCAGATCGACCAGTTCATTGATGCGCTGCAAGCCTGCTTCTGATTCTGTGGAAAGCCCCTGCACGCCGACAACTTCCAAACCGTAGGCGCGGCCAAAATAGCTGAATGCATCGTGGGAAGTCACAAGAATCCGGTTGGTCTGCGGGATTGAGGCAATCGATGACAGCCCGTATGCATGCAGAGCTCGCAATCTTGTACGAAGTGGAATGGCGTTGGCTTTGAAGTCGTCTGCATGCGTTGCATCCTGCCCACTCAAAGCGTCCTCAATGACATCAATGCAGTTGGTCCAGGCCGCAACGTCCATCCAGACATGCGGATCAGGATGCCCGCCCGCACCATCCGGTGAAAGCAGCATTTCCGGAGGCAGGCGGCTTGTGATCGCGAACACCGGGAGTTTTTCACGAACTTTGTTGAGCGTATCTTCGAGCCGACCTTCCAGCATCAGGCCGCTCGAAAACACAATGTCAGCCGACATGATCTGCTGCATGTCGTCGCGCGTGGCTTTGTAGAGATGCGGGTCAACACCTGGCCCCATCAGTTGCTTCACGCCGGTGTGTTCGCCACCGATCTGCTTCACCAGATCCGCCACCATCCCGACCGTCGCCAGCACCCTGATCGGCTGTGCGATCTCTGACCCGGAAGTCTGTACAGGGTCCGACGTTTTCTGACAACCCGACAGCAGAACCAAAAGCAAGACAGCAAAGAATCGGAGGCCAGACCCTACATCACGCCCGCAAGACGCCGAGGAAACAGGGGAGCGAGCGGTCTGCATAAAAACCATTCCAAACACGAGGGGGCTTCCATTCTTTCTGAATGTAGCCTTGGCTACAAATCGCACAGACGAAGTCTATCTCCGCACCAATCGTGGTCAAGCAGAAGATTCATGCGAGTGGAATGTCTCACGAATCGGAAGTTTTCCGTCCGTTTTCATCTATAACGCGCTCGGTTAAGGATGGCACATCCGTTTAACCGCCTGGGCATCGCCCCGCGTCGGGGAATCCATGCGCGAGATGCTGCGCGCGGCCCGCTGGGCACGCGGTTAAACAAGCCGATACCGACCAACGGCTTCATTGCTTCAATTGCGCCTGAAACCACGCCCGCACGATCGTCTCGGCATTAGAAACGTCGCCTGGCTCGCGATCGAGTCGTGCCAGATGCTGGGCGCGGACCAGTTTACGGATCACTGAAGCCATGGATGAATCAGCACCTGGATCGAAGACATTCGGATGCACGACGATGCAGTCCCATTCCTGATGGCCGAAACTGAGTGACCAGTTCATGATCCATGAGATTGCATGCACACGCTGTTCATCATTCTCTGCGGTAGCGGTGGCGGGGATGGTGAGCACAACGAGATCCGGTTTCATCGCGCGGACGAGGTCCTTTGCGTCCTGTTCCAGCCGAGCCAGTGATTTTCCGGCAACGGGCCAGGCAGTCACTTCCACTTTGGCGCCGGGATCGTGTTGCTGGATGGCCGATTCCATCATGGCTGCGATGGGTTCGATCGCAAGGACCCTGATGGGATTGCCGGCGGCCAGCAGCGCCTGAGTTCTGATCAGTGCGGGCGGCGGTTCAATGGCATCAAGAGAAGTCTCAGAGCCACTGATGGTGCGCCAGAGTTCCTCCGCCATGCGTTTGTGACCGTCCATGTTCGGATGAATCTCATCACTCATCGTCAGACGCCATGTCCAGGGGGCTCGGGACCTGAGCCGTTCGCATGCCGCATACTGATCACAGACAGGAACCGTTTTCTTGCGCCCCACATCGCGAATCATGTCGCAGTATTCCGTGAGCCTGCTGATGGGTCGACCGTCGGTGTTGAGCACCGCATTCGGCGTGCAGAGGACAACCAGGCATTGTGCCGCGCGGCAACGATCAATCAACTGTTCAAGGTTGGCGCGAAACTGCTCCGGTGGCACGCGTGTCACATCATTCAGTCCAAAGCTGATCGTGACGAGAGTGGGATGATGTTGCAGGACATCCTGCTCAAGTCGCACCAGGCCATCGGTTGTGGTGTGGCCGCTGATTCCCGCGTTGATCACACGAACCTGAGACGAGGGATGAGCCTGCCTGAGGCCCATCTCCAGCATCTCGGGATACGCTCGATGACCGCCCGTGTGATAATAGACGCCTGTGACGCTGTCGCCGAGACAGACGATCGTGGTTTCTTTGTCAAAGGCACTGAGTACCGGTGCAGGGTATGTCACTTTTTTTGCATTGAGCTGATCAAACACAAACTGGAACGCCGCAACCGTGTCGTCATAGTTTGTCTCATGACCACCGTTGGGTCGGTGTATTGAGAGCATGCGTGTGCCCTGCGTCTTCAAGGCCGTCAGCAGTCTCAGCGTGCTGTCCGGAGGCACGAGCGTATCGTTGCTTCCCGTGGTTGCCGCGACGGGCATTGTCAGACGTTCAGGAAACAGCTCAGCCGAACGTTCGCGGTAGACTTCTGGTTTTTCCGTCTTCGTACCGCCGTACGACTCTGCGATGGCGTCCGTGAAATTCGGGTATTCCATCAGGTTGGCAGTGCCATTGAGAGCGACGACGCCATCAACGCAATCCGGATGCATTGCCGCAAAGGCCAGGGCCGAAGTCCCACCCATCGAACCGCCTGAGATCACCACATCGCGAATTCGAAAGCGACCGCTGAGTTCATCGAGCATCTGCAACAGATCTGCCTCCGCGGCTGGTCCCATCCAGGACGTTTTGGCTCGATAGTCGGGTGAAACAAAAATCATCTTCCGCCGCGCCGCCATGTCGCGGGCTCCCTGACATTCAGGTCGCTTGTCCACGGCAAACTGCCATCGATCCGATCCGTGCCCATGCAGGGCGATCATCAGGTCATGTGGAGTATTCAGGTCAAATTCGTCCGGCAAAAGGACAACATAACGCTGCTCCGTGCCGTCGGTTGCTGAAGTGAAGGTAACATCCTCCGGAATTTGAAATCCCTGAGCGTTCGTTCCTGCCGCGCTCAACGACCACACCAGGCTGGCTAGAAAAACAGGGACTTTCAACATGGTGATCTCTTCGTTGAGGAAGACACTTTTCAATCCGAATTGGCTGCCTGCTGCAGCCACCGGGCAAGGTCTCGCTGCAGCAGGAGCACGTTCTGGAAGCGGTCCCACGGTAATTCCATTCCGCCTTCTCCGGATTTGTCGTGTTCCGCTGCCGAGAGAATGACGTTCTGAAGTTGTTCATGAATACAGGCGAGTACGTCTGACATGCGGGCCTGCTGCAGCGTCGTGAGATCCGCAGGCAGCGGTGGACGTTCACTGTGGAACAATGGTGTCACCATACTGTCGCTGTTGATGTTGTCGGCCAGACTAAACTCGGCGTCCGGCGATCCGCCAGCCGGCATCGATCGTCCGTGCGGCCCCAGCAGCGGCAGGAGGGCCTCAATCCTGACGCCTAATTGATGCGCTCGTTCTGCAATCTCTGCATCGCTGCCGAACAACAGCGTACAGCGTCCCAATTGCAGATGATCTCCTGGACGCAGTATCCGCAATTGAACGGGATGCCCGTTGATGCGACTGCCATTGGTGCTGTTCAGATCTGTAAAGATCACATTCCCATGATCGTCCTGAAGTTTGGCGTGCAGACGACTGATCCGTTCGTCATTCAACTGTACACTGTTCACTTCTTCGCGCCCGATGGTGATCGGAGTTTGAAGGTTGCGAAAAATGCGGCCGCGTTCAAGGCCCTCAAGTACTGACAGTGTGACGCTGGCCATTGCAGGGTATAGTCTTTGACGAAAAACAGTTCAGACAAATCGCCGGATGGCTCACAGTCCGAGAACATCTGCCATCGAATACAAGCCCGCACCCTGTGAAACGACGTACTTGGCTGCGGCCAAAGCCCCGTAAGCGTAACTGTCGCGGGTATGACCGCGGACGGTCAGGTCGATCGTTTCGCCCATCATCCCGAATACAACCGTGTGTTCACCGACATTGTCACCAGTCCGCACGGCATGGTAACCGATCTCGTTCAGCGGACGCTGTCCAACCCGACCATCGCGTCCATGAACGTGTCGATCCTGACCCATCTGCTCCGCCACAATCCGACCGAACTGCAACGCCGTGCCACTCGGTGCGTCTTCCTTGAATCGATGATGCCGTTCAATAATCTCGACATCGACGCCGTCCGCGCTGTTCCTGAGAACGCGCGCGGCTTCGGAGACCAGTTTCATCAACAGGTTGACTGCGACACTCATGCTGGGCGACATGACAATCGGGGTAGACTGCGCGGCCGACAGCACAGCATCCCGGAGTTCTGCTGAGATACCGGTCGTCGCGATGACGAGCGGTATACGGCGACTCTCGCACAGCGGCAGCACAGATTGCAGCCCGTCCGGTGTCGAGAAATCTATGATAACATCGACATGCTCATCCAGAGCCGCAGTGATCAGAATCCCGGCGTTACCAGAGCCGGCGACTTCTCCGGCATCGCGACCGAGAACCGGGCTGCCTGACCATTCCAGCGCTGCCGCAAGCGACAGATCAGGGTCGTGCATGGTCAGCGCGACAATCCGCTGTCCCATTCTTCCCCCGGCACCATTCACGCCGACTTTGAGCGGCATACTGTAAATCCCTGATTGTTTGAAAACGCGGTTTCCTGATCCAGTTCATAAATCCGGGACCGTCGCACTACTTTCGGTGATCGATGGCCACGTAATTGCGTTCCGTCGCACCGGTATAAATCTGTCGAGGTCGATAGATGCGGCTGACGTCTTCGTCACGTTGTTCACGCCAATGAGCCAGCCAGCCGGGCAGGCGACCAATGGCAAACATCACGGTGAACATGTCCGTTGGAATTCCCATCGCACGGTACAGAATGCCGCTGTAGAAATCGACGTTCGGATACAGTTTGCGGCTGACGAAGTAATCGTCTTCCAGCGCGACTTTTTCCAGATTGCGGGCGATGTCCAGCAGCGGATCGGAGATTCCCAGTTCGTCAAGTACCTGGCCTGCCATCTTGCGAAGAATGGTGGCCCGAGGGTCAAAATTCTTGTACACGCGGTGACCAAAACCCATCAGTCTGAAATCGCTGTCTTTGTCTTTGGCCTTCATCACGTATTTCTTGTAGTCGTCTCCGTCGTCGTGAATCATCTGCAGCATTTCCAGCACCGCCTGATTCGCTCCACCATGCAGCGGCCCCCACAGCGCACAGATGCCTGCGGAAATGGACGCGAAGATGTTGGCACGGCTGCTGGCCACGATGCGCACCGTCGAAGTGCTGCAATTCTGTTCGTGATCGGCGTGCAGGATCAGGAGCATGTTGAGCGCCTTCACCAGAACCGGATTGATTTTGTATTCCTCCGCCGGCACGGCAAACATCATGTTGAGAAAGTTGGCACAGTACGGGAGATCATTGCGAGGGTAAATCGTGGGCTGACCAATCGACTTCTTATAAGCGTATGCTGCGATCGTGCGAACCTTTGCAATCAGGCGCACGATATTCACGTCAGACCGGTCGTCTACTGTGCCTGGATAGTAGGTCGACAACGAAGCCACCATCGCCGAAAGAATGGCCATCGGGTGCGCATTCGGTGGAAAACCTTCGAAGAACTTTTTCATGTCTTCGTGGATCATGCTGTGATAGGTCAACTGCGCCCGGAAAGCCTTCAGTTGTTCAGCCGTTGGCAGTTGGCCGTAGAGCAGCAGCCAGGAGGTTTCGACAAAATCCGAGCGCTCAGCAAGCTGTTCGATCGGATATCCTCGATACCGCAGAATCCCTTTGTCTCCATCAATGAACGTGATGGAACTCTGGCAGGCACCCGTGCTGTTAAAGCCAGGGTCCATCGTGATTGCGCCGGATTGACTGAGCAGTTTCGTGATGTCAATCGCCGTCTCATGTTCCGTGCCACGAATCACCGGCAGTTCGTACGATTTCCCATCCAGACTCAAACTGGCCGTTGACATATCACAATTTCCCTGCGAGCAAAATTTGTTGGAGAAAACAAGGTCTCAGGACATCAGCCAGAACCGTACTGAAACCGTACGATTCGGATTCCGCAAATCGAATTTCTGAAATTTACCCATGGTATCATTGTATCGGCGGTGCCGTCAGACTGCGCGAGTCTGAGACGAGAGTTTGCCAGGAAACGTTATCACGAGCCGCTCAAAAGTAAACTCAACGGCGATTCCTGGTCTTTTTTGAGAGCAAAAGTGCAGTGCATCACTTGTTTCCGGCATCTGCGTGTCGGCGGAGTGACAACGCCGTGCGATCACTGCATTTTCGGCACATGCAGCCACTCCCGGTCGTATGCAGCGGCGGAGTCTGCTTGTGTCGATGCCGGCGGGGCGATGATTGCCTGAGTCAGTGAGCGTCGGTGAGATTCTGCATCCATGCGATCTGTCAGGGCAGGATGCGGAGGGCCTATGCTTTGCGACCCCGAACGAAATGTCGGGAACTCACCGCCAGTTCCATGATTGGAAAGAGGACATTCGGCTATGCGTACGATTGCAGTGATGAATCAAAAGGGTGGCGTCGGCAAGACGACATCGAGTGTCAACCTTGCAGCCGCACTGGCGCGCGAAGGACGCCGCGTCTGTCTCATGGATCTTGATCCGCAGGGCCATGCGTCGTTTCATGTCGGTGTCGAAGCCGGGCCGGAAATGCCGACTGTTTATGACGTCTTCACACAGCAGGTGACGCTGGACGAAACGCGGCAACTGGTAGGTGAGAATCTGTCGCTGGTTCCGGCAAACATCGATCTGGCTGCGACCGAAGTGGAGCTGGCCACCGCGTCCGGTCGCGAATTCTTCCTGCGCAATTCCATGCAGCACTGGAAGGAACAAAATCGTTTCGATTATGTCGTGATGGATTGCCCGCCTTCGCTGGGCATCCTGACCATCAACGCATTGACGACCGCCAGTGAAGTCTTCATTCCGCTTCAGCCACACTTCTTCGCACTCCAGGGACTCTCAAAACTCTTTGAAACAACAGCACTGGTCACGCGGCGATTGAATCGTGATCTCCGCGTCACAGGCATTCTGATGTGTCTGTATGAATCAGGAACGCGTCTGGCCGCCGACGTCACTGAAGACCTGCGGCTGTTTCTGAGCACAAGTGACAGCAATACTCCGTGGGCGACGGCTCAGATTTTCAAGACGCGCATTCGGCGCAACATCAAACTGGCCGAAGCGCCAAGTTTCGGCCAGTCAATCATTGACTATGCTCCGACCTGTCCTGGTGCCATCGATTACATCGCCATGGCCCGGGAAATCCTCGCGATGGAAGCTCAGATCGCTGCAACCTCGAAGCCGTCCGTCACCCGCGCTGCGTAACCGATGTTGATTATCACTCTTTCGGTTCCGGCGCAACGATTGTCTGCCGATCACGAAGCTGCTGCCAGCTGATGATCTCGATCCCCATGGCTTCAATTTCCCGTTTCACAATCCGGCATGGTCACAATCCCGAATGCGTTGACAGGAAAAAAAGTCTGGTCCGCAGGTTCGCTGAAAGGCTGCTTCGCGGCAAGTGTCGTCAAGGATTGATGCCGCCGCAGATTTGGCGGATCTTGTTCTGGTCGCGACTGGTGTTATCTGGAAAGGGATTTTACGGACCTTACGGGTCCAATTCGAAAATCACCCTTGCCTTTCACTGCGATTCAAAGCATGATTTGTTTTAAAAATGGTGACCCATTTTTAAAAGTCTCGTGACTCCCGGAAAGACTTCAGTGTCCGAATTCGTCAACAATCACAGAACGCTGCAGCAGGTTATTTGCCTTCTGATTTGTGTCTGCGCCTGGCGTGGGCCAGTGCCTGTGTTGCACGATCATCATGCACTGACCGACTCGGGATTGCAGGAAAGACACGCTCAGGCGTTTCATGATGGGCAGCCGATCGACGAAATCGTGGGTTTGCACTGGCATCTGGCATTTCCTGAAGACCTGACCGGCGATCAGTGCCCTGTTCGAGACGAAGCGACATCAGAACTGCCACTGTTTGCGTGTGCGTCGGCAGCGCTGTCCTTTGGATTCTCAGAAGCTCAGACGCTGCAACTGAACCTGCGTGCGAGTGGGGACTACTTCGTTTGTGACGTCGTGATTCTGAATCATGTACCTCTGCCGGCCATGGCCACGACCGCGCCACGTTCGTTTCTGCAGACGCTGCTCAGCGAAATTCCGCTTTCGGCAGTGACCGGCGTTTGCCTGGTTTAGACGTGAATCTCTGTGTGTCGCCGATGATCCGGCGAATCTTGCTTTGCGTATGCTCAGCCGCGAGGCTTTGAGCCGCAGGTTTTCACAGAGGTGCTCAAGCCATGAAGTCACGTATACTCATCGGTGCTGTTGTTCTTACAGTGGCAGCGGTCGCCGCTTATGGTGGACGCCGTTATTTTTCTGCAGCAACATCTTTCGGTATTGATCCGTCTCCGGAAGCGGCTGACGACGTCGCAAAGACAAGTGATCCGAAGTCGGTGAAATTGCCGCCGGATAAGCTCAAAGCCGCCGGCATAACCCTGACCCAGGTCGTGACGGCGCTGCTGCGTCCGGAGAACGACGTTCCGGGCCGTCTGAAATACGATGATCGACGACATGTCGAAGTTCGCACGGCGACACCTGGGATTATTACGAATGTCTGCGTCAATCCCGGCGATCATGTCAAAGCCGGCGACGTGCTGATTGAACTCAGCAGCTCCGAAGTCGGCAACGCGCGAGCCGATGTGCTGCAACGAACTTCGGAGTTGAAACTGGCGACAGAAAACCGTGACTGGGAAAAGGAGATCTGCGATGGCCTCGCAAAACTGTCGGCGGCCATTCGAGATCGAGTGCCTATCGAACGTATCAAACTGGAATTCAGGGACGTTACGCTCGGCAAGAACCGCGAGCAACTTCTTTCGGCCTACTCCGACGTATTACTCGCCGAATCACTCGTTAATGCTGTCCAGGAAAATGCCGGGAGCGGCGTCGTGCCCGGGCGGATCATCGAAGAACGCATCAACAGCCGTGACAATGCCGAAGCCACGCTGCTGACGGCACTGGAGAGTCTTACGTTTACAGCCAACGTCAGCCTGCGGCATGCGGAAACACAAGCAGACGACCTCGAACGGAGGCTCAGCATCAGTCGGCAGGCTGTGCAGACGTTGTTGGGACAAAGCGCAGCGGATGAGACACCAGCGGCAAAAAATGGCACCGGCACGAGCGTCAGCCGGGAGGAGATTCCCGAATCACTGTCGCTCGTGCAACTGCGAGCTCCGTTTGCGGGAACGATTGAACGACGTCTGTTCTCTCCGAGTGAACGAGTTGCCGCAGGCGACGCGGTGCTTACCCTGGCCGATACTTCCACCCTGTGGGTCTATGCCGATCTTCGCGAACGAGAATGGAAGGCTCTGGTCCTGAAACCGGGCGACGAAATCCGGGTCGAGCCGTCAACACCGGGTGCCAAACCGCTGGCGGCTCGTGTGCATTTTGTCGGACGAGAAGTGGACCTTTCGACGAACGCAATTCCACTGGTGGCCGTGATCGACAATATCAACGGCCAATTGCGCCCCGGTATGTTTGTGCAGGTTGCCGTCCCGCTCGCCGAATCGCGGCAGGCCTTGACAGTGCCGGAATCATCTGTCCTTGAACACGACCAACGGACGTTTGTTTTCAGTCCGGGCGATGACGGCAGCTTTCGTCGAATCGACATTATCCCCGGGCTGCGCGTGGATGGAGTTGTCGAAGTGATCTCGGGACTGGCTGAGGGTGAGCAGGTTGTGACGAGCGGCGGTTTCTACCTGAAAAGCGAAATGCTGCTGGACGGCGAAGAGTAACGTGGCCATGTGAGGTGAGCGGCTGGGCGTTAGCCCTCCGAGTACACCCTGATGCCTGACACGGAGGGCTGACGCCCTGCCGCTCGCCAAAACAAACTTTCTGACGGTAAGAAACCATGCTCGCTCAAGTCATCAAACTGACTCTTGAAAATCGCTTCCTGGTTCTGACTGGAACAGCCCTGATGGCCGTCGCCGGTCTGAACGCGGCCCTGCATCTGCCGATCGATGCAGTCCCGGACATGACGAATGTTCAGGTGACAGTCATGACCGATGCCGGCTCACTTTCGCCGGTTGAAGTCGAACGCTACGTGACGCAACCGGTAGAAGTCACGATGGGTGGACTGCCTGATGTCGAGCAACTTCGTAGTGTTTCAAAATTCGGAATATCCGTCGTGACTATCGTGTTTAAGGAAGGTTCAGAGATTTACCGTGCACGGCAACTCGTGGCCGAGCGCCTGAGTGCTGCGGCTGCACTGATCCCTGCCGGATACGGAACCCCGGAAATGGGTCCGCTGACTACTGCGCTGGGCGAGATCCTGCAGTTTGAAGTGCGGGGCGGAGGATATTCGCCGATGGCCCTGCGAACCGTACTGGAATGGGATGTCGCTCCTCGCCTGCGCGAAGTGCCGGGTGTCACTGAAATCAATACACACGGCGGATATTATCAGACATTTGAAGTGCGCCCGGACCCGGCTCTGCTGTCCAGCTATTCGCTGACGTTCGCTCAGATCTTCAACGCTCTGGAATCCAACAACGCAGCGGCGGGCGGCGGATATGTGATTCATCATGGCGAACAGAGATTCGTGCGCGGCCAGGCACTGGTTAAAAACATCTCCGATATCGAACAGATCGTGATTCGTCGCGAAGCAGGCGGCACACCACTGCTCATCCGCGATATCGCTGCCGTTTCGATCGAGCCGATGACACGCCAGGGGGCTGTCACTCGAGATGCTCGAGGCGAAGCGGTGACCGGACTGGTCATGATGCTGATCGGAGAGAATTCACGCGAAGTCGTCGGGCGTGTCAAGGAACGGATCACGGCAATTGAGAAAACCCTGCCTCACGGAGTACGGATTGAGATTATCTACGACCGCTCCGCCCTGATCGGTCGCACGCTGAACACGGTGCTGAAGAATCTCTTTGAAGGTGGAGCTCTGGTGATCCTCGTGCTGCTGGTGATGCTCGGCAGTTTTCGAGCCGGATTGATTACCGCAATGGCAATCCCGCTTTCGATGTTGTTCGCTACCAGTATGATGCATGCTTTCGGCGTGACTGCCAGCTTGATGAGTCTCGGAGCGATCGACTTCGGGCTGATCGTGGATTCTTCCGTGATCATGGTCGAAAACTGCATACATCGGCTGTCGCACAATTCGAAAGGCAGAAATCGGATTGATGTGATTCGTGACGCTGCGATTGAAGTTCGTAAGCCGACAATGTTTGGAGAACTGATAATCTCCATCGTCTACCTTCCCATTCTGATGCTGCAGGGAACGGAAGGGAAACTGTTTCGCCCCATGGCCCTCACCGTGTTGTTCGCGCTCGGCGGATCGCTGATACTTTCGATGACGTTTATGCCGGCCATGGCGTCGCTGGCTTTGCCAAAGAAAATGTCCGACAAGGACGTGATGCTGATTCGCTGGATCAAGTATTTCTATACACCGATCGTGACGCGTGCGATTGCCAGTCCTGTCATGACAACCCTACTGGCAGGCCTTGTGTTTGCGATCAGTATTCCGGTCGGTATGAACCTTGGTGCCGAGTTCATGCCGCGCCTGGAAGAAGGGGATCTGCTGGTCGAAGCCGTGCGACTGCCCAGCGCGACACTGGAGGGCGCGATTGGCATGTCACAGCAGATTGAATCGGAACTGTTGCAGTTTCGAGACGAAGTGAGGACCGTCTTCTGCAAGACAGGTCGACCGGAAATCGCCAACGACGTGATGGGTGTCCATCAGACCGATGTGTGGGTCATGCTGAAGGATCATCATGAATGGCGACCGGGAATCACGCGCGATGACCTGATTGCGGAGATGTCTGAAAGGCTGAACAGCAGCATTCCCGGCGTAGCGTTTGGGTTTACACAGCCGATTGAAATGAGAGTCGATGAACTCGTGGCGGGGGTCAAGGCCGACGTCGCGGTCCTGATCTACGGCGATGATCTGGAAACACTGGCAAAGCTGTCGAAAGATATCGAGCGGACTCTTCGATCAATTCCAGGGGCGGTTGATGTGAAGGCCGACTATCAGGCGAATCTGACCACTGTGACCATCGTCCCCGATCGTGCGGCAATGGCCCGCTATGGCGTTGAAGCGCAACAGGTGATGGACGTTGTTGAGGCGCTCGGCGGCCGCAATGTCGGAACTATCTTTGAGGGTCGCGCTCGGTTTCCGATTCGCGTCCGTATTCCGGATGACTGGCGATCAGAAGTCGATCGAATCAAACAGCTGCCTGTGGCTGAAGCTGGCGGCAAGCCTGTTCCACTCGATGATCTGGCGGAGATTCGCATTGAAGAAACGCCTCCGAGTGTCGAGCATGAATCCAATCGCCGCCGCACTTTCGTTTCTGCAAATGTCCGCGGACGGGACATGGCTACATTTGTGACTGACGCACAGCACGCGGTGGGAAAGGAGGTGGCTGTGCCGACTGGTTATGAGATTCGCTGGGGCGGTGACTTTGAAAACCTGAAGTCCGCAAGTCAGCGTTTGATCATGATCACGCCAGTCGTATTGCTGCTGATTTTCCTGTTGCTCTACACGTCATTCAAATCCACGCGACTGGCCCTGCTGATTTTCATGGCCGTTCCCATGGCGGCCAGCGGCGGAATTTTTGCCCTCAAACTGCGAGGGATGCCGTTCAGCATCTCGGCGGGTGTCGGCTTTATCGCGTTGTTTGGAGTCGCGGTTCTCAACGGGCTCGTCTGGGTCAGTGCAGCAGAACATCTGCGAAAACAGCGAATGCCGTTGCTTGAAGCGACACGCGAAACCGCTTTATCTCGCCTCCGTCCGGTCCTGATGACTGCGTTTGTGGCCAGTCTGGGCTTTCTTCCGATGGCGCTGTCAACCAGCGATGGTGCGGAAATGCAGCGTCCGTTGGCTTCCGTCGTGATTGGCGGTCTGATCACATCAACGTTACTCACATCGATCGTCGTGCCGGCAATTTATCCGTGGTTTGCGAAGGGGCTTTCGTTCGAAGAAGACAGCGATGACGTCGCGGTAGAAGCTGAGTTTGGTGACGTGCCAAAGTGAAGCCCGATCGACTCGAAGAGTCAGGCTAGTGCTCTATCACGCATTCATTGATGGGGTGTGTGCCACTGGCTTGGCCTGTGCTCCCCATCTGCAGGAAGCATTGGCAAAGCCAGTGGCACACATCAAAACACAACTAGCAGGGCACTAGGTTGCTTCAGCATGTTCAATGATTGTTATGTCGGCACTCGGGATTTGGCCGATTGCCTGACGCGGGATGCGGCATCGCATCCGGACGCGCGTCGATGATTCGTCGGTGTAGGTGCGGCTGAGTTCTTCTGCGTGTTGAGTCAGCCAGGCCAGAAGCCGACCGTTCCCGACACTGGCCTCAATTTCAATTTCCGCAAATCCGCCCGACAATCGCTCGGCAACGATGCCCGCCAGTTTATCGAGTCCCATCCCCGTCGCCGCGCTGATCGTCACTGTATCTTCGTAGTGTCTCCGCAGGACATCGACCATCGATTGATCTTCGACTCGATCTACCTTGTTCAGTACCAGCAACACGTTTTTGACCTGAATACCGATCTCATCCAGCACTTTATACACCGTCTGAATCTGACGTTCGGCTTCAGGGCTGCTGGCATCGACCACATGCAGCAACAGATCGGCGTGCCGAGCCTCTTCCAGAGTCGATCGGAAGGACGCGACCAGATGGTGTGGCAGATTGCGAACAAAACCTACCGTGTCACTCAACAGCACATCGCCAAAATTCGGCAGCTTCCAGCGACGAGTACGCGTGTCCAGAGTTGCAAAAAGTTTGTCTTCAACCAGCACATCTGCGCCCGTCAATGAACGCATCAATGTGCTCTTGCCGGCGTTGGTATAACCCACGATGGATACCGTGGGTTGTTCACGCCTTAATGAAACTGTTCGAACTCGCCGGGATTCAACTTCGCGCAGCTTGCTCTTCAGTTCCGAGATACGTTTGTCAATCAATCGTCGGTCGGTTTCCAACTGCTTTTCACCAGGACCACGGCCAGCACCCAGACCGCCAAGGCCGCCGCCGCCCATGCGTTCGAGGTGTGTCCACATGCGTTTCAAACGCGTGCGGAAATACAGCAACTGCGCCAGCTCAACCTGCAGCATGGCTTCGTGCGTTCGGGCATGCGTCGCAAAAATATCCAGAATCACTTCGCTGCGATCCACAATCGGCTTTTCGAGCGACTGTTCCAGCGCGCGTCCCTGCGATGGCGTGAGATTGTTGTCAAAGATCACAACCTGGGCGTCGGTCTGCAGCACCAGTTCCTTGAGTTCTTCCAGCTTTCCGCGACCGATGCAAACGGACGGATGCGGCGTCTCACGCAGCTGCGTCATTTCGCCGACAACTTCGACTCCAGCCGTTCTCACAAGCCCCTTAAGTTCATCGAGCGCGCCGGTCCTCGCAAAAGCATCATCCGGATGGAACACTCCCACTAAAATGGCACGTTGACTGCCGACTTTCAGCGAATCTCGTTTTGGATCACCCAAGTTTCATATCCTTTAAGAATCTACCAGTTAAGCATCGAGCCGTTTATCACTGTTTTATCAGCCGGAACGCGCTAGCGTCCGGTTCCGTGGAAACCGTGAGCTAGCGCTCAACGGCTGATTTTGACGAGACACTTATTGACCGCTCGATGCTAAATGAAGCGAGCTTGATCGTCTGACACGAAGGCCCACGATTTCTGCATTGTATACCGCGCTCGTTGCAGAGTGAATCGTTGAGCCGCAGTCACAGACCAGGGCGTCAGGCCAATTCACGCAGGAGAGTATGTTCTGTGACACGGGGGGCAGCGGAGCGTTCGCAGAATCTGGGGAAAAGCGGTGCCCGATCGCTCCGAAATCTGTCGAGTTCAGCTACGATCCGGTCCCCGTTTGCTCCCTCCAGCCTGGTCCCACCACATGACACGCCAACAGGATCCAGTTGTCAATTCTTCATTTCGTGAAGCCATTGTCGTCGCCAGCATCTGGCTGATTGCCATGACATGGACGATCACCGTCTGCTATCGCATGGGCTATAACCGGCCCGTGGAGGAACTGAAATTCGTGTATGGATTTCCGGACTGGATCTTCTGGGGAATCGTTGTTCCATGGTGTGTCTGCACTGTCGTCTCATGCCTTTTCAGTGCATTGCTGTTTCGTGACGGGAATCTGGGTGAGGACGTCGAAAATGCCGACGATCCTGGATTGGGGGGCTGAGCCATGCACGAGGCCACTCTTCTCCACTTCAAAAACCTTAGGAATCAACTGCTGATTCTGGCCGTCGATCCGCCTGCGCCCCGTGCAGGTTACGGCGCGATGTTTATGCTCGTCCTGTTCATTCTGGGATCGGTCTGGATTGGCGTGATGGCCAATCGAGCGACTCAGAGCGGCGGATTCATGAAAGGCTTCTTCCTTGGCAACCGAGGCTTGGGGGCCTGGGCGCTGGCGTTGACCGCGACCGTCCAGAGTGGCGGTACATTCATGGGATTTCCATCGCTGGTCTACAAACACGGCTGGATCGTGGCGTTGTGGATCGGCAGTTACATGGTCGTCCCGCTCACTGGATTTGGTATTATCGGAAAACGACTGGCACATTTGAGTCGTCGCACGGGAGCCATCACGGTCCCCGATCTGTTCCGGACTCGCTTCAACAGCCCCGCTGTCGGATTGACCTGTACGATCTTTTTGCTGCTCTACATGTCGTTCCTGATGTTCGCACAGTTCAAAGCCGGAGCGATCGTCATGCAACTGGCCTGGCCGGATTCGTCCGAACTCTCAGTGGCTGAAGACGCAACCCCCGCGTCCGAAATCACATATGATATCGTTCTGCCGGGTTATACGATTCAGCTGACGCGTTACCACATCGGACTACTGATTTTTTCAAGTACCGTCGTGGGTTATACGCTCATTGGTGGCTTTTTGGGGGCTGTGTGGACGGACCTGTTTCAGAGCTTGTTGATGTTCGTCGGCGTGATGATCCTGCTCTATGCGTCGCTGACGGCGGCGGGAGGACTCGAAAACGCGACGCTGACTTCGCTGAAAAATACGGGGCCAGGTTATGTGATGGGGCCAGGCTACAGCAGTGGTACGGATGCATCCGACTTCCTGCCGCTGTCCCTGGCCATTTCGTTCTTCATCGTCTGGGTCTGGGGCGGCGTCGGAACTCCTGCCGGACTGGTTCGACTGATGGCCAGCCAGGACACCAGTGTGATTCGCAAATCGATCTACCTTCTGAGCCTTTACAACATGGGAATCTATCTGCCGCTGATCGTGATCTGTATCTGCGGTCGAGCGCTGATTCCGGATCTGGAAAAAACGGATGAGATCATTCCGCGTCTGGCGTTGATGACGACGAGCAAGTGGCCGGCAGGTTCGATCGTTGCCGGATTGATTCTCGCCGCCCCGTTTGGTGCCGTGATGGCTACGGTCAGTTCCTATCTGGTAGTCCTGTCGTCTGCCGTTGTGCGCGATATTTATCAACGTTTCGTCAATCCACGAGCGGATCGCAATCACCTGCGCGTAGCGGCATGGTGTACGATGATTTTTGCCGGTTCCCTGTCAGTCGTTATTAACTGGAACCCGGTGAAATTCCTGCAGGCGTTTATTGTGTTCAGCACGTCCGGCGCGGCCGCCACATTTCTGGTTCCGGCGATTATGGCGTGTTACTGGCGGCGCGCGAACTCGAGCGGCATTCTGACGAGTATGCTCAGTGGGGCTCTCACCGTATTGATACTCTACACGATTGGAATCGCAGGGCTTCTGCCGCAGACGCCGATCGGGGCTCAGACGTCGTTCCGTCCGTATTTTCTGTTGGGTTTCGATCCACTGATCTGGGGACTAATGACGTCGGTTGTGTCCGGCGTGTTCGTTACGTTGCTGACTGAACCGCCGGATGCTGAGCTTGTGTCGCGGATGTTTGACGTTCAGACATGATCGGTAGAAAAAATTCTCGCTCAGCGTACGCACCCCGGCCTCGAAGCGATGGATATTGGCGTTCCGCTCCGCGTTCTGCTGTGAGCATCAGGACCCGGACAATTCACTCAGGCGATTTCGGAAATGAGACATCTGCAACGATTCCGGATCAACGATCCTGATGGACAACCGATCCTTCAATTCGAAATCCTTAAGCAGTCGCTATTCCCGATATGATCGCACCAGCCCGGCTCGGTTGCGTTCATCAGTGGAGCGTGCCAACATGCGGCAGTTCACTTTGATATCACGACACAGGAGAGATTTATGCCCCCGTGGCCAATCGGTGTTTTTGCGTCCATCGACGCCGGACTGGGAGTTCATCTGGATGTTGTTCGCGAGCTGCACGTTCCGACCATTCAACTCCATGCACCTCATGCGGCGACTCGCAACGCTGCTGCTGCAGCAGTATTTCTGAAAAAATGCGAGGATGCCGGAATTGCAGTGACAGCTGTGTTCGGTGGCTTCGAAGGCGAGAGTTACGCCGACATTGCCACGTCAGCGCGGACAGTCGGGTTGGTGCCGGAAGAAACTCGTGTGGCGCGTGTGCAGGAAATGAAAGAAATCAGCGATTTCACGCGTTTGCTCAACTGTAACACCGTTGCCCTGCACATCGGCTTTGTGCCGCATGATACTTCATCCGCAAGCTACAAGGATCTGATCACCACCACGCGAGACCTGCTGGACCATGTTGCCCGGAATGGCCAGCAGTTGAATCTGGAAACCGGACAGGAATCTGCCGATCATCTGCTGCATTTCGTTGCAGACGTCGGACGAAAAAATCTGTTCATCAATTTTGATCCGGCAAATATGATTCTGTACGGAACCGACGAACCGATTGCGGCTCTGAAAAAAGTCGGCCACCTCGTTCGTAGTATCCATTGCAAGGATGCAAAATGGGCTGCGCCGGATGTACGCGGCTCGGCGTGGGGTCAGGAAGTTCCGCTCGGCGACGGCGACGTTGGCATGGAAACCTACCTGCGAACTCTGCAGGAACTGGGCTACACCGGGCCGCTCACCATCGAACGCGAAATTCCACAGGACCGCGAACGTCAGAAAGCCGACATCGGCCATGCCGTACGACTGCTGACGCAACTGCGTGCGAAAATTCTGGGCACCTGAGAACCCGTCTTACGTAGGATGGACATTCATGTCCGTCAAACGGCCATGCAAGCGACGTCGAAGCGATGGCTACTATACCGTCAGGATTTCCCGCCGATTGGGCACCTTTTGGCAAGGACTCGGACATGAATGTCCAAGCTACATAAATTACATTCTTGTATGAGCGTTGTTTTCTGAGCGGTGGTAAGAGATTCAGTATGGCACGCTGCGATCAGGGGTATCTCTGTGACGTCTGCGGTGAAGAAGTGGAATCGATTCGCGAGAGCGATCTGTATCTCCGCTTTGTCACCGGAGAGCTTTCGTCCAACGAATTGCTCGGCGCGCCCGAACGCCATCTGCGATGCAATCCTGTGGTAGCGCAGTTCATCACGCACCCCGATTTTGAACCGGTCACCGTCGAAGGCGATTTTGATCGGCGATTGTTCGATCCAGCCGATATTGCTGATCGTGAAACCCTGCTGACCCGCGGTTGGCTCCGCTTGCAGGAACTGGCCGAACTGGCTCAAACAGTGCCGCTGCCGCATTATCCGCTTCCGGAGTTTCAGAAGAAATAGTCCATTAATACATTGTCCGGAGTTCCTCCCATGCTGTTGTTGCCCCGCATCATCTGCCACCAGAATCTCTACAGCTGCGCCGATGCAGGGCTCAATTCGGTCCAGCGCATTCCTGCGGGGTTACTGCTGCTGTTTTTAACGATCTCGGTGTGGGCTGTTTCGTTTGCTGTCGGGCACGCTCAGGATCCAGCCGCAGTGATGTTGGCGACCTTTGACGTGGATGTGACGCCGCCGCTCGGAATTCACATGGCCTACGATCCCGTCAAACGTGTCGATGAGCTGACTCTGCGAAGCCGCGGAATCATTCTCACAGGCAGCGGCTCGCCGATTGTGTTGTGTGCGGTCGATTTCCTTGGCATTGCGAACGAAGCACATGATGAATGGCGCGAAGCGATTGCTGCTGCTGTCGGCACGACTTCTGATCGAGTGGCTGTGCATACGCTGCATCAGCACGATGCTCCACATGTTGACTACACGGCAGAGCAGTTACTGCGGGACGTCAATGCCCCTCAACTTGGTCCGTTCGACGGCGCTTTCGCGCGGCAGGCGATGCACAATACGGCGACGGCGGTCAAAGAGGAGATGCAGAAACTGCAGCCTGTGACTCACGTTGGCTTTGGATCGGCCGAGGTCATTGATGTAGCGTCGAACCGCCGTATTCTGGGCGCTGATGGAAAAGTGCGTGTGACTCGTTTCACCGCGACGCGCGATGCGGCGGTGCGAGCCGAGCCGGTCGGCACAATCGATCCGATCGTGAATATTGTGTCGTTCTGGAATGCCGACGTGCCGATCGCAGTGCTCAGTTACTATGCCGTCCATCCGCAGAGCTACTATCGGATGGGGATTCCGAGCCCCGACTTTCCCGGCATCGCCCGTTTTATACGTCAGCAAGCCGTTCCGTCCGCCGTGCACGTGCACTTCAACGGTGCAGGTGGAAATCTTGGAGCAGGCAAGTACAACGACGGAAGTTATGAAAACCGCGTGGTGCTTGCGACACGTCTGGCCGACGGCATGAAGCGCGCCTTCGATGCCGCGGAAAAGACCGAATTGACTCCCGCGAAGGTGGCATGGACTGCAGTCAAAGTATCGCTGCCCATGACAGAACGCTTCGATGAAACTCGCTTCCGCGCTGACCTGCATGCGTCCGCCACGAATCGTCCGGCATCGACTCAAGCCGCACAGAAGCTGGCATGGCTGATGCGTCAACAAAGCCATCATCAGATCGACATCCCGATGCTGTCATTGGGAGATATTCGACTGGTTCACATGCCGGGCGAGTTATTTGTCGAATACCAACTGGCGGCAAAAGCGATGCGTCCCGATCTGAAGGTCGCCATGGCCGGGTACGGCGATTACGGCCCCTGCTACATCGGCACCGCGATCGCGTACGAACAAGGCGGCTATGAAACGAGCGAAGGCGCGACGAATGTGTCGGCAGCCGTCGAACCTGTTTTACACGACGCTTTAAGTCAGCTTCTGCAACCGGTGGCCAAATGAGACCGACGACTTGTCGAAATCCCGGTGAGTCGCGGTAGTCACCAGGAGCCATGCAAATGGAGTCTTGCTGAATTCTTAGCATCGAGCGGAAAATAAGTGTCGCCTTTCGCTCCGCGAAAGTTGCGAATACGCTGCTTTCGCGGAGCGAAAGGCGACTCTAAAAAGCCGCACGATGCTTACTCGACTTTTGAATATCCCGATTTACTGAGGCCGCGTTTACCCAAACTGAGTTGGGATGACTGGAATGTTCGGCTTTATCAGAAGAACACCAATGGGCGTCCCAGAACATAGCAAAATGAAGTTGTCCCATGGAACAAGTGATGCGACGTTGTTGCGACATGTATGGCTGCCACGAATTTTTGGGGCTCTACAAACTGTCTGCATAGCGGCGAGTGCCAGCTTCGTTGGTGCGGTAGTGATTGTGCTTGTATTGGGCGGCGTGTCCTCTATCGTGACGAGCGGATGGCTTATTGGTATTGGTCCGATAGTCGGTATTCCCGCTGCTCTGCTTGCCTCGTTCATATGTACAGTCATCCATTGCACGAAGACTACAAGTCGAATCATTGCGCCTGCGGTTCTGTCGATTTTGACTTCTGTTTTCGTCATTGGGTATGCCGCTCTTGTCTTGTCGCTTGGGTAGCGACGGCGATATATCTCGACGCAACTTGTGGATTCGTTTTGGACGATGTGGCATCCTGACCAAGGCAACTGAAATCACAAGTTTGCAACAATGGTGTCTAGGCCCCTACGAATCAGCACATGTAATACGTATCCGGGTCCATCCAAACTTCGTTAACGTGTATTGCGGCAATCGGACTCGACCTGGTGATCAGTAAGCACCCATGCACACGTTTTCGCACACAACTTGTTTAACCGCGTGCCCAGCGGGCCGCGGTTTAATCGCGAAAGCGCGGGGCGATGCCCACGCCGTTAAACGAAGAAACTTATGAATGGGTGCTTACGATCAGCTCCCTGCTGCCTTATACTCCGCGTGACCTACAATGACACTCTTGCGAGCACGGTCACTTTCGCCCCCGTGAGGTATACGCCACGGCGTATTGAGCAGAATTGATGCGGAATGTCTCCCTTCAAGGATTGTGAACCTCGGCATATACTTTATGAGGCCAATGCAGTGCATCTCATTGATCGGAGTGCGGAATGACGAGCAGACGTGATATCATAGCGCGACTTGCGTTTGCATTCAGCGTCGGAATCATCTGCGGACGGCGCCGAAGTCAGGCCGATGAATCGGAACCCGGTTCAATCGTCGAGGAAGTTGAGGATGCGGAAATGACAGACACTGAGGCACCTCAACCGGGAGCCCCGACGCTGGGAGGAATGCAATTCTGGGGCGACGTCTGCTACTTTCAGGGTTACAGGATTCAGCGGCACGTCTACACGGGACATTTCAGGTTACTCGACAAAAACAACCGGCGCTATCAATCGGGCGCGATCGAAGACTGCCGGAAAACACTCGACCGGCTTCGGACAGCAAACGATTTGAAGCCGGATACAGGACACGCCGTGATTTATCTGCACGGCATCGGTCGGACATCGAGATCCATGCGGCCCATTCTGGAGGCAATGCCAACGTACGGGGTTGTCCATGTGCCGTTTGAATACCCAAGTACACGAGTGCCGATCGAGCAGGCGGCCAGCTTTCTGCACTCTCTGATTGAATCGCTGACCGATGTTTCAAGAATCAGTTTTGTGGTTCACAGCATGGGCGGACTGGTTGTGCGTCGTTATCTGAAAGATCACGGTGATCCTCGCATTCACCGCATGGTCATGCTTGGCACGCCGAACAGCGGTGCGGAATTGGCGGATATGCTGAAGCGAAACATGATTTTCAAAACCGTCTATGGTCCGGCTGGTCAGGAATTGGTCACGGATCCGAATGGCACAATCGGGTCCCTTCCGACACCGACTTTCGAATTCGGCGTCATCGCCGGTGGCAAGGGTGACGAGCGGGGTTTCAATCCGCTGCTTCCCGGTGACGATGATGGGACGGTGACGATCGCCAGCACCAGGCTGGCTGGGGCATCCGACTTTCTGCGAATTCCCAAACTCCATTCGTTTCTGATGAGCGACGAAACGGCGATCGCGGCGGTAAAATGTTTTCTGGAGCACGGTCGATTCTCGATGGAACGTGACCCGGCGCCGATTGTCAGGGAAACTGCCGCATGTCGTTAATCAATGCCAGCCTGCTCTTTGGCCTCGGTCTGGCGGCGTTGCCGGTGATCCTCCACATGATCATGCGGGCGAAGCCAAAGCGCATCGAATTTCCGGCGTTGCGATTGTTGAAGACTCGCAAAGTCTCGAATTCGCGGCGGATGCAGTTGCGGCACTTGTTGTTGCTCATCCTGCGATCGTTGCTGATTGCCGTCGTGGTCCTGGCGATTGCTCGTCCGTCACTGCCAGCCGCACGCTACGGTCTGCGGTGGTGGGAATGGATGATCCTGGCTCTGACTGCAGCGGCCAGTATCGCTGCGTATTTCTGGTTCACCTACCGTTCTGCGACGCAACGCGTGGCGTCGTTTGATCAGAAAGAACGTCGTGGCAGGCTGCGAACATGGTGTGTTGTGCTGGGGACGCTGGCCGCGATGATCGCCGTAGGAATTCCCTGGGGACTGCGGGTGCGCGCAGAACTTTCTGCGCCGCGGAATGACGCTACAGAAGACGTTCCTGTCGCGGCTGTGTTTCTGGTCGATACCAGTGTGAGCATGAACTATCGCCTTGAGAACAAGACTCGGCTCGAACAGGCCCGCACAGCGATTCGCGAACATCTCGGCCGTTTTCCGGCTGGAAGTCGAGCGGCGATTTCCGGCCTGAATGCCGATGATGATATTGTCTTCCAGGCCGATCTTGCCGGAGCCGCAGCGCGACTGGACACATTAGAAACGACGACTGTTCCGGAACCCATCAATCGCCGTCTGAAAGCTGCGATTCAGTTTCAGATCGATGACCGCGCGCAGGATCAGGAACGGCTGGGGACAGGCGGCGATTCCGATACTCACGCGCGCGAAATCTATGTACTGACCGATTTTTCAAAGACCGCCTGGCGTGAGCCGGATGAGAGCGGACTCTCAGATGCGCTCAAGGCGGCCAACTGGCTGCAGGTGTATCTTGTGGACGTGGCGGTCCCACAGCCTGTCAATGCGGCAATCTCGCACCTGACTTTGTCGGAAGAAACCAGCGTTGCAGGGCGAGACCTGTTGATGACCATGACCGTGTCCTCGACGCCGGGAGGTCCGACAATGACCACCGTGGAGACGTTACTTCTGGAGAACGGCGTAGAAACCCGCGCAGGCGCGCCACAGATCGTAAAGATTGAAAATGGAGCGTCACAGGTTCAGATGACGCTGCGGGTGACAGGCACACAGCCGTTTGTGGAAGGCATCGTACGTCTGACGTCCGAAGATCCTCTGCCGGAAGATAACGTCCGTGCGTTTACCTGCGGAGTTCGCACAAAACCCAGAGTTCTGCTGATCGCCGATCGGCTGGAGGAAAGTCTTTACCTGCGAAACGCTTTGCAACCCATTCAACTGGAGCAGCAGGGAATCAAGTACTGCGAATGTACCAGTGTGACGACAGCGCAGGCCGGACAGGAGACTTTGTCAAATTTTGATGTGGTGATGCTGGTGAATTGTCAGCGTCCGGAAGAGCGACTGTGGGAAGGCCTGCGGAATTTTGCGAACGGCGGCGGCGGCGTATTTGTCGTAGCCGGCTCCAACAGGATTCAGCAGGGCGCGTGGATAAAAAATTCGGCAAAAGAGTTGCTTCCCGGAACGCCGCTGCTGGTTGTCAATTTCAATACAGAACCGGGGCAGTTGAAACTGATCACGGATCAGCACCCGCTGACGCGTGAGTTTTCTCAGGATGAATCGATTCGAGTCGAATTGTCGCGCGCGGCATTCGAGCGTTGCTGGGCTGTGGATGCCGATCCGTCATCGACAACTTTGCTGGGATTCACGGGGCCAGGAGATCGACCAGCACTCATGGAACGGACCGTCGGGCAGGGGCGTTGTCTGATGTTCACTTCGGCGATGGACAATTTGACGGACGGCGGCATGCAGTGGAATAACTTCGTCGTCGATAACTGGTCATTTCTCGTGCTGATCGACAAGATCCTGCAACATCTGACAGGGGCCAGCAACGCGAAACGCAACTACATTGCCGGCGAATCCATTGTCATACCGGTGCCTGCCAGTCAGCGATTTGATCAGTACCTGCTGCGTCGCCCTGGCCTGCGGCAGACGCGCGGATCAATGTTGGCCGACGAATCATCCGTAATCCTTCCAGACGCCACGGACGCTGGTCATTATCGTCTGAAACCATTCGAAGCGCGCAGTCCGTTTGAAGCCGCGTTCGCTGTGAATATACGTGATGAAGAAAGCAATCTGGAAAAAATTCGCGACGATCAACTGCATGCGATGCTGGCTGGCAGCAACGTTGCCATCGTGCATGACGCTCAGGAATTGCAACGCGCTGTGCGCATGGGTCGCCTGGGGATTGAAGTCTTTCCGGTCCTGATGGGACTGGTGATTCTGTTGTTCTGTTCCGAACATCTCATGGCCAATTTCTTCTACGACGAAGAAGCCACGCCGGTCGTGCAGGGACTACCAGCGAAATAAGCTCGTGCCCCACGTCAGGCCAGCACCAAAGCCGCACATCACCACCAGGTCGCCGCGGTTGATCCGACCCTCTCGCCGCGCTTCGTCCAACACGAGCGGGATGGACGCGGCCGACGTGTTGCCGACACGGTCCAGATTATTGTAGACCTTGCATCGCGGAATCTTCAGCACCTTCATCGCATGATCAATGATGCGGATGTTGGCCTGATGCAGCACAAAGAGGCTCACCTCTTCAGTTTTCACTCCCGCGTTTTCCAGCACGACTTCTATCGATTGCGTCACAGCTTCGATCGCCCACTTGAACACATTGCGACCGTCCATTTTCAGGAAATGTTCGCCCGCTGCCACAAGTTCCGGAGTCAGTGGCAATGTCGCACCACCCGCGGGTCGGTCGAGCAGACGGCCGCCGGCTCCGTCCGCTCCCAGTTGATAGCAAACCAGTCCCTGGTCGGCATCGCCGGGTTCAAGGATTACCGCTCCGGCACCGTCACCAAACAACGGTGCGACTCGCTGATCGTCAGGCCTCACGATTCGGCTGTTGACATCTGCACCGATGATGAGCGCCAGTCGCGCATTTCCTGTGGCAATGAACTGCGCTCCTGTGGCAAGTGCATACATGAATCCGGAACACGCCGCCTGCAGGTCCATCGCAGGGGCGTCGAGCTTAAGCTTGTGCTGGACCAGACAGGCAGTTGAGGGACATGTGAAGTCGGGCGTAAAGGTGCCGACAATCAACAGATCTATGTCGGACGCCGAAACATGGGCCGCCGCCATCGCACGCCGAGCCGCTTCAACAGCAAGGTCGCTCGTGGATTCTGATTCATCGGCAAACCGCCGCTGCAGAATTCCCGTTCTGCGTTCGATCCAGCCAGGCTCAAAACCATATCGTGCTTCAAGTTCTTCGTTCGTCACGACGCGCGACGGCACGTAAGATCCGATGGAACGGATTCCGAAACCTGTGAGTCTCTGCACGCGCTTTGACCGACGGAACGACAAGCCCTGATCAGGAGGCGCAGAACACTCAGGAAAGGTTGGCTGCAATTCGTCTCGAACCTTCCGTGCATCAATTGAGACTTCGTCATTGACAGTGACAGAAGCCATTTCACTCGCGGGCGAATTCATCGGATAACTTTTCAAACGCCGGACAATATTCGGCGACGGAACGGGAAAGGTACGTAGCTTCGTCCAGGTCGACCTTCAAACCTGAACCCACGGGCTGAAAATCGCCTTGTTTACCCAGTTTTCGTTCCACCGGGAGTCTACTCATTTGCTCGGCGAATTGAAACTGTGGACCCATTTGCACCCCCAAAAAAATTGCACTGAATGCCGTCACAGGACAAATCTGATCGCGAAAGCCCTGATGACAGGTTAGCTATCGGGGGTGGCAGGAATTGCAGGTAGACGCAGAATCTTCAGTCGTAAAGACCCGCCGGGCGCTGTCACAATCCAAAATTTGAGACGATCCGGACGGCGATGCAACATTGGCATGTTCTCCACCCAAATCCCTGCGGAAAGACAGCCGGGACCAACCGAAAACAGTTGTGCGAGAGGTTGCCTGCACGTTCTGCCTTCGCATCAGGATTCACTTTGTCAGGATGACAATCATGAAGCGCAACATTCCAGTGCCTGTTTTCGTCCTGGCACTGCTGATCGGACAACTAAGTTGTATCGCTCAGCCACCGCGTACTGCTCAGCCTCCTTTGCCAGGCTATTATCGCGGTGTCACTGTGCCGCCTGCGGGTTCTAATTCGTCACTGGTTCCGAGCAAGTATTCGCTGCAAAAATTTTCTCCGATTCGAACCGGGGACGCGATGATGCCGGAAGATTCCTTCAACGGGTTCGCTCAGATCCGATCGAATCCGGATCTTGGATCACCAGGTTCTGCAGGAAACGGGTTCCATCATTTTTCGATGCCTTTTGACAAGTACACGTCATGGTATCGGCCTCGCGCAGCAACCCTCACCAAGTACCAGCGCTGCGCGCCGGCTCCGTTTCGACCACGCGGCTACGCAAACCAGTTCAACCGTCCGTACGACGGATACCGTATGGAATATGAACCATACACTCTGGCAGACTCACCTTCGAAGTACGGTCCCTCCTACTTTGCGCGGATGCCCGACCCTCGCTGCAACGGTTGCTGTCTCGGTCACGATGAATGTGAATGTGAATGCGAATGCGAGTAATCATGACGGTTCGGGTTACTATCAATTTCGCCCGCGCGGCATAAATCCGGATCGAGCCTGACAAGACGACAAATCGCACCAAAATTAATGATCTGCTCTCACGGAAACTGCGTTCGTGTTCTCTGTTACCCAGAACGGAACGATTCTCAACGACGAAAGGTGAGGGCCATGAAGACGATTGAAGAAAATGAAGTGAGACAGAACCAGGGATTTCTGGAGACGTTTCTGGTGATTCTGGTGACGGTCATAACATTCGGCGTGGTACTGCTGTTTGGATTTGTGATTGTCAATCCGCGCGAGGAAATTGTGGTACTGCGATTCGGTAAGTTCGTGACCACGCTGCGGAAACAAGGGATTTGCTGGATTCATCCGGTCGGACGAAACCTGCATCGTATTCCGACTCGCGACATGACGCACGATATAGCGGTCACGACCGTGTTGGAGCGAAACGGCAATCCGATTCAGATCAGCGCGATTGTGGTTTATCGAGTGGAAGATTCGTACAAAGCCGCGTTGGAAGTCGAGAACTATCGCAAATTCATCGAAGATCAGGCCAGTGCTGTCATCAAACGCTGCAGTTCACAGTTTCCTTACGAATCCGCCGATGTATCCGAACCCTGCCTGAAACATGAAAGCGAAGTCGTTACGAAGTCGTTCATCGACGAACTTCAGACGGCCGTGCATGCAGCGGGAATCCGAGTCCTTAACGTGCGTCTGAACGATCTGACGTACGCTCCGGAAATTGCTCAGGCAATGCTCATGCGGCAACAGGCCATGGCTTTAATTGACGCTCGAAAAACCATCGTCGAAGGCGCGGTTGAGATTGTGAAAGACGCGGTGATCCGACTGGGAACTGCCGAACTGCACATGAGCGACTCCCAACGCGAACAACTCATCAGCAACCTGCTGGTCGTTATCTGCAGCGGCGAACGCGCTCAACCGGTTCTGCAGGTCCAGTCCGGTGGCCATGGTCGGAACAAATCCTGAGGCTTGGAAAAGGGGTCAGGAACCAATAGCCAAATGGCCCGAAGGGTGCTGCGCACGATTGGTTCCTGACCCCTTTTCAAAGCCGGTGCGCTACATCCTGGAAAATGAGAACTCGAATATGAAAGAGAAAACGTACCTGGCTGTCGATTTGGGCGCAGAGAGTGGCCGGGTGATGGCAGGACGGTTTGACGGGAAGCATATTTCACTGCATGAAATTCACCGCTTCAGCAACGGTCCCGTGAGACTCGGTGGAACTCTTCGCTGGAACCTGATTGGCCTGTGGAGCGAAATCCAGAATGGACTGCGCGAAGCAGGTACGCAGTACGGAGCGTCTGTGTCATCCATCGGAGTTGACACATGGGGCGTCGATTTCGTCCTGATGAATCGTAACGACGAGATCCTTGGCCAGCCGTGGAATTATCGCGACTCCCGCACCGACGGTATGTTGGCGAAAGCTCTGCAGCGTGTACCTCGTGCGGAGATTTTTGCGCGTACCGGACTGCAGTTCATGCAGATCAATTCTCTGTATCAGTTGCTGGCTATGTGCGAACGTGATCCCGAACTTGTCGAACAGGCGGCGAAATTCCTGATGGTCCCGGACTTTTTCAACTGGTGCCTCAGCGGCAGCCGCATTGTCGAATTCACCAATGCCACGACGACGCAGATGTTGAATGCAAAAACGCGGGGATGGGCGGTGGATTTGCTACGAAAGCTGGAGATCCCCACTGAGATGTTTCCCGAAATTGTGATGCCGGGCACGCAGCTTGGAAGCTTACGCCGCGAAGTCGCTGAATTCACCGGGCTGAAAGATGTGAAAGTGATCGCTCCAGCCACACATGATACCGGCTCAGCAGTGGCGGCGGTGCCGACGTCGCATACCGGCAATCCCGACTGGGCCTACATCAGCAGTGGCACATGGTCGCTGATGGGCGTCGAAGTTCGGGACGCCATTCTGTCTGATAGGGCGCTCGAGCGTAATGTCACGAACGAAGGCGGGGTCGATGGCACGTACAGGCTGCTCAAAAACATCATGGGCCTGTGGCTGGTGCAGCGCTGTAAGGTCGCGTTTGAAGAACGAGGACTGAAAGCGGATTATGCAGAACTGACTCGCAAAGCGGCTGGCGCGACGCCGTTTCGGTCGCTTGTTGACCCGGACCATCCGGCATTTCTGCGTCCATCGGACATGACGGAAGCCATTGCCGCCGAATGCCGTCGAGTCGGGCAACCCGTTCCGGAAGACGAAGGACAGTTCGTCCGTTGCGCTCTTGAAAGCCTGGCGCTGAAGTATCGGATGGTGCTCAAATGGCTGGAAGAACTCACCGGCGTCACGGTGAAAGTCGTTCACGTCGTCGGTGGCGGTGCCCGGAATGCTTTGCTGAATCAGTTCACCGCCGATGCGTGCGGTGTTCCGGTGATCGCGGGTCCTGTTGAAGCGACGGCGTTGGGTAACGTTTTGGTTCAGGCGATGTCGGTCGGCGATATTTCGTCGCTGAGCGAAATCCGTGACGTTGTCCGCCGCTCAGAATCCATCACCGAATTTCATCCGAGAAATGCAGATGACTGGAACGATGCCTGGGAACGCTTCAAACGGATCTGCAAAGTGTAAGACTTTAAAAAAGGGGTCAGGAACCAATAGCCAAATGGCCCGGAGGGTACTCTGCACTATTGGTTCCTGACCCCCTTTTTTAAAACCAATAGCCAAATGGCCCTTGGCGCGGGCTTCGCCCGCAACCGAAGTTCGCCATTGCGAACCGCTCTCCATCCGACCCCGCGTCAGTGGGAGCAAGACTGATCAGCTACAACACAAAGACGTCACGAAGAACACCCTCCATCGACCCCGTGTTCAATGGCGTGGACTTAAGCATTTTGTGGTGTGATTTCCTGATCCAGCTTCTTTTTCTTTCGGCATCTGTGGCTGGGTCCTGGCTCTTTCATTTTTGGGTACTTGGTGTGTCCCCGTTTGATGG
>Ga0105046_10001394_pt1 | contig 37141 bp, 28 predicted proteins | sample MAT03_FD_78385 | JGI IMG/M metagenome (GOLD analysis project Ga0105046, IMG submission 78385) | Freshwater microbial communities from Lake Fryxell liftoff mats and glacier meltwater in Antarctica - MAT-03 (megahit assembly) | ecosystem: Environmental > Aquatic > Freshwater > Ice > Liftoff... | reverse complement strand
ATCAGTTTCAGTACTTTTTAGGCTTGGCTTTATTATTTTTACTCCTTGATTTCATGATTTCTGAACGAAGGAGTGAATTTGTTGCAAGGCTTAATTTGTTTGGTGAAAAGGCCTCTGGCAACGGCAGTAAACCTATACAGTAAGCAGGGTGTTATAAATAGACGAATTAGCATATCAGCATAAAATTATAAATGAACCAGAGTTTAAAAATATTCTGCCTCCTCTTTCTACTCCTGCTTCCGGCAGCAGCCACTCCTTTGTTTGCTCAAAAGGAGCGTACTGAAATTAGAGAAGGGAACAACAAATATGAGCATGGTAAGTACTCGGATGCAGAGACTGATTACCGCAAGGCGATAGAGAAAAATAGTCAGTCGTTTCCCGGAAATTATAATTTGGGTGGTTCCTTATATCGCCAAAAAAAGTACGAAGAAGCAATTCAGCAATATCAGTCATCAATTGATAAACCGGGCAGCAATTTGGAGAAATCTCAAGCCTATCACAACTTAGGAAATGCGCTGGTGCAAGCTCAGAAATATGATGAGAGCATTAATGCTTACAAACAGGCTTTAAAATTAAATCCTCAAGATAGCGATTCAAGGTACAATCTGGCTTATGCTCAAGCCATGCTCAAAAAGCAGCAACAACAACAGCAGCAGAATAAAGACCAGAACAAGGATCAGAATAAGCAGGATAATAAGGATCAGCAAAAGAACCAGGATCAGCAAAAGGATCAAAAAAAAGATCAGCAGGAGAAACAGGATCAGCAAAATAAAGAACAGCAGAATAAGGATCAACAAAAAGAACAGGCCAAGCAGCAACCGAAAATTTCGAAAGAAGATGCCGAACGTATCTTGAAGGCGCTTAGAAACGATGAGCAGAATCTTCAGCAAAAACTCTCCAAAAAAGAGGGTGAACGAATACGTATTGAAAAGGATTGGTAAAAACAAAAATGCAAATAATATCCCTCAATAAAATTTTAAGACCAATACTGGTAATTCTTTTGCTGGTAGCAGGAACTGTATTGGCCCTGGGTCAGTCATTCACTGTTTCAGTAAATAAAAATCCTGTTGGGCTCAACGATCAGTTTCAACTTACCTATACATTGAATGCCAGCGGAAGTGCATTTAAAGCTCCTTCGCTAACGGAATTCTCAGTTCTTTCGGGTCCAAACCAATCTTCGAGCATGCAATTTGTGAATGGGAACATGACACAATCTATTTCTTTCAGCTACATACTTCAACCTAAGAAAGAAGGAGCTTTTAAATTGGAGCCTGCCACTGTAGAATCGGGAGGCAAAATTGTGTTGTCCAACATGGTCACCATAACAGTGATTAAAGGTGGCGCTCAAGGATCGCAGAAAGGACAAAATCAGGATGAGAAGTCGAACATCTCTACCAATAACATCTTCCTCCGCGTAAGCGTGGATAAGAGAACCGTTTACCGTGGGGAAGCCATTGTAGCAACCTATAAACTTTATACCAACGTACAGGTTATAAATTACAGCATTAACAAAGTTCCGGCGTTTAATGGATTTTGGAGTCAGGATATTCAAATGCCAACACAGCTTACTTTAACATCTGAGGTAGTAAATGGCATCAATTATCAGGTGGGAGAAATAAAAAAAGTGGTGCTTTTCCCTCAGCAAAGCGGTGCATTAACACTTGAGCCAATGGAGGGTGAATGTATTGCTCGCATTCAGGTGAAGAGGAGTAAGTCGGGAAGTCCTTTTGATATATTTAATGATCCTTTTTTCAACGATCCCTTTTTTGGATCAGGTGGTATTCGTGATGTTCGGTTTGCTGTTAAAAGTGATCCCGTAAAAATTACTGTCAAGGAACTGCCTGCAAATCCTCCCTCCTCTTTTAATGGTGCGGTGGGAAGATTTACACTTGACGGAACCGTTGACAAAACCAATTTGAAAGCTAATGATGCCGTATCGCTGCGTTTGAAATTAACCGGAAAAGGAAACATCAAGCTTATAGAGGCACCTGAATTTGAATTGTCGCCCGATATCGAAACTTATGATCCCAAAATCTCTGATAATGTAACAGTGAATGAGAGAGGCGCCGGCGGTACCAGGACTTTTGAATATTTACTTATTCCCCGTCATCAGGGGAAGTACGAAGTAGGACCGATAGAGCTCACCTATTTTGATCTCGATAAAAAGAATTATGTCACACTCAAATCGCCTGCCTTTTCACTCAATGTGGAGCGCAGTGCCGATGGAGGATCAGCGGTGACCATGAGTGGGAAGTCGGATTTTCAGGTGCTAGGAAGAGATATACGTTTTATCAGAACGGTAGTGCCTGAGTTTTCGGGTAATGAGATGAAATTTTACGGATCATGGATTTATTGGGTGCTTGCAACATTGCCGGTAATAGGATTGGTAGTATTGATTCGTTACCGCAAGCATCATATGGCAATGAATGCTGATATTTCGTTAATGAAAAGCCGGAAAGCAACCGGAATGGCCCGCAAACGACTTGAAACAGCAAACAAATTGTTGAAAGCTGGAAATCAATCGGCATTTTATGATGAAACCGGAAAGGCCATTTGGGGCTACCTCAGTGATAAATTAAAGCTACCTGTTTCGATCCTCACCAAGGAATCGGCCTCAGATGCTTTGAAAAATCGTGGGGCTTCGAATGAAACAATTACCAATCTGGTGACCACTCTCGATTATTGTGAACTGGCGAAATTTTCACGTATGGAGGGTAGCAGAAGTGCCGATCAGATGTATCAGGATACCGTGAATTTAATAACGAGTATAGAGGATGAAATTAAAGACTGAAATATTCTCGAATACCGCCCTGTTTTTGCTGGTGCTGATGCTCTCATCGGTGCAAATTTTGTTTGCTCAACCTGAAGTGAAATTATTTGCAGAAGGCAACAAGTATTATATGGATCAGTCGTACGAAAAAGCTGCTGAAACCTATGAGAAACTTGTTTCCATGAACAAAGTTTCGCCTGAAGTCTATTTTAATCTTGGAAACTCCTATTACAAAACGGGAAATATTGCATCGGCTATTCTCAATTATGAAAGAGCGAAACGACTAAAACCATCAGATGCTGATATCCAATATAATTTAAAGATTGCCAATTTGAATACTATCGACAAGATAGAGCCCGTTCCTCAGGTATTTTATGAAAAGTGGTGGGACAGGTTTGTGAACGAGGGGTCGGTGAATACCCGGGCAATGAGTGTGATAATTATGTTGTGGATTTCGCTAGGACTGGCTGCCATCTATCTGTTTTCGAAACAGATTGTTTTACGTAAAGCCATGTTTTTTGCAACAATTACGATGTTGGTTATTGCCTTATTTACCTGGTACCTCACTTATCTGCAAAACAAACATCTGAATGATCATAAGGCAGCCATTATCTTTACGGAAAGTGCCTATGTTAAAAGTTCTCCTGACGACAAGAGTTCAAATCTTTTCATGCTTCATTTAGGAACAAGAATTGAGGTTTTGGACACACTCAAGGGGTGGAAAAAAGTTAGGATCGCTAATGGTAATGAGGGGTGGGTTATTGAAGAAGCCATTGAAGTAATTTAGATCTGTTTTGCGGAAGATTCTATTATTATCCGACACGCATGGGCATCTCGACGACACCATTCTGAAACATTGTGCCGATGCCGATGAAATATGGCATGCGGGTGATTTTGGAACCATTGATGTTTCTGAAAAACTATCTAAAATAAAAAAACTTCGTGCGGTTTATGGCAATATCGACGGGCAGGATTTAAGAAAAACACATCCATTGGAATTGAATTTTGAGGTGGAAGGATTACGGGTGATGATGGTGCATATTGGAGGATATCCCGGAAAATATCCTGAGAAAGTGCGTCACCTTATTCAATTGCATCGGCCGGGGTTATTTATTTGCGGACATTCCCACATTTTAAAAGTGGTGCGTGATCCAAAATTTAATAACATGTTATGTGTGAACCCCGGTGCGGCCGGAAAAAATGGTTTTCACCAGTTGCGCACCATGATCAGGATGGAGATTGAATTGGGCAAAGTGATGAATATGGATGTGATTGAGTTGGGAAAACGTTGAATAACCTTGCTAAGACTTCCTCGTGCTCTTAATGCCATCCATCGATAGTCGAAGCGAAAAAAAACACGGAGGTGAGGAGGCACTGAGGATCACGGAGAAATTTTATTCAATGTGTAGTATTGTTCAGTTCTTTGATATTCTCTCTGAACTCTATAACTACTGTGCATCTGCATCTGCTCTCCACCGAAAATGCCCCTGCAGAATCAAGTTAAACCCAGTAGACAATCTGTCAACAATCTATCTAATACGATCGGCCGAACGTACCAGCATCTCATCTTTTCTGATCGCTCTGCGGGCGGCGAGTAGCAGAAAGACCTGAGCGGCTACCAGATAAATCCCAGCCAGATAATGCGCTTTTGTATCGGAAGAGCCCATTTCTTCGGAATAATAAAAAGAAAGGATCATCAGAACCATGGTAAAAAGACCGGCAAGCATGCATAACTTTAATTGAACCATACGGTTTTTGTATTGAAATATGATATACACCGAGGCTGCAAGAATAAGCAGGTTTACAATCAGCAAAGGGATGGAAGATTGAACTACTTCAGTGGCAGTTGCTGAATCATTCAGCAAATTATGTACATAAAGAATTTGTTTAGATTCGGCGGAGGAAATTGGATCGATTAGAATTTTTTCGCTTAAGGGCACATAAAATAATGCCACCGAAATTAGTGCCACACCTGTCAGGAACAATGTTTGAATACGTTGAATCATATATTTTGGATGTAAAAAGAGAGTATTATGAGTTTAAATTATCGGTTATTATGGCTTAAATCAATACTATGACCATTGTTTTTACTTTATTAAAGAATCTTCCGGTATCAGTCATCAACGACAAATTAAAGCGTTAAAGATACAACCAAAGGTCAAAAAGAGAGGAAAAAGTCTGACTTTTGCAACAAATTACTGAAAATCAGGTAAAAGTTAAAAAAAAACTCAATAAAATTTGGTGGATTAAATATTAACTACTAACATTGCAGTGTTCTTAGTTAAGCTACTGGAAAAATGTTTTTCGTTTTCAGTACTTTTTAAAATCAAAGCGCTCCTATTCCATCTTTATTAGTAAACCAATTATTGGATAAATCTATTTTGTTTTCTTCCCCAAAGCGGGAATTTACAAAAACACAACGTAAACAAAACCAACAACTATTTTCATGTACGACATTATTGCACTGAACGAGAAGTTACTTCCTGAGCTTAAGGAAATAGCAAAGAAATTGAGCATTGTAGGGGTAGATGGTTTAAAGAAACAGGATCTTATTTACAAGATCCTTGATCATCAGGCTCTGAGTCCGGAGATGATTCCTGACAAAAAGGAAAAATTTGTGGTTCCACAAATCGCTGAAAAGCCGGATAAAGCTGAAAAGGCGGCTTCAAAAGCTGCAGAAAAGCAACTTGAAAAAGTTCAGGAGCCTGTTGAAGCGAACGGAGATTCCTCAGAAGGGAGATTAAAACGTCGCAGAATTCCACCACCACGACCGCCTGGATCGCCGGAACCTGCACCGGATCTTTTTCAGGAATCACCACCACCACAAATTCCACAAGCAAGTGTATCCGACACTTATTTAGCACCATTACCAACCCCTCGCCCTGCTCCACCTCAGCCCTCCTATCAGGATTCTAATTCACGCTCGGAGCCTAATTACAACAGAGAACCTGTGGCACCCCGTGATGTTATTTCAAAAGAGCGAAAAATAAGCGAGCCGGTATATGATTTCGATGGAATCATAAATAGTGAAGGTGTTTTAGAACTCATGGTTGAGGGATATGGCTTTTTAAGATCCTCAGATTATAATTACCTTGCTTCTCCCGATGATGTTTATGTTTCTCAATCACAAATAAAATTGTTCGGCTTAAGAACAGGTGATACTGTGAAAGGAACGGTTCGTCCGCCAAAAGAGGGCGAAAAATATTTTCCATTAGTTAAAGTTGATTTAATAAACGGTCAAGAGCCTTCCGTTGTGCGTGATCGCGTTCCTTTTGAACATCTTACTCCTTTATTTCCTTTTGAAAAATTACGATTAGCAGGCGATAATGCAAGTTACTCTGCACGTGTAATGGACATGTTCACTCCAATTGGAAAAGGACAACGTGCATTAATTGTTGCCCAACCCAAAACTGGTAAAACCGTTCTTTTAAAGGAAGTAGCCAACGCTATAGCAGCTAGTCATCCCGAAGTATATTTGATCATCTTGTTGATTGATGAACGTCCGGAAGAGGTTACCGATATGGCGAGGAGTGTTCGTGCAGAAGTTGTTTCATCAACTTTTGATGAACCTGCTGAAAGACACGTTAAAATTGCCAATATAGTTCTCGAAAAAGCAAAGAGAATGGTGGAATGTGGTCATGATGTTGTGATACTTCTTGATTCCATCACCCGTTTGGCTCGTGCATATAATACTGTTGCACCTGCATCAGGAAAAATACTTTCAGGTGGTGTTGATGCCAATGCACTCCATAAACCAAAACGTTTCTTCGGAGCGGCCCGCAAAATTGAAAACGGTGGTTCATTAACCATTATTGCAACTGCATTGATTGATACAGGTTCGAAAATGGATGAGGTTATCTTTGAGGAATTCAAAGGAACCGGCAACATGGAACTTCAGCTCGATCGTAAGCTTTCCAACAAACGTATTTATCCTGCAATCGATCTTGTTGCTTCGTCAACACGTCGTGAAGACTTGTTACTCGACAGAGAAATGCTCCAGAAAATGTGGATCATGCGTAATCACCTTGCCGATATGAATCCGATGGAAGCTATGGAGTTCCTGCTCGACAGAATGCGCGGCACAAAATCGAATGAGGAGTTTTTGGTTTCGATGAATTCGTAATTTCAAAACAAATTTTGAAGAATTGAATTGGGTTGCTTTTGCGATGAATACAGGTATGCCTTGTGATGTAGCATTAAGACTTTCTGATTTCAGGTGTCATTAATTTACCATGCCTGATTTTTTGTTTCATGTCCGGTTCCATCATAACGATGATTCCAACGCCGGGAATTCACAATGAATGAATACGCCATCACGACAATGGAAAGAAGGAGTCGTTTCATTTTATAAGGTTTTTAAAACTTTAATACTTTTGTAAAAATCACCGCTTTTTATTATAAGCAAATACAAACCTGCTTCCTGAAAGCTGATATCAAACGAAATGTCATCTAACCTTTCTACCGTAACAGGAATCTCCTTTCCGGATATATCAAAACCTGTTAGTTTTATTGGCTCAATTAATGCGCCCTCGATTTGAAGATGAAATTTATTTGTTGATGGATTGGGATAAATTTTTACAGAAGTTTCATTTTTAAGTTCATTGTAATTTCCAACTCTGCACGGCACATTCACAGTTATTATGTTCGAGCTTTTATAGCATCCGTTAGGTCCGGTAATTCTAACCCTGTAGTTTCCGCTGTTGATTGCTGTATAATTTGGCGAAGAAGCACCGGGGATCACCACTAAGCCTTTTCTCCATTGGTAAGTATATCCGGTAGCGTTAGCCGCATTAAGCAGTACACTGTCGCCCGAACAAAAAGTAGTTGGTCCTGTAGCAGTGATGGAGGCGTTTGGTAAAGGAAGTATGTTTACGGAAATAGAATTGGAGGATTTTAAACAGCCGTTGCCGGAGGTTATTAAAGACCGGTAAATACCCGCCGAAGTGGCATTATGTGTTGAGCCGGTGGCTCCTATTATAAGATTTCCATATTTTTTCCACTGATACGTATAGCCGGGACCGGTAACTGCACTTAATGTTACACTGCTGCCGGCACAAATATTTGTTGTTCCTGAAGCTGTGATTGCAGGACTGGTTAGCGGATCAGCAAACACTACCACTGAATCGGATGTTACTGTTCCACATGCAGCAGATGCTGTTATAGAATAATTACCGGTGACTGTGGTTAGTAAAGAAGCAAAAGTTGCACCGGGCACAGGAACATTATTTTGAAACCATTGATACGAAGCAGGAAGTGTAGATGATGCGTTGAGATTTACGCTTCCTCCCGAGCAAAGTGCCACTGTTACAGAGGGCGAAATCAGAGGCTGGATATCGTCAACCTGAAAAGTGATACTATTTGATATTACTATACAAGGCGTCATCATAAGAGAACGAATGCTGAGACTGGTTCCTGAAGGAACAGTATAATTTAATGTGGTCCCAGTTCCAACTATGATCCAGGCCCCACTCGAAACATTTGCTTCCCAGATGTAGGTTGCACCCGGTTGCACATTGTTTACAGATGCATTTACCACTGAGCCGCTGCAAACAGGTGACACACCGGAAGAGGTTACAACAGGAACAACAGGTTGTGTGATGAGTTGGACTGTATCAGAAAATGTTTGGGAACAATACGATTTAATTGAGTACTTATAAGTTCCATTCACATTTGCCAGAAAAGTAGATGAATCGGCACCAATGATCTCAACTCCATCTTTGTACCATCTGATGAGCGTAACAAGGCTGTCATACAACTCTTCCGGAATGCACATTAGTAAAGAAGGGCCGCATGCTGCCGGTCCGAAAGGATATGGCGATAACAGACTCTGAGAGTTGATTTGCATAGGAAGAACTCTCACTTGGATATCATTTGAAAATTCAGGAATACCTGAAGAGCCCAATCCGGTACAAAAATAAATTCCTGTGTTGGTCACCTGAATGGTGTCGCCAATACCATAAGATGTGACAGAACCTCCGCCGCAAGCACTCGACCGTTTGTTCCAGGAATAAAAATAACCCGGCTGTGGATTGACAACAAGGGCAATCACGGTATCACCACATACGTCGTTGGATCCTTGCACCGATATTAATAATGTTTGACCATGTGCAAAGCCAAGAAAGCAAATAAAAATCCAAAAAGAACTTAGGAATTTTGTCATAATAAAACAGATATTTGATTCTAAAGAAATAATTAAACTATTCGGTGCATATAACTTTAAATCTTTGTACAGTATTTTCTTTCCTTACTTGCACCACATAAACACCTGCACTTAATCCCTTTACGGTATATATTCCTAAATTAGTTTTTACGATAGACGAAAGAATTTGACGGCCACTTACATCCAAAATATTTAATATAATATCGACATATTTATCCTCATTGAATTCAACATAAAACTGACCATTTGAGGGATTGGGATAGACTTTTATATCATCCATTTCAATTTCCGTTTCAGGTACCCCTACCCTACACGGTACATTCACCGCAATCACATTCGAATTCTTCATACAACCATTACCTCCGGTTACGGAAACCTTAAAATTGCCTGCTACCTTTGCATAATAATTAGCGGCATTTGCTCCAGAAATGTTGTTAGCGCCTTTTTTCCATTGGTAAGAAAGTCCTGCACCGGTGTTTGCGACTAAACGAACACTGTCACCGTTGCAAAATGTTGTGGATCCTACGGCGGTAATAGTTGCAGTTGGGGCCGGAAGAGTTGATACGGTTTGTGCTTGGTTAACGGTTGATACAAAAAGAATTAAAATCGTTGTCAGCAATTGAATCCTAAAATGTGATTGTACATGTGATAGCATAGCTAATTAATTTCAAAAATGAGATGGTTAATCGTTGTTAGTTAGGTAGTTTTTCAATACTGAATCTAAGCTACGAAAATTAAGCAATACAATCCAATGCATTTCTCATAATAAAGTACTATTTTAGAACTAATTTGGTGGTAAAAGTAGTTAATTTAATGATGTGATTACACTCGTATTCATAAGATAATCAAATACATATATGTTAATGGTCGATAAAAGTAATGGATTCAATAAAATCATTATAAACATTGAGTCTTAAAGAAAAATATGAATAATTATGAGTGCAATTTTCTTTAAACCACAGTCGGAAGGTGTATTTTAAATACAGTTTCAGTTTCATCCGATTTTTCGATCATAATGGATCCATGATGCATTTTTATGATGTTATAACTGATACAAAGTCCGAGTCCTAGTCCTTTTCCGGTTGCTTTTGTAGTGTAAAAGGGATTAAAAACTTTATTCAATTGATCACCGGGAATGTGTGTGCCATTATTTGAAATACAGATATTAACACCCTTGTTAAAAAGTTCAGTTTTTACACGCACTATAGGAATAAATTTAGCAGAAGCTGACTGTTTTTCACATATTGCTTCAAAGGCATTGTAAAAAATATTCATAACTGACTTGGAGAAATCATGAACCGACAATATTCCTCTGGGTTCTTTTTCATCATAATCACTTTCGAATACACAACTAAAATCAGGATTTTTATTTTTAAAGTGTTCAAATGCTAATTTAACGGCTTCATCAATAACCCGATTAATTCGAAACGACTGGCCATTTTGGTTTCCTGAATCTGTATAGAAGTTTGAATTCCATTCAATGGACGCCATATTTCCTACCACATCCGACATATGGCCTGCATGTTGTTTCACTTTAAGCAGATCGGACCGAATCTGAACCAGATTTTCATAGATAAGGGATTCGTCGGTACTCGATAAAATCTCATCGAGCAATTCCAAACTAACTCCGGAAAAACCAAGTACCATGTTCAAAGGATTAAGCATTTCATGCGACAAGGCAGAAGTGAGCATGGAAAGCTGCAAGATTTTATCTTCATTAAATTTCTGCTCCTCTTCAATGAGTCGCTGCATCTCCTTCTCCATTTGAATTTTCTCTGCAATATTTCTTGCAGTTGCAATTATTTGGCCGCTAGTATTGTTGGAAATGGCATTCCAACTCAGCCACAAGTAGCTGCCATTTTTGCAACGGTACCTGTTTCTGAAAAATTTCACTTTGGCACCTTTGCTACCGAGTTGTTTTAGTACGCTTACTGTTTCATCTCTATCTTCGGGATGTACTAAATTAATAAAAGGCTGACTTCTTAATTCACTTTCGGTATACCCAAGTTCTTTTATAAATGACAGACTCACTTTTTTAAAATACCCATCGGGCGATGCTGTACAGATGAGATCGGGGGCATTCAAAAATAAATTATGCAAATCTTTAGCCAGCAGAGAAGAGGATCTTTCGTTCCTGCGCAATGTTAGGTAATCCATTATCGAATTCGCAAGAGTGGTTATTGTTGATTTTTGAATAGCGGTTAGCTTTTTGGGTGCATGATCGATAACGCAAAGAGTCCCAAGATTAAAGCCATTTGCATCAGTCAGGGGCATACCTGCATAAAAACGCATTTGATGAATGCCTTTCACTAGAGGGTTATCTCTAAAGAGTGGGTTTTTCAATGTATCTTCAACAATAAATAATTCCTTTTGCTGAATGGCATAATGGCAAAATGATATATTTCTGGGAGTAAATTTAATCGTGATACCGCTTTTCGATTTAAACCATTGCCTCTTTTCATCCAGCAAGGTCATTAATGCAATAGGTGTTTCACAAATCTTTGCAGTAAGGTTTGTTATCTGGTCCAGGAATTTATCCGCACGGGCATCCAAAATACCATAAGAATCTAAAGCAAACAATCGGTTTTGCTCATTCAATTCTAATTGACTGTTCTTTCTCATGACAGTTAAAAAATTACGAAAGAATGGTTGCGAAGTCCCGGTACTAGTATCTACCAAAATTTTAAAGTGCTGATAACTTTCGGCAAATTAGGCTACCAAAATGTTCGCAATAAAATTTAACCTGTCTGATGAAAATGAAGGTCTTTTATAATTAGTTAATTGGTGTCAGCAGACAGCATAAGATCAAATGTAATCGTAATTCATCTTAAAAACAAATCATTTGCCAAAATACCACTAAATAGGTACAATTGAGTTTTCGCTACTGTAATTACCTGAATTTGCTGAAACCTTGTGGTACTGAGAGTAAGCGACTAATAAGAATGATCAGTCTGAAAATTTCTACGAGAAATAGGGATATCAGATCAAACTTTTGAAATCTATTCCGTCAAAGGTACCGGAACTCATCATAAGAAGCACTGAATTGGAGGTAAAGTTTGAACTAATATAATTCAGGAGTTCAGATGAATTGGTGAAAACCATTATGCGGTCGTTGGCAAAGGCTTTTTTTACCTGTGTGGTTGATATTGGAGGAAGTTTTTTGTGAGCTATAGTTTCGGGATTAAAATATACCACCGGCAGATTGGCGTCAATCATGGTTCCTGCGTATTGTTCCAGGAAATTTTCACTCAAACTGCTAAACGTATGCAATTCCATGCAGGCAATAATTTTCCTTTCGGGGAACTGTTCTTTTGCTGCTGCAACTGTTGCTTTGAGTTTGGAAGGAGAGTGAGCAAAATCGCGGAAAATCACTTTGTCAGACGTCTGTTCTACAAGTTCCATTCTTCTTCCCGCCCCTGAAAAACTCTTCGCGGCAAAATAAAACTCCTTTGCTCCTACCCCGAGCAATTTGCACACTTCTCGAGCACCTTCGAGGTTGGTGAGATTATGTTTTCCAAAAACCTGAAGCGGAAATTCTTCCCCTTCAATTTTTACTATAGATATTCCATCTCTGATTAAATATTTAGGAGCATCATAAGCGGTTACTTGCACCCCGGATTTCATTTCATTAGCGATCTTCTGCAACTCTTCATCTCTATCATAATAAATTAGAGTTCCGCCCTCAGGCAAATCCTTGGCAAATGTTGCAAATTGCTGAACATAGTTTTCAAAAGTGGGAAACACATTTATATGATCCCAGGCAATTCCACTTAACAAGCCAATATGCGCCTTGTACAAATGAAATTTAGGCCGGCGGTCGATAGGTGACGATAAATATTCATCGCCTTCTAAAATAATGACAGGAGCCTTTTCTGTTAACCGCACCATCGTGTCAAAACCTGCAACTGTAGAACCAACCATATAATCGAAATCTTTACCACATTTTTTTAATACGTGCATGATCATCGAAGTGATGGTTGTTTTTCCATGAGATCCTCCTATCACCACTCGGATTTTGTCTTTCGATTGCTCATAAAAATATTCAGGAAATGAATAAATTTTTAATCCAAGATCTTTGGCTTTTATCAATTCCGGATTATCGGCGCGGGCATGCATACCAAGAATTACAGCATCAGGTTTTGAGAGCAGTTTTTCAGGGTACCATCCCTCCTTTTCAGGAAGCAAACCGGCAGCCCTTAACCGTGATAATGAAGGTTCTTTTATTTCATCATCAGAACCGGTAACAATATAGCCTTTGCTATGTAAAGCCAGCGCCAGATTGTGCATTGCGGCACCTCCAATAGCGATGAAATGAATGGTCATAAAGTTAGTTTTTTAGTTCTTGGGTTCTTAGGGGGTGAGTTTGAATAACAAGTGACAGGCGTAAAGTGATCAGTGGTCAGTTAGAATGTTCATACAATCGCCTACCCTGCCAATTCCTGCGCAATTTCCAACACACTGGCAGGCAGGGGCCGACCGCAAAAGTACTATTCTTCGAGAAGCATGATGATGGGTGAAATTTTATTAATAAACAATTTGTGGTTAATATTGCATTCTATACAAACAGCGATTCAATATGAAACTGCATACTATCAATACCGGTTACTTTAAACTCGATGGGGGTGCCATGTTCGGGGTAGTTCCTAAATCTATTTGGGATAAATTGAATCCTTCCAACTCCAACAATATGTGCAATTGGGCATTGAGGTGTATGTTGGTGGAATATGGTGACAGGCTCGTACTTATTGATAATGGATTAGGTGACAAGCAGGATGATAAGTTTTTTGGCCATTATTACCTCAATGGTACCGATTCGCTGGAGAAATCGCTGCAAGCCAAAGGTTTTGGTATGGATGATATTACCGATGTGTTTCTTACGCATCTTCATTTTGATCATTGTGGTGGCAGTATAAAATGGAATAAAGACAAAACAGGATTTGTACCCGCTTTTAAAAATGCAACTTACTGGAGCAATGCCGAACATTGGGAATGGGCCACCAAACCAAATCCAAGGGAAAAAGCTTCGTTTTTAAGAGAGAATATCATCCCTATCAGCGAAAGCGGACAATTGAAACATACAACAGATGGCGCTGAATTATTTCCCGGATTTAAAGTGAAGTTTGTACATGGCCACACGGGCGCCATGATGATTCCTCATATAACTGTGAATGGAAAAACAGTGGTTTACATGGCCGATCTTCTGCCATCAGTGGCGCATATCCCAACTGCTTATGTGATGGCTTATGATACCCGTCCGTTAATAACTTTCGACGAAAAAAGCAAATTCCTTAAAGATGCCCTCGACAATAATTATACCCTCTTTTTCGAACACGACCCAATTTATGAATGCTGCTCACTTAAACAAACCGAAAAAGGCATCCGTATGAACGATACGTTTCCACTCATTAGTTTTTGAGTAGTTTATTTTATATGCTCCTTGCTTTCTCACATCATGGGTGTTTATTCCGGATAATTTAAATTCTTCCTCCAACTTATTTACCTGATAACTTTTGCAGGATGCATCAAATATGACAGTTTCAGGTTGTATGTTAACGAGGATATCCTTAGCCTTTCCATTCAAATCGCCTCCGAGGACCAGAACTTTTGAACTGATAATTGACTGTGACAATTCAGAATTTGCGGTTTTCTGCCATCCTTTTATGTGAATAATTTTAATTTCATGGTTGGATTTAATAAATGTTATGGAATTGGGTTGGATAAAAGCATTTTTACGATTATTGATCATGTTTGCAAGCAAATGTTCACTTGTTGCATTTGATATTGTTTTCTGTGGGCAGGATGAGTCAGCCAGAACAGTTACAGTCCCGTTTCGAATGGTTGAAATGAGGGTGTGGTTCCCGCTGTTATAAACGGTCAGAGAATTCTCGTTGGCAGCATCTGTCAGCAATGAAATCCGAAATCCCAGAAAGCAAATGACTAACACCATCCATGCAAATAAAAGTGATCGCATTTTATGTATGACCCACAAAATAAAAAATAGCATTATTCCGTAAAGGCAACACATCTCCGCAAAGGAAATAAAACAATTTTCGGTAACAGCACCCGGAAGATTACCAATGAAAACAACTAATCCATTGAGACAACTGATACCTATGGTGGTAGCTTTACCCACCAGCCAACCAACATATGGAATCCAGTCGGTGATAAGGAAAATAAGTCCGCTATACATAACAAGTGTTGAGAGTGGAATAATGAGCAAATTACCTATGAGGAAGTAGTTTGGGAACTGGTGAAATAAAAGTAAACTCAAGGGCACCGTGGTAATTTGAGCGGCAAGTGAAATGGAGATAAGTTCCCATGTCATGAAAAGAAATCGATTTGAAATTGTGAAAATAGGCAAAATCATTTTGTGAATAAATACGATACCACAAACCGCTAAAAATGAAAGCTGAAAACCTGCACTCATAATAAGAAATGGATTCATGGCAAACAATAAAATACAAGAACTACACAGGAGATTATAGATATTTGCTTCTCTGTTGAGCCATTTTCCCATCACCACAAAGGTGAACATGGCAGATGCTCTTACAACTGACGGACTAAAACCTGTTACCAGTGCATAAAACCACAAAAAGAACAGCAGCAAGGTAAACATTAGAGGCCTTAGCCATTTCTTCTTCTCCATAAAGGAAAGCAGGTAGGCCAGTATTGCATAAATAAGACCTACATGCATGCCCGAAACACAGAGTACATGTAATACTCCGGCACCTGTGTAAGAAAGTTCAAGATCTGGATCGAGCCAGTCTTCGTATCCAAGCAGTAGCGCACCTGCAACACCTAATTCATCGGGATCATGAATGAACCTTTTGAGTTTTTCCAAAAACAGATCACGCAATATTACCGCAATGGCATACATGCTTTTTGAGTCACCTTTTTGAAGCAACACGAGCTTATCGTTTTTTAAAAATGCCTGATGATAAATTCCTTTCCCCATTAGATATTGTGAATAGTCAAAAGCGCCGGGATTGCCAGAAGAAGTCACTCTGAAAGGCTGGCCATAAATGATACATTGATCTCCGATGTGGTAATCACCTTTACGGAGGCTGTCGTTAAGATAAATCAATAGTTTTCCTCGGGTGGCAATCCAAGTTCCACTATCTTTTCTTGCATCAACTGTTGCTGTAATTCGAAACCCTTTCGAACTTAATGCCGGGGGATCTATGAGAGTGATGACAAAAAATTGAGGAGAAGTTACTGCTGTTTCAAGAACAAAATGATCTTTGTAACGAATCGACTGATGAAACCAGGTCACTACAAATCCTAATCCGGCAAAGCACCAGTAAAAAGGTATTCCGGCAAGCCAGCGTTGAGCGTATTTACCGGTAGCATAATTTTTGACGGTAAATAAAACAGAGAGTAGAAATCCACTTGTGGATATCGCAATAAAGCAACGAATCCAATCCTGAGAGTGAATGGCAATTAAGATTCCAATCGAAAAAGGAATCAAAAAACGGAACACAGGAAAACGGCTCCAAATCTTCATAAAACGAAAAGTTATTAAAAAGCGATGCTAAGATACGCATGAAAATTATAAAATCATAAAATTTTAAAACAGAGATGGCACATTTTCATTATTGATACTAATTAAAATACCCTTTATACATTTAGCTAAATTGTCATCACTGGTGGCGTCATTTAAGAATAAGGTGTTGAAAATTTACATTATTAATCCATCTATAACTTATCAATCGGTTGATTATCAGCACTTAAAACAATTTAAAATTCCTTCTCTAACTTCAAAAATAAAACCTTAAATTTGCTGGAAATAAATCAAAAAAACCTATTTAATTCATGAAAAAACAATTACTATTATTAGCTGCATTAGGTCTCTCAGTTATTGGGGCTAATGCACAGGGAACGTGGACTCCACAGGCTACTGGGTTTCCGAATATATCAACAGGGGTATTCAACGTGAGTGTTGTAGATTCAGCTGTGTTATGGATTTCTTCTTATGACGGATCTGGTGGAGCGGCAAACGTTCGTGACTATTCAACCACAATTGACGGTGGTGCAACCTGGATTCCCGGTGTTGTTCCTGCACCTGCAGGACATGCCTGGTCAATGATTCACGGTTTAGATGCAAGCACAGCATGGTCTATAATGTACAATGCAACTGTAGGTACCGGCGGTGGAATCTGGAAAACTACCGATGGTGGCGTTAATTGGGGTCAGCAAGGTGTTGGTACCATTTATAATGCTACATCATTTCCAAACGTAGTTTATTTCTGGGATGCTAACGATGGTTTCACTATGGGCGATCCAAACCCAACCAATTTCGAATTGTACACTACTATTGATGGTGGTACTACATGGACAGCAGTTCCTCCTGCAAACATCCCTGCTCCTTTAGCAGGTGAGTACGGAATTGTGAACCATTATGAAGTTGTTGGAAACACTGTTTGGTTTGATACCAACAAAGGACGTGTTTACAAGTCTACAGATAAAGGTGTAACCTGGACTGTATCAGCAACCGGACTAACAGTACCTGCAAACAATGCAATTGATATCGCATTTTGGGATGCAAACAACGGACTTGCTCGATTATACAACGGAACAACCGGAGTAAACACTGTTCGCAGAACTACCGATGGTGGTGCTACTTGGACAGCAGGAACCGTGACAGGTAACATGTTTGGAAGTGATATTGCTTATGTTCCGGGAACAGCTTCGAGACTGGTATCTACCGGTGCTGCAGCAGGTTTCATTGGTTCATCTTATAGCAATGACGGTGGATTAACATGGACCGACATTGAAACCGGTGCACAGAGAACTGCCTTGGGTGTTTGGAATTCAAGCACAATGTGGTCAGGTGGTTTTACTACATCTCCTACTTCTGATGGTATTTTCAAATTTGAGCAACTTGCAATCATTGCTTGCGGTGATCCTTTAATCACTTCAGGTGTAGCATCAGCTCCTGATTCAACTATCTGTTTTGGTGATACTTTGTTCCTGACTACTAACAACCCATTTCCTCCTACTTCAGGAACGACCTTCGGATATAGCGTAATTGTATCATCAGGTGACATTAGCGGCAACAACGATCCATTGAATCAGCCAGGTATCCTTGGCGGAACCGGTGTTGTTTTCCCTGTTCCTGCTGCTATAAACACTACCCTTGTTAATGATGGTCTTGTCTTTCCTGCAGGAATCTATTACTTCACTCCTGTTGTATACGGAAACGCAACCGGTACGGGTAATATCACTGCTTTGACACTCGATCCATCTTGTACGTATACAGGAACTTCAGTAATGGTGACCTTATACGCTGCAGGTGATCCTGCTTGTATAGTAGGCTTAAATGATATCAACAATGGTGATCTTGGTGTGACTGCTTTTCAGTCGGCTAACAATGTTAACATGACTATCAACGCTGCAAAACAATCTAATGTAACAATCAACATTTTTGATCTTACAGGAAGAGTTGTTGCAACTGAAAACATCTCTGTAAGTCTGGGTTCAAACAGCCATGTAATCGATGCTGCTAATCTTAGCACAGGAACATATGTAATCAGAATCAATGATGGAAGCAATGTTGCTACCAGCAAATTGATGATTTTTTAATTACTGATTAGTACATTTTAAAAGGAGACCTTCGCTTTGGCGTTGGTCTCCTTTTTTAGTTTATTGGTTTTTAGTTTCTTTGTTTTGTTGTTTCTTAGTTTGCTTTCCCTAAGCTTGTCGTATTATAGGTTTTTGGGGTGTGATTATTGGCCTGTGTGCAATATGAAGATTTCATAGTTTATCCATCTTTGATTTGTTGTTTTTGCTGTTCAACGTGCCGGCTGAATTCAAGGCACCGGAGGTACTAATGTTTATTTGCGAGAAGGTTGGCATGCCAATTTTATGGATATGAGTTTTTATTTTGAATGTGTAAATTCATTCATTTATGGTTAACACATACCAATATTGAATTTTATTCCATACATCAAAATCTGTTTGGTACCCAAAGGCATGGTTGGTGGTTGGCATGCATTGGGGCTATTTTAATAATACTTTACGGATGCGGTATTATTAGGAAAATATTAAATCCGCAACAAAACGGCTGACAGAAAATTGTAAATAATCAAAAAAATCTGCAATTAGAAATCAATTCTAATTGCAGATTTCATAACCTATATTCTAAATTCCCGCCACTGATTATTTAACAACTTTACTTCTATAAATCACATCATCAGCAATTACTTCGATATTATAATTACCGGCGGCGAAATTGAAATCCACAAACTTAGTAGACTCATTAATTTCTTCCGAATAAATAAGCTTGCCTAGGATGTTATACACATTTAATACACCAGTTTTTTGAATGGGTTGTGATAATAGGAAATAGAGTTTATCGCTCACCGGGTTCGGATAAACAACAAATGCTGATGCATCGGGCCCATCTGCCAAACTGGTGGTGAATGATGGAAGCGATGTAGCTGAACAACCATTGGCATCAGTAACAACTACAGTATAATTTCCTGCTTGAGTTGCAACATAAACCTGACCGGTGGCTCCCGGAATTAATACACCATTTAGGTACCATTGATTGCCCGATGTTGCAGAAGAGGTGAGAATATTCCATTGAGGTGTGATAGAAGGCACCGGAGGACCGGGAAGCACTACTCCTTCAACAGGAACACGATTACTCGCACATCCCTCCTTCACTATCCAATTATAGAAAAAATAATAAAAAGTTCCGGCTGAGAAATTAGGATTTATTTGCCCCGTTAAAGTAATCGGACTTCCCGGTGATGTATAAGGATATGCAGCACCAAAAGAATTATAGAAACAAACAACACTTCCTGTTGCCAGTTCCAGTCTGTATCCGGTTCCGGGGTTAACTAAAAATCCCAAATTAACAGTCACCGGTCCTGACGAGGCATTTACCGGAACTGTTACAGTATTAAGAATTGGTCCTCCAAGTAAGGCTCGCAAATTGATGGTAATATTTCCACTCACCGCACCGGGATAAACATTAATGCTCTCTATTGTAGATTGCGCAGTAACATCAAACTGAATTCCCCAGTCGTTGCCTCCAAGAGTTAATTGCGACAGAGTTTGTAAAACAGGAAGACCGAGTAAAAAAGTTGAACCTGCCGCGGCCTCCACATAATAGGTAGTTGTATTGCTAATAGAAGGCGAATAGTTGTTTCCTGTAAAAATACTTGCACCACCAATAGGAGCAGCAAACCAGTTCATTACCCCTACTCCTGTAGCGCTCAGGTTCACAATTCCCGGTGCACATATTGAATCACCGGTAGTAACGGGATCAACAATAGTAAGAACAGAAAGGTCGAGAGAAATTGTTGTGTCAGGGTCGCATCCTCCACTGGTTACCACTGCTCTATAGGTACTATTGGAAGGAGGCGAAACAACGTATTGAGCCGTGGTGTTTCCGGTACCTGTTTCATTAACCCAATTAGTTCCATCGAAACTCTGCCATTGAATATTTCCGGTACTTCCGGAAAGAAACAACGTTGCAGGATCGCCTGAACAAATGGTATCTGTTGAAATAACTGCAGAACCGGCAACCGAAGCAAGTCCTACCGACATAAATACACTATCGATGTAACCACAAGTGCCGTCATCGGCAATAATGGTATAAGTAATAGGTTGTAATGGATTGGCTGTAACTGAAGTTCCTGTTGTGCCGCTCAAGCCGGTTGCAGGTGACCATGTATAATTGTAATTTGAATTGGTACTTGTTAAAGTTATTACTGATGATTGTCCTTGACAAAGAGCCTGTGGAACAGCATTGATTGAAAATGATGGTGCAGTAGTAACAGTAGCAACTGCAGCAGTCCGCGGACTTTCACAGCCTGCGGAGTACATAATACGACCATTGAATACTCGAGGAAAGTTGGTCAAGTTAAAATAGGCTCCCCCAAAACCTTCCTTAAATTCAATATTTGCATCCTGAGCAAAAATATTTCCAACTGCAACTCCATCGGTATAAGCTATGCCTGCACTTCCATGAACATAAAAAGCATAGGTTTGACCTGCAGGAATGGAAACATTCACAAAAACATTAATTGAAGTTCCCGGAGCACCATTACCGGTTGATGTATATGGAGCAGTTCCTACCTGAGTCCAGCCTACATTGCTGCCGGTAAATCCCACATGCGTTCCCTGACGGTACCAAATCTCAGCCGTTCCTGGTCCAACATTAAAATTAGCGGCAAAACTGTCGATGGTAACTGCATTAATGGCTGTTATGTCAAACATATTTCCATCGAATCCATTACCTGCCTGAAAGGTTGTTGTAAATGGTGATGGTGGTCCTCCACCAAGCGAGGCTGCAGCATAAAAGGTAGTTGATGTTGAAACGGTTGGTGAAAATGAAGTACCGGTAGCGAGTTGATTTCCTCCTGTAGCAGCATCATACCATTTGATACCATTTCCTGTTGCTGTAAGCAGTACAGTACCGTAGCCACAGCGGCTGCCGTTAGTGGTACCGGGTGCATTGATTCCAACTCCAACAGTTATTTGGTTAGAAGTATCAGGATCGCATCCAACATCTGTTACTACAGCTCTGTAATCTGTAGTTTGTAAAGGTGTTAAGGAGTAATTGGCAGTAGTTGAACCCGGAGCTGTTTCATCAACCCAAATGGAACCATCAAAATTTTGCCATTGAATAGCCCCAATGAAACCGGTGAGGATTAATTCAGTTCCTGCACCGGAACAAATAAGACTATCGACAGACGAAGCAGTTCCGGCATTACTACATGGTTGAGCAACCAAATTGCCTGAGAAACAGTTAATAAGGGCTATCAAAGCAGCCATCGTAAATAGACGAAGAATAGAATTCATAGTTTTATTTTTAAGAATTTTCGAGTTCTAAAAGTAAAGAAAAAAGTTGAGTTTAGGGAAGTGATTTTGATTGAATACTTTGTGTATGGAAAATAGGCGAACATTGACCAGTTATGCAGTGCGCGTTCGGTAAACTACATGTTGCAATTAATGTAAAGATATTTTTTTATCTGATATCTAAAAATAAAAAGATATAGCATGGCAAAAAATCCTTCACTTGTAATGTAAAAGAGGTATTCTGCTGAGGTCATGAAAATGCGTCATAATTAATCCCATACATAACGTTCATCAAAATCGACGTTGTACTCTACTAAGTATTCTCTATATTCTTCTTGAAACGTTTTTTTGTTGTGATGTTCCTTTTGGTTAGCGATGTAATTTATCACCCTATCTACTTGAGCCGGATTTACCGAAAAGGCTCCATAACCGTCTTGCCAATAAAAATTTGCATAATCAGCTCCTTTTGTTTTAATCCATTTTGAAGAATGAGATTTTACTTCCTCCATCAGTTTCATGAGAGCTATTTTCTTAGATAGCATACAGAGTATATGAATATGGTCGGTATAGCCGCCTACTTTTATTGGTTGACATTCTAGTTTTTTGCAGATACCTCCTAAGTAGCTGTGCAGTTCAGCTTCGACTGGTGGATGTATTAGCGGCCTCCTGTGTTTAGTGCTGAACACTAGATGGAGATAATTTTTTACGAGTGATTGTCCCATAGTTTTGTTACGCCCCTGCGGGGCTTATCGAAGGGCTTCGCCCGTCGTTGGTGGATGATGCCCCTTCGGGGCTTATCGAGGGGCTTCGCCCGTTGGTAGTATAGCTTATCGAGGGGCTTCGCCCGTCGATGGAGGATGATGCCCCTTCGGGGCTTATCGGGGGGCTTCGCCAGTCGGCTGCGTCCTGAGCCCTGAAAGGGCTTAATAAGCTTACATAGGGTATCGCCCTATGAAAAAAGCATAATGTGTGAATGTAAAACATCTTCCTATATATTAACCCGTATGCGTGACACTACGGCAACTGCATGAGTGAAAACTGGTATAAAAATTCTACCAATCACTAAAAGCTTTATTATATTGACTAATTTGAAATATTTAAGACAAATATAAATGAAAAATACTACAACTAATCGGTTTAGGAAAATTTATTCTTTACATTAACACTATCTAAAAATGAACTACAAAACCGGGAATGTTTATGAGTGATTTAAAATTAAAAAGTGATTCCGAAGCGATTCGAACGCTTGACCTACTGCTTAGAAGGCAGTTGCTCTATCCAACTGAGCTACGGAACCGGAGAGAAACTGTAAAAAGTTGCTAGTTACGAGTTGAAAGCTGAAAGTTAGATTTCGCACAAAGTTCAACCTTCCTTTATTGTAAAGAACTTAATTCATAAGTCGAAAATCCAATGACTAATGACTAATGACTAATGACTAATGACCAATGACCAATGACTAATGACTAATGACTAATGACCAATGACTAATGACTAATGACTAATGACTAATGACTAATGACAAATGACTAATGACTAATGACAAATGACTAATGACAAATGACAATTTTTTGTCGGGGTGGCCAGATTCGAACTGACGACCTCCTGCTCCCAAAGCAGGCGCGATACCGGACTACGCTACACCCCGCGGTGTTTAATATTTAAGTTATCTCTCAATTACAAGTGCGGTGAGGGAGGGATTCGAACCCTCGGTACAGTTACCCGTACGACAGTTTAGCAAACTGTTCCTTTCGGCCACTCAGGCACCTCACCTGAACTAAGGGCGGCAAAGGTATGTAATCTCAAAGTCTAATCAAACATAATTGTTGTTATTTATTTAAGGGTCCTCTCTTGCCTGCTTTGTTTATTTCCACATCCAATTCTCTATATTTGCGAATCACCTGTAAACGTTACTATTATGAGAAATTTTTGCACTCCCAGAGTTTTATTTTTGCTCCCTTTAGCCATTAGTTTTTTGTTTTCCTGCTCCTCTAAAAAGAACTCCTCCGCCGATAGTGCTGTTGTTGGAGTCTCTGATTCAGTTAGTTATGTGAAAATAGAGAATTCTAAAGATTTTTTACCCGATTGGTCGAAAGAAAATATTTTGGTTTATCACACCATCGCCGAGCCCGATCTCCTCCATCCCACCAATGGAACTTCATCTATGAGAACCGACATTTTTCAGTTTACTCAAATGTTCCTCATTCGCCTCGACTTTCAAACTCTTCAGATTGCTCCCGGTTTGCTGAAGTCGATGCCCGTGCTGAGTCCTGATGGATTGAGCTATGATTGTGAACTGCGTGGTGAACCTGTTTGGGATGATGGAACTCCTTTTACAAACAGGGATGTGGTTTTTACCGCAATGGCCAGCAAATGTCGCCTCACCGATAATCCACACGCCAAACCTTATTGGGACAATCTACGCGAAATTATCGCCGATCAATCCAATCCGAAACGGTTTAAGGTGGTGATGAAAACTCCTTACATCCACAACCTTATTTTTTGGGCCGATTGGCCTGTTATGCAGGCTGATTTTTATGATAAAACAAATATTCTTCAAAAATTTAAATTCGCACAGTTCGACGACTCCACTTTCAAAGCCGAAAGCCATCTTGAACTGGTGCAATGGGCAAACAATTTTAATAGTTCGAAATATTCAAGAGAACTTGATTTTCTCACCGGTTTAGGAATGTACCGCGTTTCGGCATGGGATCCCGGTCAAAGTGTGACATTAGAACGCAAGGCTAACCACTGGACTAAAAATGCAACTTCCATTTATGAAACATCTTTTCCCAACAAAATAATTTACCGCGTAAATAAAGATCCCAATTCACAAGCTCTCGATTTTAAGGCACAGGTACTCGATGGTTCCAACCTCATTGCCACCAAAACAATGCTCGAGTTACAAGCCGACAGTAATTTTAACCGAAACTATCATTCACGCTTCACCGATTCATTTAACTATACCTACATTGGCATGAACAATCGCCCCGATGGAGTGAATCATAAGAAGTTTTTTACCGATAAAAAAGTGCGTCGTGCCATGGCGCTTCTCACTCCGGTGGATGATCTCAACAGGGTTATAAATAAAGGAAAAAACAAACGAATGGTGGGTCCGGTTTCGATGCTTAAAAAGGATTTCGACCCTTCACTCCAGCCTCTTCCTTACGATCTTGGGCAAGGTAAAAAGCTGCTTGCCGAATCGGGGTGGAGTGATTCTGATGGCGATAATATCCTCGACAAAATGATTGATGGTGTGAAGGTGAAATTTGAATTTACGCTCAATTACATGACCAACACACCCGATTGGAAAGATTATGCCACTATGCTGGAAGAAGCGTATGGCAAAGCGGGTATAAAAGTGTTGTTAAATCCGCTCGATTTTTCGGTTTTTGTGGCCAACGCCAAGAAACATGATTTTGATATGATGATTGCTGTATGGGGACAAACTGCTATGCCCGAAGATTTCACTCAGCTATGGCACACTACCTCATGGCAGAATGAGGGATCGAACTATCCCGGTTTCGGAAATGCTGCCAGCGATGCGCTTATCGATTCAATAAAAGTTATTATCAATCCTGAACAGAGATTGCCTTTGGTAATGAGATTTCAACAGATTGTTTATGACGAACAGCCAATGATTTTTCTCTTCTCCAGTCTGCGCCGAAATGTGATCCATAAACGATTTGGAAATGTAGAGATGTACTTTGAAAGGCCGGGAATTCTTTTGAATAATCTCAAGCTCCTCTCCGCTTCCGATTCTCCCAATCCATAGCCAAATTAAATTGCCATGATTCACTACCTGGTGAAGAGGTTGCTTTTGTTTTTCCCAACCCTGATTGTGATTTCATTACTGGCGTTTATCATCAGTATTAATGCACCCGGTGATCCCGTTGAACGGATGATAACTGTTGCTGCAGGTGATGGTATCTCGGCACAAAGTAAAAATCAATTGGAACAAACAAAGTACTGGAGGAAAAAACTGGGGCTCGATCTTCCGGTTTTTTATTTTTCTGTAAAACCATTGAGTGAACCCAATTTGGTTTCTCTTATTTATGATGAAAGAGCTCAGGAATCTGTGCAACGATTATCGCGAATAACAGGTAATCCGGATCAAACAGCACTGCTCCATGTCGCACTAACTAAATTGGCTGCCGAAGGATTCAAACTCACTTCCAACATCCCCGATTCCTCATTCAGCAAAATCACCTTTGTTCTTACCAACTTACTCAACAGTATTTCGAAAGATCAAATTGAAAATAATCTTGGTCAACTAAAACATCTCACGCAAGTGCAGGGAAATTCAAAGGTTGAGTTTGCTAATGCCTTTACCAAAGCACAACAAGCTCTCAATAAATGGTCTGAAAATACAACCCGATATAAGAATTACATTCCTGTTATTCAATTTCATCCTCAAAACCAATATCACCGCTGGATTTTTGGTGATGGAAACTGGCTCACAGCTAACGGTGCCGTACATTCGAAGGGAATCGTTAGAGGCGATTTTGGAATTTCTTATCAAACGCGACAACCTGTTTCGGAGGTGATTCTTCAAAAGGCAGGTTGGTCTATGTTTTTTGCGCTCGCATCGGTGTTATTGGCCTATCTGGTGAGCATTCCCATAGGTGTGTGGGCGGGTGCACGTAAGGATTCTAAATTCGATAGGTCAACATCGGTTTCACTATTTATTCTTTATTCAATGCCCTCCTTTTGGGTGGCTACATTATTGCTCATGACTTTTGCCAATCCCGATGTGTTACATTGGTTCCCTGCGTCGGGAATAAAACCTGTTTCAGGTTACACTGCTGAAGCAAACATCATCGAAAAATTGTTGATCTCGCTTCCCTATCTCATCCTTCCACTCATTTGTTATACCTACAGTTCATTTGCTTTTTTATCGAGAGCAATGAGAGTAGCGGTACTCGAAACAATGACTCAGGATTACATCCGCACAGCAATGGCTAAAGGACTTTCGTTCCGTACCGTTGTTTTCAAACATGCATTCCGAAATTCGTTACTCCCGTTAATAACAGTATTCGCCAACATTTTCCCACTGGCGCTAGGCGGTTCGGTCATTCTTGAAACCATCTTCACCATTCCGGGCATGGGATATGAAACGGTGCAATCGATACAAAATCAAAACTACCCAATGATTGTAGCCATTTTCACCATCACAGGACTGCTCACCATGACGGGCTATTTGGTTTCTGATATCTTGTATGCTTTTGCAGATCCTCGTATAACGTTCACGAATAAACGTTGATAATCACTATGAGCGGGCAAAATAATAAATCGTTAGGTGTTTGGCAACTGCTAAAAAAGCGAAGACTGGTAAAGATTTCGCTTGCGCTGATGGTCTTTTTAGCTTTGATAGCACTTCTGGCTCCGTTGATTGCGAATGATAAACCCCTGTATTTTTCGTTTAACGGTGAATCCTTTTATCCTGCTTTTACCGGAGATGAATTTGGTATTATAGGTTCCGAAAAAAAAGAACGTATAAACTTTACGGATGCTGTTGCTGATGGCGATGTGCGAAAAATTATGCCACTAATTCCTTACGCACCCCATAAATCGGATCTCGACAACTCAGATTACAAAGGACCCGGCGATTACCAGTACCGAATAGGGGTTGATGGAAGTGAAACCGAATTAACCGGTTTAAACAGACATCTTTTGGGAACGGGCAAACGTGGAGAAGATTTACTTGCAGGATTAATTCATGGTACCAGAGTTTCCCTTTCTGTTGGACTTTTGGCAATGATCATAGCCGGTTCAATTGGAATAATCCTGGGTGCCTTTGCGGGATATTTTGGTGATCAACATCTTAAAGTTTCAAGAGCGAATTTTTGGATGTTGATACTAGGAATTATTCCTGCCTGGTTTTATGCTTTCAGGTTACGCCATTTCGAAATTTCTGATGCGTTAGCCGGAAACACCTTGTCATTTGTGTTTCAGGTATTGTTATCACTGCTATTTTTTGCTATTATTCTTACCATATTTTTTTATGCCGGCTCATTGCTGAAATGGATTCCTATGCTCCAAAAAAAAGTACTTTTTCCGGTCGACACCTACATTTCCCGACTCATCGAAGTCATTACCTCATTGCCACGGCTCATTCTAATTATTTCTCTGGCGGCTATAGCTCGCCCCTCGCTTACCAATCTTGTTCTAATAATTGGTATTACCTCATGGACAGAGATTGCACGTTTTACCAGAGCCGAAATGCTTAAGGTCAGAAATCTGGAGTATATTCAATCGGCTCAATCGATGGGTTTTTCAACATTGCGTATTATTTTTGTGCACGCGTTACCCAATGCAATCGCTCCGGCTTTGGTCGCTATTACTTTCGGCATAGCATCGGCTATTTTGGTGGAATCAGGATTATCATTTTTGGGAATTGGTGTCCCTCAAAATATTGTCACCTGGGGTTCATTGCTGGCTGCTGGAAAAGAAAATTTTCAGGCCTGGTGGCTGGTGGTATTTCCAGGTATAGCCATCTTTTTAACGGTAACTATTTACAACCTGCTTGGTGAAGCTTTGCGTGATGCTATGGATCCTAAATTAAGAAACTAGGAATTTTTTGCAGGGAAATGCGGAAGTTCTAACTAACTATGAGTACAGAGGTAGTTTTTATTCAAAGTGAAAATTATAGTTTTTTGAGTACCCTCTTTGTCCTTAGTGCCTCCGAGCCTCCGTGTTTTTTCTTTGCAGTAATGTGTTGGCTGCGGTAGATATCATGTTTAATACGCCATCACCCTGCCTTCGGATATTCCATCCTCACATGATAGATGCTCATCATCATCTTCTTGAAGATCTTTTTGATGGATGAAATTTCTTTAAAAGTAATATCGCAATTGATAAACTGTTGCTGCTCAATTTGGCGATCAATGATGGAATCAACAAGCTTATTAATGGATTCATAAGTGGGTTTACTAAGACTTCTCGACGAAGCTTCAACAGAATCGGCCATCATCAAAACAGCAGTTTCCTTAGAAAAAGGTAACGGTCCGGGGTATCTGAAATCATCTTCATCGACAATTTGCTCAGGATAATTCTTCAAAAACGATTGATAAAAATATTGAACCATGGTGGTGCCATGATGTGTTCTGATAAAATCGATGATAAGGTCGGGAAGTTTATTTTTGCGTGCCTTTTCAATACCTTTTATTACGTGGCCAATAATAATTGATGCGCTCTCTTCAAACGAAAGTTCATCGTGTGGATTAACACCTGTAGTCTGGTTTTCGATAAAATACATAGGCATCTCCATTTTGCCGATGTCGTGATATAGCGCTCCTACTCTGATGAGCAGTGAGTTTCCACCAATTTTAAAGATGGCGGCTTCAGCAAGATTCGCTACCTGCATAGAGTGCTGAAAGGTTCCGGGTGCTTTGATAGAAAGTTCCCGCAACAACGGAGTGTTTGTGTCGGCGAGTTCCATGAGGGAAACGTCGGAGGTAAGTCCAAAAACTTTTTCAAAAATGTAAATGAGCGGATACGAAAAAAGCGTCAACAGCACATTACCCACCAGCCAAATCATATTCGTCTGGTTAACTTGTGTGATGCTGCCCTCATGAATTACCGATAGAGCTACATAACAAACCATATAAGAAAGAAAAATCATTCCTGCCGAAATAAATAACTGTGCCCGTTTTCGGAGATGTGTGACGCTAAAAATGGTGACCATTCCGGCAATGATTTGCATGAATACAAACTGATAACCATTGGGTGCCACTGATCCTAATATCAAAACAGTTACGACATGGGTAAAAAGTGCCAAACGTGTATCAAAAAACACCCTGATAACAATTGGTAAAATACAAATAGGAACCACATAAGGACTTAAGGCAGTCATTTTCATAACACCGGTGTAGGCTCCAATTACAAGCATCATCAAAACAAATATGAGAGCCAGCTTACGGTTATCGGCAAAAATGTCTTTACGCAACACAGCTAAAAAAATGAGCAATACAGTTAATGCGATGGCAATTATGAGTAACTGACCGATATAAATTTCACGGACTGTTTGCTGATCGGGTAAAGTGGATTCGATGGTTTTCTTTAGCGATTCCAGCACCAGGAATTTTTCAGGAGTAACCACCTGCCCTCTCGAAATAATTAATTCTCCTTTACGGATCATCCCTCTCGTAGGAGAAATTTCTTCTACCTTTTGAACAGCAACTAAATCAGTTAAATTTTTATCGTAAAAAACATTTGGCGAAACAAGGTTTTCCAGAGTAGAAGTAAGCGCATTGTGGTTAATTCCTTTAAAGGATGCCACTCTTGTTTCGACGTAGGAAAGAGCTGCAGACGGTTCATAAAAATCGCCAAGGCCTCTGTTTTTTGCCACCTTGCCTTTTATCAATACCAAGCGGCCACCTTCACCGGGTTGTTCTGTTTCCGACAAACGAATAATTCCCCGGTTAAAAACTTCTTCAAGGACCAGATTACCCGCTTCCAGGTATCTATTATATTCATCGGCAGATAAAGAATCATTTTCCAACACCATCTGAAATCTGGAAAGTGCCTTGAACAACACCAAGGTATCAAGTTGAAAATGCTGCAACACATTTTGCTGAACCCGTTTTTTTTCTGCATTCAACGAGTCTAAATCCTTAAAGACCGGAAAATCGTAGGGCGAAATGAGATCATCACTGTTCCAGGCTTTTCCATCCTGAAAATCAAATTTATATCGGACCTTATGAGGCAGCAAAGCAGCAATCACGGCCAATGTGATCAAGATGATGATTGACTTGAGTACGGTTTCGTGGCTGTTGGAAAGGTAGATGATAAATTTACGCATAGTGGAACACAGTTCAGGGCTCTAAGGTAATTGATACCGTGCTATTTCTCAATAAATTATCGACAAGCATATTTCAAGCAAGGAATTATTTTAAAAAGAAGCAATAAAGGCTATCTCTCAAAACCTGCTTTTCTATCGGCCTAACCGTCAATCTCTCTCCAATAAGAGGAATTTTGTTAGGTTTTGAGAGAATACCTAAATAAAATAAAAACAGACCTATAAGCCGGGTTTTGTTCCCGACGTAAGTCGGGATTCTATCATTTATCTGGGATCGTTATCACTAACGACCTCTAGCGGCCTACCCGCGGAATGGAGCGAGCAGCTCTTTTGCAAATTCCAGGAACTTGCAAATCCGTATACATGGCCTTTCAACCCACAAGGTTTACCCGTATGCTTGTTGCCAAAACATACCGTGAGCTCTTACCTCACGTTTTCACCTTTTCCCTCCGTTAGGAAGGTAGTATTGTTCTCTGTGGCACTGTCTGTTTCCCACCAATCTCTCAGCAGGAACCTTCCCGTTAGGAAGTGTGGCGCTCTGTGTTGCCCGGACTTTCCTCCTCACGCTTGCGCGTAAAGCGATAGAACGGTCTGTTTTTATTTGCTGCAAAGATAGCTATGAATAATGAATAATGGAATTGGGCTAATGGGCAATGTTCTTTGGTAAAGATTGGAAATTATTTAATATTTTAGAGGACTTTAGAGAAGGGAATGATAAATTGAGTTATTTCCATTTTGGAAAATTCTTAAATAAATTATAAACGATGAGCGAATTAGTGCCGAAGGAAAACAGTTTTATCATTTATCAAAATCCTAAAGGGGAAGTAAAAGTTGATGTATTCGTTGAAAACGAAACAGTGTGGCTTACTCAAAAAAGCATAGCTGATTTTTTTGGAGTGGTAAAATCTACCATTAGCGAACATCTATCCAATATATTTGAAACCAACGAATTGCAAAAAAATACAACAGTTCGGAATTTCCGAACTGTTCAAAAAAAGGGCGAACGTTTGGTTAATAGAGAACTCGAATATTACAATTTAAATGTTATTATTTCTGTAGGATATCGAGTAAATTCTGCCAAAGCAACACAATTCAGAATTTGGGCTACCACCACCCTAAAAGAATACATTATTAATGGTTTTGTGTTGGATGATACCCGATTGAATAAAGGCGCAACCCTTTTCGGCAAAGATTACTTCAAAAAGTTATTAGAGCGTGTACGTTCCATCAAGGCAAGTGAACGCAGAATTTATCAGCAAATCACCGATATTTTTGCCGAATGCAGCATCAATTACGACCCAAAATCCGATATCACCAAAAACTTTTATGCATTGGTGCAAAACAAATTCCATTTTGCCATCACAGGTCAAACAGCAGCCGAAATAAACTATAACAATGCCATTGCTTTCCAAGAGAATATGGGATTAACTACTTGGAAAAAGGCACCCGCAGAAAGAATCGTTAAATCAAACACCAGTATAGCCAAAAATTATCTGTAAGAAAAAGAAATAAAACAATTGGAACGGACGGTAGCAGGTTACTTTGATTATATAGAAAATTTGCTAGAACGAGAAAACACATTTACAATGGATGGATTGGCAAACAGTGTAAATAAGTTTTTGAACTTTAATGAATTTAAAATTTTAGAAGTCAAAGGAAAAATATCACACAGTACAGCCATTTCAAAAGCAGATGCAGAATTTGATCATTCCAACAAGGCTCAAAAAATTATTTCTGATTTTGACAAAGTGAGTAAACGATTAAAAGATTGATGAAGGTTAAAGAATCAAGTCATACATTTACGCAAAAAACACAAAAGAAAATTGTAAAATAAGAAAACGACCTATTTCATTGGACATTATAACACACACAAATTATAACACACACAAATTATAACACACAAACACACATGAAATCAATTATCAAAACATCATCGGCACCCGCTCCTATTGGTCCCTACAGCCAGGCGGTGATGGCCGGCAATACCCTTTATGTTTCCGGACAGATTGCAATTAATCCCGAAAACGGTAAGATGGTTCAGGCCAATATTCAGGATGAAGCACGTCAGGTTATGAATAACATCGAAGCCATCCTCAAAGAAGCAGGATTGGGTTTCGAAAATGTGGTAAAGACTTCAATATTCTTGAAAAATATTGGAAATTTTATTGAAGTCAACGAAGTATACGGTTCGTATTTTAAATCTGACTTCCCCGCAAGGGAAACCGTTGAAGTAGCGAAATTGCCAAAGGAAGCTAATGTTGAAATTTCGGTGATTGCGGTAAAAAAATAAATTACTTTCTTCTGAGCATCTTCTGCAGTTTATCGGGATAATCAGTGATTAATCCATCCACTCCCATAGCAATAAGTGATTTCATGGCTTTCTCGTCATTGACGGTCCATGGAATCACTTTCATCCCTTTCTTTTGAAGCGATTGCACATTTTTATTGGTTAGCAACATATAATAAGGGCTATACACTTCGGGAATAAACCCTAGATTCTTCAGATTTTTTCTGATGCCTCCGGTATTCTCCACCAGCAAAACCAGCTTTACCGGAGCATTAATTGCTTTTAAATGCTGCAAAGTTCGAACATCGAATGATTGAATATAACATCTGTCAGTGATACCTCTTGACTGAATCACACTCATAACGGTATCTGCGAAAGCTTCGGGACCCGGATGAAAAATGTTATCTCCCTGAAGGGTACATTTTGTTTCGATGTTATAGTGTACCAAAGGTAGATTATTGAATTTGAGATAACTCTCCACCGAGTCAATAACCTCACTTAAAAGAGGCTTATAGACTTTCATATTTTGTTGTTCACGAAATTGGGGATGGGGTATTTCACCACACGAAAATGATTGTGCTCTTTCGGTAGTCATTTGGTAAATATTCAATTCCTTTTCATTGGATTCAGAGATACGGGAACCATCGGGCATGAGACAAATTTCGTGCGACATAAATGGTTCATGAGATAACAATACATCTCCGTTGGCAGTAATTACTACGTCCAGCTCAAGAGTAGTTACCTCCAAATTGATGGCCCTTATAAAAGCCGGGATCGTATTTTCAGGAAGCATTCCTCTGCATCCGCGGTGACCCTGGATATCGAGTTGTGAGAGGGCAGTTGTAGAAGTTATCATTAGTAGGATGAATACCGAAACAATAGTTCCCGAAATATACGCTTTTGAATGATGCATGATAGTGTGTGCAATCAATTGATTTTATTTTTTAAAATTATGAAGATGTAAACTTAATGATGCCGCAAATTAATAAAGTTAAGCGAATGAAAATTCCTTGTTATTTATTCAACCACTTATTCCTAAAATATAATTGAGAAGCAGTTAGTTCTTCTGATGCTGCAAAGGTGTATTTGTTAAAGTATGTCTGTTCTGTTTTCAGCAACTGTACCTTCCTCAGTTTCCTGGATGAAAATATCGTAAGCTGTACCTCATCTTCTTTAAAATAATCCAGCAAATCATTTAAGTTATTCTCAATTTTCAAATCATTAACAGCAATAATTTCATCATCTTTGAGCATACCTCCGGCAGCACCGGGCGATCCTGGATAAACTCCACTAACCGCAGTCGTGCCCAGTCGGTTTTCCACTCTCAATCCAAGTTGACGTTCATAAGCAAGGGAGGATGGCGTGCTATTTATATAAATTCCTGCTAAGGAAACAACTTCGCTAAGCAAACTATTGAGCGAAGCTGCTTTATAAACATAATTCTCAAAGAAATCGGTGAAGCTTCTTCCGCCAACCATTTCGGCTATTTCCGTAAAATCTGTTTCAGAATATCCTTTACCCTTTTTAGCAAAATCAAAATACAACACCTGCATCACCTGATCGAGCGATTTATGAGAATCGGTTGATGACCTTATCATAAAATCCAGTATCCAGGCCAAAAGGCAACCCTCGTCATAGATGGAGGTTTTTCTTCCCGGCACACCCGGCACATACCCATCTAACCAGGTATCGAATGATGATTCGGCAACCGAATAATTGAACCTACCGGCATTATCCATATGTTTTTGCAATCGAACACTGTATTCTTCGAGCAACTGATTGATGTTGAAAAAACCGGATCTTCCCAAAAAAAGATCACCATAATAAGTGGTAATTCCTTCATACACAAACCCTGTGCGGGCATAATTCTCGGCGGTGAAATTATAGGGGTACATTTCAACAGGTCGTATCGTCTTCACATTCCAAACATGAAACAATTCATGCGATGCAACGCCAAGAAAATCGTTGTATAAGGCAGGCTTCATCATGTTTATACCGGGACCCAATGCGAGAACGGTGGAGCTTAAATGTTCAACGCCATGGTAAAAAGTGTGCGGAAGAATGACCACCAGAAAATGAAACTCTTTGACAGGAAACTCTTTCATCATTTCGAGCTGCGATACTGTGAACGCTTCAAAATCTTTGATAATTTTAATCCAATCAGGAGCACACTCTCCCTGAAACCAAATATTAAATGTGATATCCCTTACGGTATAGGAGCCATGCTGAAGCGAATCGGAAGCGATAAATGGAGAGTCAGCCAACTGATCGAAATTATCGGCAACAAATTCATGATCTTTCAACTTTTTTAAACCTGTCGCCACTTTCCAACTCTCCGGAATTTGAAGATTAACACCGATTGGTTCATCCTCACGGCCGGGCACATACATACAGCAATGAATGGGATTTATATACATCTGATCATCATCAATCCAGCAAGCACCGGCATCAGGTTGGGATGCAAAATACCGGTACTTCACCACCAAAGTTTTTCCGGCAACTTTAATCAGCCATTTATCCTTCGACACTTTTTTAAAAGGCATCGAATCATTCTTTTCATTCTCAGCATGAAATCCAACAATATTTTTCGCAAAATTCCCGAGTTCATACCTTCCCGGTCTCCAGGAGGGCAGTTGCAATTCGATTTGACCATCTTTAAAGGGTCCGTCGACTTTTAATTCAATGGAAACAAAACGACCATGGGGCTGAGAATAGCTAAAAATAAATTGCATATAATATTGATATTAAAACGTTTAAGAACACAAATTACTCCTTTTTCAATATGTTAAGATTCTGTATCTTCGCACCACGAAATTATAGATAAACCTCATGAACTACGATATTTTAGTAATTGGAAGCGGACCGGGTGGATATGTGGCTGCAATAAGAGCATCACAACTGGGATTTAAAACGGCTATTATTGAAAAAGAAAGCCTTGGCGGAGTGTGCCTGAATTGGGGTTGTATACCAACCAAAGCATTGTTAAAGAGTGCTCAGGTTTTTGAATATATCAACCACGCTGCCGATTATGGTATCAAAGTTAACGATGCCTCCCACGATTTTGGTGCCGTTATACAACGAAGCCGCGGTGTGGCCGATGGAATGAGCAAAGGTGTTCAGTTTTTGATGAAGAAAAATAAGATCGATGTGATGATGGGAACCGGAAAACTGCTTGCCGGAAAAAAAGTGGAGGTTACCGCTGCTGATGGCAGTAAATCGGTAGTTGAAGCCAAAAATGTTATCCTCGCCACTGGAGCACGCTCGCGCGAACTTCCTAATCTGAAACAGGATGGAAAAAAGGTTTTCGGCTACCGCGAAGCTATGTCACTTCCCTCCCAGCCTAAATCAATGGTGGTGGTTGGTTCAGGTGCCATCGGTGTGGAATTTGCCTATTTTTATAATTCCATGGGAACAAAAGTTACCCTAGTGGAATTTATGCCCAATATTGTTCCTGTTGAAGATGAGGATATCTCCAAACAATTGTTAAAATCGTTCAAAAAGTCGGGTATCGAAATCATGACCGAAGCAATGGTTGAAGCTGTTGATACCAGTGGTTCCGGTTGCAAGGTGAGTGTTAAAAATAAAAAAGGTGAAACAGTGGTGCTTGATGCAGATGTGGTATTATCGGCAGTTGGTGTTACCCCGAACATCGAAGGAATCGGTCTTGAGGATGTTGGTGTAATTACTGATAAAGGAAAGGTTATTGTAAATGATTTTTACCAGACTAACATACCGGGCATATACGCAATTGGTGACATTGTTAAAGGACAGGCATTGGCTCATGTTGCCTCTGCCGAAGCAATACTTTGTGTTGAAAAAATAGCAGGCCATCATCCTGAACCTCTTGATTACAACAACATACCCGGCTGTACCTATAGTTCCCCTGAAATTGCATCGGTAGGTTACACCGAAAAGGCGGCCAAAGAAGCAGGGTACGAAATTAAAGTCGGCAAATTTCCCTTTTCTGCATCCGGAAAAGCAAGTGCCGCAGGTGCAAAAGATGGCTTTGTGAAGTTGATTTTTGATGCCAAATATGGTGAGTTTTTAGGAGCTCATATGATTGGTATGAATGTAACTGAAATGATTGCCGAAGTTGTTGTTGCCCGCAAGCTTGAATGTACAGCACACGAAATCATAAAATCGGTCCACCCCCATCCTACCATGTCGGAAGCTATTATGGAAGCTGCCGCAGCAGCTTATGGTGAGGTGATACACCTTTAGTACTGAGTTCTTGGTTTCTTGGTTTCTTAGCCTGCCTGCCCGACCCTCATGGCTTGTGCTTTGATGGGCTGGTCTGCCGCAAGCAGATTTCTTGGT
>Ga0105046_10001392_pt1 | contig 37166 bp, 24 predicted proteins | sample MAT03_FD_78385 | JGI IMG/M metagenome (GOLD analysis project Ga0105046, IMG submission 78385) | Freshwater microbial communities from Lake Fryxell liftoff mats and glacier meltwater in Antarctica - MAT-03 (megahit assembly) | ecosystem: Environmental > Aquatic > Freshwater > Ice > Liftoff... | reverse complement strand
GGACCGCGCCCCGAGTTCATGGCGGGGCGCGAGCTGGTCGGCCCGTGCGCGAGCCGGATCAACCTCAGCAACTACGTGACCGTCGACCTCGTCCACTACAGCGAGCTGCTGCAGCGGATCACGCCGCGCGGCACGGGCCACATGTACGTGACCACGTCGCGCGACGAGATGGTCGACAAGTCGATCCGCTGCCTGCGGCTGACCAGACCCAAGGGACAGGTCGCGGTCGGGCTCGAGGGCGGGTACTACGGCCACGTGACGGCCGCGGCGCGCTCGCTGTCGGACCCGCGCGGCTTCGGGCCCGCGTTTAGCTTCTTCGATTGGCCGCGCCTGCCCCATCCCTCGGGCCCGGGCGGTCCGGAGGCGACGGTGCGTGCGCTCGATGAATTGGTCGCCAAACACGGCGCTGAGGTCGTGCTCGGGCTCTACGCCGAGGTGGTCGGCGAGCGCTCGGGTCTGGTGCTCGCGGGCGAGGGCGCGACGATCCTGGCGGACGCGTGCCGGCGCCATGACATCCCGCTGGTGCTGGTCGAGACGGCCAGCGGCGGCTATCGCAGCGGCGAGGGCGTGTGGGGCGTCGACACGCTGCCGGCCGGGGTCGTGCCCGACGTGGTGCTGTGGTACCCCGGCGGACAGGTCGGCCACATCTTCGTCGGCGATCGCTACTACATCAAGAAGCCGCTGGTCCTGATCTCGACCTGGGACGGCGACGAGCTGTCGGCGATCCGCGCCCACGAGCACCTGCGGGCCGCTCGCGGGCACGACCTCGCGGCGGCGGCTGCGACCCTCGACGAGACATTGGAAGGCGCCTTCGCCGGGGTCCAGGGCGCGCAGCTCGGGGGCCTCGGCCTGTACCGCAGCGTGCGCTTCACCGACGTCGCGGCGGCCGACGCGGTGTACCAGGCCTGCCGCCACCACGGCCTCCAGCTCGGTCGCGGCCTGCCGGACACGCTGATCTTCGCGCCCACCCTCGACGCGGGGGCCTTGCTGGGCGCGCCGCTGCGCGACATGCTGGCCGCCGCGCTGCCCGACGCGCCCGAGCACCAGCCGTGACCGACGCCGCGTCATCCCTCGATTCGATCGAGCTCGCCGAGTTCGATCAGGACGACCCCGCCGCCCGCGGCGAGGCCCACGGCGAGCTGTGGCGCCCGCAGATCCACGAGCTGTGTGCGATCCGCAGCGAGCTCGCGGTGACCAAGGGGAGCTTTCGCGATCTCGCCGAGCTCGAGGCGGTCGCGGCGTTGCACCTGCCGATGCTCGAGCGCTTCTCGGGGCCGTTGTATGCCGAGCTGCTGGGCATCGCCCGCGGCGCCGGCGTGACCCCGGCGCAGGCGGTGATCCTCAATCACTACACCGACCTGCGCGACGTACCGCCAGCGGTGCTGTCCGAAGCGACAGGCGATGATCCCGGCGGCTGCACGGCGGTGTACGTGCCGGGCGACGCGGGGGGCGCGGTGCTCGGGCAGACCTGGGACATGCACGGCACGGCGCGGCCGTTCGTGCGCATGATCAGGATCCGTCCGCGCAGCAGCGACGAGGAGGTCCTGTGCTTCACGCTGACCGGCTGCCTCGGCATGACCGGTCTGGCGGCGGACGGCGTCGGCGTGACGATCAACAACCTGTCGAGCACCGATGGGCAGGTCGGCGTGGTCTGGCCGGCGCTGGTGCGGGCGATGCTCGCGGCCGGCTCGGCAGCGCGCGCCTACGCGTTGCTCGAGCGCACGCGGCTGTCGAGCGGTCATCACTACATGGTCGCGGACGGTCGCAGCTTCTTCGGCGTCGAGACCTCGGGCCAGCTCAAGGTGTTGACGCAGACCGGCGCGCGCGCGGCCCACCTGCACACCAACCACTGCTTCGACCCGGTGCTGCGCAAGCATGAGCGGGTGCCGAAGGTCAGCACGACCTTTCGCCGGCTCGAGCTGGCGAGCACGTTGTACGTGCAACAGCGCCCGCAGACGGCGGACGACCTGTGGGGCTTCCTCGGCAGCCACGAGGGTTACCCGCGCAGCTTGTGCTCGCACGTCGACGACGTCAGCGGCGACCCCTCGGCCTCGCGCACCTGCGGCATGATGGTCATGCAACTGGCGACCGGCGAGGTGCTGGCGGGGGCGGGCTGCGGACAGGAGAGCCCCCCGCGAAGGTTGGCGGTGACGCGCTGGCGCGGCGCAGGGGAGGGCGCGACATGACCAAGCTTTCCCTGGCGGCCACCCAGCAGGCGCACCTGCTGTCGACGTGGAGCGTGCAGACGGCGGTGCTGACGATGACGATCGACCAGGCTCGCGGGGCCCGCTTTCACACCGTCGAGCACGGGTGGCTGTGGGACCTCGAGAGTCAGGTCTACAACGTCAACATCGGCCACGGGCACGCGCACGTGCAAGACCGAATGATCGCCCAGATCCGTGAGCAGTGCACCGCGGCGCCGAACGTGATCCTGCCGATCCGCGCCGAGCTCGGGGCCCTGCTGTCGCGCGTCACCGGCCTCGAGAAGGCGTTCCTGGCGACCGGCGGCAGCGAGGCGGTGGAGAACGCGATCAAGATCGCCAGGCTCGTCACCGGTCGCAGCAAGATCATCACGCGACGCAGCAGCTACCACGGGGCCACGCTGGCGGTGCTCGGCGTCGCCGGTGACGCGCGCAAGCAGCCGTTTGTCCGCGACCTCGCGCCGGCGCATCACATCGAGGATCCGTACCCCTACGCGCCGGGATCGCCGTCGGAGTGGGTCCGCAGCGCCGAGCGGGTGATCACGGACCTCGGGCCCGACAAGGTCGCGGCGATCCTGCTCGAGGGCTTCACGGGCACCAACGGCATGCAGCACCCGCCCGCCGACTTCTGGCCGGCGATCCGGGCGCTGTGTGACCGCCACGGGATCCTGCTGATCGACGACGAGATCTTCAGCGGCTTCGGGCGCACCGGGAAGTGGTTCGCGCGCGAGCACTGGGGCGTCAAGCCGGACATGATGGTGCTCGGCAAGGGCTTGACCTCCGGCTACGCGCCGTTGTCGGGCGTGATGGTGTCGTCGGCGATCGCGGCGCACTTCGACGAGCACCGACTGTGGTGCGGCCTGACGCAGTACGCCCACCCGGTCAGTTGCGCCGCGGCGGTCGGCGTGATCGAGGTGATCGAGCGCGAGCAGATCGTGGACAACAGCGAACGGATCGGCGCGGCGCTGCACGCTCGCCTGGTCGCGCTGGCCCGCAAGCCGGCGGTACACGGGGCGATCCGCGACGTCCGCGGGCTCGGGCTGATGCGCGCCGTGGAGTTCGACCGCCCGGTCGCGCCGCTTCACGCGATCTTGCTGGCGAAGGGGGCGTACGTGCCGTTTCGCGAGCAGACGCTGTTTCTGTGCCCGCCGCTGTGCCTCTCGGGCGCCGAGATGCACACCGTCGCCGACCTGCTCGAGGACGGCGTGCGGGCGTTCCTCAAGTGATCGTCAGCCCTGGGGATCGGCGACGTTCTTGAGGCCCCAGCCGGTCATGTCGCTGTAGGTGTAGGGCCCGACGAGGCCGTCGTACGACTGGAATTGCTGGGTCTCGGGATCGATGCGAAAGGCGCTCTGGTTCATGTCGACGACCCAGACGTAACCATAGAAGTCGATGCTGATGCCCTTCACGGAGCCCGACGGCAGTGAGATCGAGGTGAGCGTCTGGAGCGTCTCGGGGTCGATCGCGCGGGTGCCCGGGAGCGCGTAGTCGGCGATCCACATGCGGTCCTCGGCGTCCTGTTGCAGGCCGTAGCCGAGCACCGGGAACTGGTCCCACGTCGCGGTCTCGGGGGTGTAGCGGGCGCTGGCCTGACAGAAGGAGCCGGTCCACGGTCGGCCCTTGTTGTCGACCGCGAAGCCGTAGGGGCACAGGCCCTGGGGCACCGTGATCTTCTCGTAGGCGAGCGTCTTCGCGTCGACGCGCACGAGGGTGCTGGGGAGGTCGTAGGTGATGAACCAGAAGTCGCCGGCCTGGTTGACCGCGCCGCCGTAGGCGCCGAAGTAGCCGTGGAAGACGTCGGGCATGGCGATCGTGTCCTCGACGACGCCGGTCTCACCGTTGAGGCGATGGATGATGAGGCTGTCGGCGACGCTGTTCTGGCCGCCAGCGGTCCACAGCTTCTGCTCCTCGTACTCACAGGTGACGGGGTTGAGGGTGCCGGGGGCCCAGGCGACCGGGCGCTGGGTGGTGAAGTTGAAGGGGGTGTACCAGGCGACGCACTCCTCGGTGCCCCACGGCAGGGCGGTCGCGCTGTTCGAGGTCTGTAGTCCGGGCATGCCGTTGGTGTCCTTGCAGTCGGCGACATCGGCGTAGACCTTGGTGACGCCGCCCATGCGGTTGGCGACCGCGACGTCGCCGGACAGGTTGACGCTGGTGCGCGACGGGCTGCCGGCGGAGTCGGGACGCACGATGTAGCGGCCCTGCTCTTGCAGCGTTTGGGTGTCGATCTTGCTGATCGTGCCCTGGCCGCTGTTGGCGACCCAGATGTATGAGAACTCGGGCATACCGCCCATGCCGCCCCCGCAGGTGCCGCCGGAGACGTCGGGTTGCACGCCGACGTCGAACTTCGGGCCCTCGGTGTCCGCGCTGGTGTCACTCGCGCTGATGTTCGCGGTGCTGTCCGTGCCGGTGGCGCTGGCGCTGATGCTCGCGCCTGAGGTGGTCGACGAGGCCGCGGTGGTCGGCGTGTCGCCGCTCGTGGTCGGCGTGGTCGGCGTGGTCGGCGTGGTTGGGTTGGTCGGGCTCTGGGTGGTGCCGGCGTCGCTGTCGCTGGCGCCTCCGGAGTCGGCACAGGCGAGCAGCGGGAGGCTCATGCAGGTCAAGATCGAGGCGAAGGCGGCGCGCATTGGCGCACGCTACACGGTTTTCGCGGCGCCGCAAATACCGGCCAGTCGACCATGCGCTCGAAGTACGCCGCGACCGCGAAGCTGTCCGCGAGGACATGTCGCAGGTGGGTCACGATCACAGGGCGAGCTCGAGACCCGCGGCGAGTGACGGGTCGGCGGCGATCCAGCGGGTGAGCGTGGGGGCGGCCACGCCGAGGGCGCGGGCGCTGCCGGTCAGCTCGCCGTACGCCGCGAGCACGGACCGGACCTGCGCACGGAACTGGCCGGGGTCGACGCGGCGCAGCGCGACGAGCAAGCGTTCGCGGTCCTCGGAGGGCAGGCTCACGCTCGCCAGCATAACGGGCGCAGCGGCGGATTGCTTGCCGTGTGGGCGGGCAGGGCGTAAGCAAGTCGGCATGTCTGCGGGTGCAACACGGAGTCGGCGTCGATCGGTCCGCCTCCTGGCCGCGCTGACCGGGACGCTCGGGGCGTGCGGGCCAGTGCAGGGCGAGACGGTGCAGGCGCCCGGCGACGTGCAGCAGGTGGTGCTCAAGGTCGACAGCGGGTCGGTGACGCTGCTCGCCGCGCCGGTCGGGGCCCGCGTGCGGATCGACCGCGAGGCGCGGGCCTTCCCGAGCACCCGTGGTTTTCACGAGCAGCAAAGCGGCGGCGTGTTGACGATCGAGGCGCGCTGCGGCGGCGCCCCGGGCTGCCGCGTCGATCATGTGCTCCGGGTCCCGCCGCACGTGGCGGTGGTGGTGCAGTTGGGTGACGGGGACGTCGAGCTCAGCGCGCTCGCGGGCGACGTCCAGGTGGATGTCGGGCTCGGCAAGGTCACCGGCTCCGGGCTGCGCAGCGCGAGCGTCGACGTGCGCACCGAGGGCGGCGCGATCGACCTCATCTTCGCCGCGGCGCCGCGGCGGGTGGTCGCCAATGCGGCCGCGGGGGACGTCTCGCTGCGCATGCCGGCGGGGAGCTACCGCTGCGACTTCGATCAGGCGGCCGCGGGCGAGCTCGGCGTCACCTGTGATCCGAACGCGAGCGCGACGATCGCCGCGTCCACCGGCGTCGGCAAGCTGCGGATCCGCGGCACGCAGCGCTGACCTCGTACATGTCCTCGAGGGCATGTCCGTGCGGACATGTCCTCGCGGGCATGTCCGACGCGTCACTCCGCGGCGGCGAGCGCTTCGGGGACCGGGAGCAGCACGAGGGCCAGGACCTCGCGGATGTGGCGGACGAAGTGCAGGCGCATGTCGGCGCGGGCGGCTGCGGGGATCTCCGGTTCGTCCTTGCGGTTGCGGTCGGGCAAGATGACGTCGCGGATGCCGGCCCGGTGGGCGGCGAGCACCTTCTCGCGCACGCCGCCGATCGGCAGGATCTGGCCGCGCAGGGTGATCTCGCCGGTCATCGCGATGTCGGCGCGGGCGGGGCGGCCGGTGAACAGCGAGACGAGGGCGGTGGTCACCGCGACGCCGGCGCTGGGGCCGTCCTTCGGGACGGCGCCGGCCGGGAAGTGCAGGTGCAGGTCCTGGTCCTTGAGCAGGTCGCGGACCGTCGCGGGCGCGATGCCGAAGTCGACGCCGCGGCTGCGGACCAGGCTGAGCGCGGCCTGGGCCGACTCCTTCATGACGTCGCCGAGCTTGCCGGTCAGGCGGATCTGTCCGGTGCCGGGGCCGATGCTGGCCTCGACGAACAGCAGGGTGCCGCCGACGGGGGTCCAGCCGAGGCCGGTGACGACGCCGGGGGTCGGCACCTTGGCGGCCATCTCGTCGTAGAAGCGCGGTGGGCCGAGGATCCGCAGCAGGTCGTCGGCGTCGAGGCGGCGGCGCGGCAACTTGCCCTCCGCGGCGTGCATGGCGATGTCACGCAGCAGCGAGGCCATCTCGCGCTCGAGGTTGCGGACCCCGGACTCGCGCGTGTACTGGGTGGCGAGCAGCAGCAAGACCTCGTCGCTGAGGTCGATCGGCTCGAGGTCGGCGGCGTCTTGTAGGCGATCGAGGCCGTTCTCGACGCGCTGCTTGGGCAGCAGGTGTTCGCGGGCGATCGCCAGCTTCTCCTCGACGGTGTAACCGCTGAGCGGGATGACCTCGAGGCGGTCGCGCAGGACATCGGGGATCGCGCCGAGCTCGTTGGCGGTACACAGGAAAATGACCTTCGAGAGGTCGTAGTCGACGTCGAGGTAGTGGTCGCGAAACGCGGCGTTTTGCTCGGGGTCGAGGGCCTCGAGCAGGGCCGCCGCGGGGTCGCCACGCAGGCTGGCGCCGACCAGCTTGTCGACCTCGTCGAGCACGATGACGGGGTTCGAGGTGCCAGCGCGCTTCATCGCCTGGATGAAGCGGCCGGGCAGGGCGCCGATGTACGTGCGCCGGTGGCCGCGGATCTCGGCGTCGTCGCGCACGCCGCCGAGCGAGATCCGGACGTACTTGCGGCCGAGCGCGTCGGCGATGCTGCGGCCGAGCGAGGTCTTGCCGACGCCAGGCGGACCGACCAGGCACAGGATCGGGCCGCGCTTGTCGGGGGCCAGCTTGCGCACGCTGAGGTACTCGAGCACGCGCTTCTTGACCTTCTCGAGGCCGTGGTGGTGGAGCTCGAGCAGGGCGCGGGCGCGGGCCAGGTCGAGCTTGTCCGGGGTGGCCGCCTGGGCGCCCCACGGGAGGTCGGCGATCCACTCGAGGTAGGTGCGGGCGATCGCCGCCTCGCCGCTCTGCGGGTGCATGCGCTTGAGTCGATTGAGCTCGCGGTTGGCCGCGGCGCGGGTCTCCTCGCTGAGCTCGAGCGCCGCGAGCCGCTGCTCGAGCTCCTCAAGGCCGCGCTCGTCGGCCTCGCCCTCGCTCTCGCCGAGCTCCGACTGGATCGCGCGGAGTTTATGCCGCAGCAGGGCGTCGTGCTCGTGCTTGGACAGGTGCTCGCGGACGTGGCGGTCGAGGTCACGCTTGACCTGCAGCACGTTGGTGCGGTGCGACGCGAACTCGATGACCTTGCGCAGGCGATCGCTGACCTCGGTCTCGAGCAACACTGACAGCTTGTCCTCGTCGGTGAGGTCGAGGTGGCCGGCGCACAGGTCGGCGATCATGCCGGGGCTGCGCTCGGCCAGGATCGCAGCGAGACCCTGGGCCCGCTGCTTGGTCTTGGCGGCGGTCGGCAGCAAGGTGTCGTGCTGCTTGACGAGGTCTTGCAGCGCGCCCGAGAGCGCGTACGCGAGGGTCGAGGTGCGCATGGTGTCGACCGCGGTCTCGACGCGCACGACCAGGTGATCGCGCTCGCTGTAGAGATCGAGCAGACGCACGCGGCCGATGCCTCGCAGGACCACGGACATGCGGCCCGGGGTGCCCGGCAGGACCTGGACGACCTCGCAGGCGACGCCGACCGGGTAGAGCTGATCGAGGTCCGGGGTGGCCGTGTTCTCGCGCAGGATCCCGACGATGATCCGCCCGCGCGGCTCGTCCTCCTTGCGCGGCTCGCGACGCTCGCCCGCGCGGCGGACGGCCTGCATCGCCGGGCTCTGGCGACTGAGGTCGACCGGCGCGGTCAGGCCCGGCAAGATCGAGACGCCGCGGAGCGGCAGCAGCGGCACTGGGCCCGTCGCGCTGGGTGGTGCCATGCGGGCGACAGACTAACCGATTTTCCTCTGATACAAGGATCGCGTGGCAGCGCCGCCTTCGTCCTCGCTCCCCGTGTCCGCCGCCGCGGCGCTGGCGGGCGGCGTGGGCCTGGTCGTACTGACAGGGCCGGCGTTGCCGCTCAGTTGGGGCCTGTTGCCCGCGGCGCTGGCGCTGGCCGTGGCGCTGGGCCTCGGCCGCTGGCGCGCGACGGGACTGTCAGGGATCGACGAGCGCCCGGATCTTGCCGCGACGTCGCGGGCACGGCGGTGGTCGATCGCGCTGCTCGTGGTGCTCCCGGCGACGGTGCTGGTGGCCGTGGCGGCGCGGGTGATCGCGGCGCTGTGCGTGGCCTGGCCGCCGGCGATCGCGGGGCTGTTGCTGTGCGTATTGGGGCCGGCGGTCGGGCGGCGGGGGCGTCCGGTCGCCGCGGGCCTCGCCGCCGCGCTCGCGCTCGCGGTCGTGGCGGCGGCGATCGGCCTGGCCCGCTTCGAGGCCGCAGGCCCGGGCGCCCGCGGCTTCGCCCACACTGGCCCGATCCTCGGCATCCATCCGTTCCAGTCGACGGCGATCGCGATCGACGGCTTCGGGCCCTTCGACCTGCCGATCAACGACTACGTCGAGCCCGATGGCTCACGCGGCTACGGCCCGGCGGCGCTGGCCGAGGCGCTGCAGCGCGACCTCGCGGCGATCGCCGAGCTCAAGTTTAGCCAGGGCCCGGCGCGCGCGTACCAGGCCTTCGCCGGCGCGCGCGTGGAGGCGGTGGAGCTCCCGGCGATCCAGGAGCGCCTCGATCGACCGATCGAGCCCGGCACCCGCGAGCCGCGCCTGATCGTGTGGTCGGGGACCACGGGGGCGCGCTCGCGGGTCGAGTTTTTGTGTCCCGGCAGTCGCAACGACCCGCGGCCGCGCGAGCCCGACGACGTCATGGACCGCATGTGCCCGGACAAGTACACCTCGGAGGCCAGCGCGGGGCTCGGCACGACCGGGCGCTGGACCGGCTACACGGAGGGCCGTGGGGTCGCCCGCCTGAGCCTGGCAAGCGCGCTCGGCTGGTCCGGTGGCAGCGACTCGCACGGCGCGGCGACGCGGCTGTGGGAGCCGCGGCTGTGGGCCTGGATCACGCTGCTGCTGCTGGTGCCGGCGGTGGTCTGGCCGGCGGGCGCGCGGGGGATCGGGCGCGCGGCCGCGGGGCTGTGCGGCGCGGCGCTGGCTGTCCTTACGGGCATGTTCATTGGGACATGGCCTTCGGTACAGGTCAGTCTGCTCGAGCGCGCCGCCCCGTGGGCCTCGCCGTGGCGCTTGACGCAGTGGTCACCCGCGCTGGCGGTGCTGCTGTTAACCAGCGCGCGGCGCGACGCGAACCGGGCGGGGCCGATGATGACGGCGGCGCTCGTCGGGCTCTCGACCTGGGCGGTGGCGGGCGCGCTGGCGGCGACGCTGTGGACCGGGCCGGGCGGCGCGGACCCGCAGGCGCTGGTGGTCGGGATCGCGGGGGCCGTGCATCGCCAGGGGTTCGCCGACCTCGCCGCGGCGGAGGGGATCACCGCAGCGGTGGTGGTCGCGGCGATGCTCGGGCTGGCGGCGGCGCTGCTCGGTCCGGCGCTGGCGGTGGCGGGTCGACTGGTGGCCCCCGAACGCGGCAACTCCTTCATGGCGGCGGCGCGCTGGCTCGGTGTGGCGGTGCTGGTGGCTGCGGCCCAGTTGGTGCTGTCGCGCAAGACGATCGGGGGGGCGGCGCTGCTGACCCCGGCGCTGGCGCTGGGCTTGGCTGCCTGCACCGGGATCGCGGCGCTGCGTGCGGGGCCCGGGCGGCGCTGGCGAGCGATCGATCACCTGCTCGCGGTCGGCGTGGTGGTGTGGGCCGCGGCCGAGACGTGGGCCGATCGCAGCAACTCGTTCATGGCCGCGGCGCTGCTCGTCGGCGTGGTCGCCGGGGTGGCGAGCCTGATCGTGGTGGTCGGTCCGAGGGCGGTCCGATCCCCCGAGGTTCGCCCCTCCGCGGCCCCACAGGCCTGATTTGCGGGTGTTTTCGGGGGAGACAGCGCCGGTCGCCGAGAAAAACCGCGAGCGCGGGGCTTTCATCGCATGCGCGAGGCCGCTATCATCCGCCGCGAGCACCTCGTGTTCGCCGCTCCTGTGAAGGTTCACCGTCCGCACATGCCTGCCGTCACGCCCCGCGTCCTTCCCCGGTTGTCGTCTCCCCGTTGCGTGCTGCGTTGCACTCTGGCCGGTGTCCTCAGTGGCGCGATCGCGCTGTCGCCCCTGCCAGCGCTGGCGGCCGAGGGCTCGCTGCTCACGCTCCGGCCCGAGGCCTTGAACCTCGCGCCGGCCGGCGCCACGGCACCGGCACCCGCGGCGGCAGCGTCCGCGGGTAAGTTGATCGGCCTGCTGCGCTTCGGCGGCGACGTGGACGCGGCCAGCTCGATGCGCTCGCAGGTGCAGATCGACCTCGATGCGCTCGGCTACGTGGTCAAGGGCGTCCCGCTCGACATCGACGCCGCGGCCGTCAAGGCCAAGTGTAAGGGCAGCGCGGACGACTGCGTCGGCAAGGTCGCCGACTGGCTGATAAAGGGCGCCAAGGGCAAGGGCGCCACCACGTACGACTTCCTCGTGTACGGCAACTGGTCGACTGACCCGGGCCGGCCGGGCACGCTGGTCATCTACGACGTCGCCCAGAAGAAGAAGGTCCGCGAGCTGACGCCAGCGAGCACGGTCGACGACGTCATCTTGCCGCTGGCGCTGCCGCGCGAGCTGGCCGCGTCCCTCAAGGAGTATCAAAGCCCGCCGCCCCCGGCGACCGAGGCCGAGCTCAAGGTGATCGCCGAGCTGGACGAGCCGTCGAAGACCCCCGAGGAGCTGGCCGCCGAGACCCGGGCGATCAAGGACGCCACCGACGCCGTCGACTCCGGCATGGGCGAGGCGGTCGACACCAGCGGCATCACCGTCGACCTCAAGAAGGACTTCAAGACCTACTGTCGCACGGGCCCCCGTAAGCCCCGCGTCAACAAAGACGACCCGAAGGACCTGCGGCCCGCGTGCAAGCTCGGGCCGCGCTTCGGGTACTTCCAAACCCGCGGCTGGGTCGCGCTCGGCCTGACCGCCGGCGCGCTGGCCACGACCGGGCTGTTCTATACGCTCGGGATGGTCGCGCGTAAGCCGTACAAGGATGCCAACGCCAAGCTCGAGGCGTCCGGCTTCAACCCGCTCGACCCGACGATGAGCACGCAGTACACCGCGCTCGCGGCCGACGTGTCCGCCAAGGGCAACACGATGCGCAGGCGGTTCGTCGGCGGCGACGTGGCCTTGCTGACCAGCGTGCTGCTCGGCGCGGTGCTCGGCATCATCATCTATCAGGACCGCACGGACGCGAAGGAGTTCATCAAGACGGAGAAGAGCCTCAAGGCGGTCTCGCGGCTCAAGCCCGCGAACTTCCGCGGCGGCCCGGCGATCAGCACGACCATGCAGGGCGTGACCTTCGGCTTCGACTTCTAGATCGCGGACCCGAACGGGTCGGCGAGATCCGTCGATGGGTGAACGAAAAACACCGGGCCATCCTCGCGGGTGGGCCCGGTTTTGTGTTGCGCGGCTCTCTGGCCCCCGAGCGAGGGGCCGAGCCCCCGCGATCGTGCGCGGGATCCGCGGGGCTACTTCTTGCCGGTGGCGGGCGGCGTGGCGGTGGCGGGCGGCGTCGTCGGCGTCGTCGGCGTCGTCGGCGTGGGCATGGGGGGCGTGCCGATCGTCGGCGGGGCGCCGGAGGGCGGCTGGGTGCCCGGCGGCGGGGTGCCCGGGGCGCCGATCGGGGCGCCGGCGGCGGGCTGGCCACCGGGGCCGTCGGGCACCGGCATCGCCGTGATCTCGGCGTTGTCCGAGCAGGTCAGCAGGCAGGTCGCGCGGTTGGTCTCGTTGAGCTTCCTGTCACCCCAACAACCGTTGATGCAGGTGCGCAGGGTGGTCCAGGTGCTCTTGTAGGTGGCCTTGGACGCGTCATCCTTGAGGCCGTCCATGCCGGCCTCGACCAGGCTGTCGCAGTCGAGCTTGCAGGTCTCGCGGTTGGTCGCGTTGCTGCCGGCGGTGAAGCAGTCGCTGTAACACTTGTTGTAAGCGCCGATCGCCTCGGCCGGGTTCTTGTAGCGCTGGAGCGCCGGGGGGGTGGCGATCTTGCCGTCGCCGGGCACGTTGGGCTTGGCTTCGGGGCCGCCGACCGTGGTGGGCGCGCCGTCCTTGCGCTGCTCGCCGGAGTCGTCGCAGCCGGCGACCAGCGCCAGGCCGAGCGCGAGGCCCGAGGTGAGGGTGAGGGTGTTGCGGATCCTGCGGGTCATGCGGGAAGGATAGGGCACATGGGCGGTACCGGGAAGATTTGACAGGCCGGGCCGGCGGCGCGAAGGTTTGACCCGCCCCTTGTCGGCCGATCCCTCAGCCCGCCCGACCATCCCTGGCGAGTCAGGCGACATGACATGGGCGCTCAGCGTCCATGGGGCGCGGCTCATCGTACGCGACGGAGACGCGGCACCGGTCGCCGTGTCGCTCGAGCGACGCCCGTTGATGCTCGGGCGCACCGCCGACAACGACATCATCGTCAACGCCCAGTTCGTGGCGGCCCACCACGCGCGCATCGAGCCGGTCGGCGTCGACTATCGGATCGTCGATCTCGGGGGCGCCTGCGGGATCATGTTCGGGGGCCAGCGCGTCGGCACCCACAACCTGCGCGACGGCGACGTCATCCGCATCGGCGACCCGCTGACCGGCAGCTTCGTGACGCTGCTGTATCAGCGGCAGGCCGCGGCGACGATGGCCCCCGCGGCCGCGCCGGTCACCAGCATCCCGCTCGACCAGCAGGTCACGACGATCGGCCGTGAGGGCAGCGCGCTGACGCTGGCCAGCCCGCTGGTGTCGCGCGCCCACGCGGAGGTCGGCAAGTTGCCCGGCGGCGGGCACATCCTGCGCGACCTCGGCAGCACCAACGGCACCTTCGTCGGCGGCCAGCGGGTCACGGTGCCGCGGCTGCTGCAGCCCGGCCAACTGATCCAGATCGGGCCGTTCAAGCTCGCCTACGACGGCAACTCGCTGCTGCCCTTCGACCAGCGCGGCGCGATGACCCTCGAGGCGCACGACCTGGTGCGCACGGTCGGGGCCGGCCGCGTGATCCTCAACAAGGTCTCGCTCATCATTCAACCGCGGGAGTTCGTGGCGATCGTCGGCGGCTCCGGATCCGGCAAGAGCACGCTGCTCGGCGCGCTGTCCGGCTTCGCCCGCGCGACCTCCGGCGAGGTCCTGGTCAACGGCGACGACTACTACGGCAACTTCGACGCGTATCGCGGGGTGCTCGGCTACGTGCCGCAGCACGACATCTTGCACGGGCGCCTGCGCGTCGACGAGGCGCTGCGCTACACCGCCGAGCTGCGCCTGCCGGCCGACACCGAGAACGCGGAGATCGAGGCCCGCGTCGCGCGCGTGCTCGACGACGTCGACATGACGGTGCACCGCCACCAGTTCATCCAGGACCTGTCGGGCGGCCAGCGCAAGCGCGTCTCGATCGCGGCCGAGCTGCTCGCTGACCCGAGCCTGTTCTTCCTCGATGAGCCGACCTCGGGCCTCGACCCCGGCCTCGAGAAGAAGATGATGTATACGCTGCGCCGCCTGGCCGACGCCGGCCGCACGGTCGTGCTCGTCACCCACGCGACCGCGAACATCCAGCAGTGCGACCACGTGCTGTTCCTGGCCGAGGGGCGGATGGTGTACTTCGGGCCGCCCCGCCTGGCGCTGCGCATGTTCAACGTCGCCTCGGGCGACTTCGCCGACATCTACACCAAGCTCGAGGGCGTCGCCGATCCGACCAGCCCGCTGGTGGAACGCGAGCTGCGACGCGAGTACCTGGAGCTGACGAAGGGCCAGCCGCCGGGCACGCCGCCCCCGAGCCTGGCCGAGCTGTGGGCGCTGCGCTTCCGGCGTTCGGAGACGTACAGCCGGTTCGTACACGACCGCCTGGAGAAGGCGCCGAGTCGCGTCGCGGCGGGCGTGAACGCGTCGGTCGACCCCGCGGGGTCGTCGACCTCGATGGCGATGCGGATCCTCGGCTCGACCCCCGGTCGCGATGTCCGCCCCGCGATCGCGCCGGTCTCGGGCGTGCGCCAGTTCGGGATCCTGGTCCGACGTTACCTGCGGCTGATGCTCTCGGACCGCCGCACCCTGGCGATCTTGCTGCTCCAGGCGCCGATCATCGGCGCGGTGCTGTTGTTGGTGGCCAAGGAGGACGCGCTACAAAACCTCGAGTCCTCGCACGGGCGCCTGGTGCTGTTCCTGCTGGCGCTGGTCGCCGTGTGGTTCGGGATCTTGAACAGCGCCCGCGAGATCAGCAAGGAGCAGGCGATCTATCGCCGCGAGCGGCTCGCCAACCTGCGGATCGGCCCCTACGTCGCCTCGAAGGTGTGCGTGCTCGCGGGCCTGTGCCTGATCCAGAGCCTGATGCTGCTGGCGGTGCTGGCGATCAAGGTCGACTTCGCGGCCGAGGTCGTGCAGTTCACCGGCACCGGACCCGTACACCACGTCCGCGGCGAGTTCGTGTCGCCGATCGGCTTCGTCGGCGCGCTGGCGATCACGACGTTCTTGACGTCGATGACGGGGCTCGGCCTCGGACTCCTGATCTCGAGCGCGGCGAATTCTTCGGACCGGGCGATGAGCGTCATCCCGATGGCACTGGTGCCGCAGATCGTGTTCGCGCTGGCCCTGATGCCGCTGCCGGCGACCCTCGCGTGGGTGTCGTATGCGACCAGCAGCCGGTTCGCTATGGAGGCCCTCGGCGCGATCACCCGGCTGCCGCTGCCGCGGGACTACTCCGACTGCGCGATCCCGGGGAACCCGCGAAGCTGCGCGATCTATCCGTCGGTCGACTACGACCCGGCCGTCACCCACGTGCTGACCCTGTGGGGCTCGCTCGCCGGCTACGCGCTGATCTGTCTCCTGGCGACGACGATGATCCTGGTCGCCCGCGACCGCCAGCGCTCGTGAGCCATGGGCACGCGTCGCGAGGCTCGCCCGATCACGCTGGCGGTCACGCCCGGTCAGCCGCGCCTGGCGTGGCACGCGGCCGAGGTCGCGGCCGGCCCGGTGCGGGCAATGACGATCACGGAGCGGGTCGGCGCGGGCCCGGTCGTCGGCCGGATCATCGACGCCGACGACAACCTCGAGGCCCTGCACGCGCTCGCGGCGGAAGGCCTGGTCGGCGGCGTCGACCTGGTCTACATCGATCCGCCGTTCATGGCCGGCGGCGATCGGGAGGCCGCGCAGGGCAGCGCGATGGCCTACCGCGACACCTGGCGCGGCGGCCTCGACGGTTACCTCGACATGCTGCGCGCGCGTCTGCTGGCGATCCGGCCGCTGCTGGCCGCCACCGGCAACCTGTTCGTACACCTCGACTGGCACGCGGTGCACTACGTGAAGGTGCTGCTCGATGAGCTGCTGGGCGCCGCGAACTTTCGCAACGAGATCGTGTGGCGCCGCGCCAACGCGCACAGCGATCCGTCCCGCTTCGGGGTGATCACCGACGCGATATTGTTCTACGGGGCGTCGGCGCGGGCCCACTGGGCCGACGTACACGTGCCGCACGAGCCGCGTTACATCGCCAGCCACTGGCGCCGCAGCGACGCCCGCGGCCGCTATCGCCTGGTCCCGCTCGACGCCCCACGCCACGGCGACGGCGGCAACCTGGTGTACCCGTGGCGCGGCAAGCTGCCCGCGGCGTCGCGCACCTGGGCGATCGGCCGCGAGGCGATGGCGGCGCTCGAGCAGGGCGGCCTGATCGTGTACACGGCCAGCGGCACGCCGACCCGCAAGCGCTACCTCGTCGACTCGCCAGGCCTGCGCGCGCAAAACCTGTGGGACGACATCCCGCCGGTGAACCCGATGGCGAGCGAGCGCCTCGGCTACCCGACCCAAAAGCCGGTCGCGCTGCTCGAGCGGATCATCGTCGCGGCCTGCCCACCGGGCGGCCTGGTGCTCGACGCGTTCGCGGGCTCGGGCACCACGCTCGAGGCCGCGGAGCGGCTCGGACGGCGCTGGATCGGGATCGACAGCAACCCCGCCGCCGTGCAACTGGCCCGCCGTCGCATGCTCGCGCTCGCGGGTCAGCCGGGTCGCGCAGCGGTGAAGGCGGCCTATCGCGAGTGTGCGCACTGCCGCCAGATCTCGCTGCACGGACGCAGCACCCGCACACCCGCGACCCCGGCGCGCGCCTTCACGGTCGAGCGGATCGGCCCGGCGACGCGGACCGGGCCGGGCGGCGAGCCGCGCGTGACGATCGAATTGGTGGACCACGTGGCTCGCGTGCAACTGCATGGATCACTCGCCGCGGTCGCGGCCTGGTCGGTCGACTGGGAGTTCGTGGCGCCGGTGTTCGTCGGCGGGACGCATGTCCTTCGGCCGCGTCGTGGTGCGATCGCGGGGGCGGCCGAGCATGTCTATGCGCAGGCGGGGGCGCGCACGATCGCGGTCGAGATCGTGCGTGACAGCGGGAGCGTGGCGCGCTTGAGCGTGCCGGTGGGCGACGAGTCTTCGCTGTGAGACCGTGGCTGCCCGCGAAGGGCTCGTCAGGGTCGACGCGTGCGCGACGCGCGAGTCGCTTCGCGCGTGACACCGGGGCGGCCTGTGTGTCAGCTTCGCGGCCGCTTTGGCCATGACGATCACGACGACGCCCGCGACCTCCTTCGATCCCGTCCCGGTGCTGGCCCGCGAGCTCGCGCTGCCCGAGCGTGGGGTCGCCGCGGTCGTGCGCCTGCTGGCCGAGGGGGCCACGGTGCCGTTCATCGCCCGCTATCGCAAGGAGCAGACCGGGGGCCTCGACGAGGTCCAGATCCGGGCGATCGAGGAGCGGAGGATCTACGTGCTCGAGCTCGAGGAGCGGCGCGCGACGATCCTCGCGTCGATCACGGAGCAGGGTCAACTGACGCCGGCACTTGCGGCGCGCATCGCCGCGTGCGCGACCAAGGCGGCGCTCGAGGACCTGTATCTGCCGTTCAAGCCCAAGCGACGGACCCGGGCGATGATCGCCCGCGAGCGCGGGCTGGCGCCGCTGGCCGAGCGGATCCTGGCCCAGCCGAGCACGGGCGACCCGGCGAGTGAGGCGAGCGCGTTCGTTGATCTGGCGAAGGAGGTGCCCGACGTCAAGGCGGCGCTGGCGGGCGCGCGGGACATCGTGGCCGAGCGGATCGCCGAGGACGCCGAGCTGCGCACGCTGGTGCGTGAGGCGTGCCTGGCCGATGGCACCGTGCACAGCAGCGTGCTCGCCGACAAGCTCGGGCAACCGACCAAGTTCGAGCTGTACTACGACTTCGAGGAGTCGCTCGCTGCGATCCCGTCGCATCGCTTCCTGGCGGTCCGGCGCGGCGAGCAGGAGGGGGTGCTGCGCGTGAAGATCGGGCTGCCGCCGGAGGCCGTGACGCCGCGGCTGGAGGGCAAGATGCGCGTCGATCCTGCGTCGCCCTTCGCGGGTGAGCTGGCCGCGGCGGTCCGCGACGGCTACGTGCGGCTGCTGGCGCCGAGCATCGAGACCGACCTGCGGATCGAGCTCAAGATGAAGGCCGACCGCGACGCGGTCGAGGTGTTCGCCCAGAATCTGCGCCAGTTGTTGCTGGCGGCGCCGCTCGGCGGCAAGGCGGTGATCGGCGTCGACCCGGGGCTGCGAAGCGGCTGCAAGTGCGTCGCGCTCGACGCGACCGGGGCCTATCACGACACCGTCACGATCTTCCCGGGGCAGGGCGCCGGCGCCGACGCGCGCGCGCGCCATGATCTGCTGGGCTTCGTGCGCAAGCACGGGCCGGCGGCGATCGCCGTCGGTAACGGGACCGGCGGACGCGAGGCCGAGGCGCTGGTGCGCGAGGTGCTGGCGGAGGCCGGGCTCGCGGAGATCCTGGTGGTCGCCGTCAACGAGGCCGGCGCCAGCGTGTACTCGGCCTCGGAGGTCGCGCGCGAGGAGTTCCCGGAGCTCGACCTGACGCTGCGTGGGGCCATCTCGATCGCGCGGCGGCTGCAAGACCCGCTCGCGGAGCTGGTGAAGATCGACCCGAAGGCGATCGGCGTCGGGCAGTACCAGCACGACGTGTATCAGCCGCTGCTGGCCCGCAAGCTCGACCAGGTGGTCGAGAGCTGCGTCAACCACGTCGGCGTCGACCTCAACACCGCGAGCGCGCCGCTGCTGGCCCGCGTCGCCGGCCTGCGCGCTGCGGTGGCCCGCAGCATCGTCGAGCACCGGAACCAGCACGGCGCGTTTCGTTCGCGGGCCGGGTTGCTGGCGGTGACCGGGCTCGGGCCCCGCAGCTTCGAGCAGGCCGCGGGCTTCCTGCGGATCCGCGGCGGCGAGCACCCGCTCGACGCGAGCGCGGTGCACCCGGAGCGCTACCCATTGGTCGAGCGGATCGCCGGCGACCTCGGCGTCGATCTTCGGGCGCTGGTCGGCGACGCCAGCCTGGCGGCGCGCGTGGTGGTCGAGAAGTACGTGGGCGAGGGGGTCGGCGAGCCGACGCTGCGCGACATCCTGGCGGAGCTGCAAAAGCCGGGTCGCGACCCGCGTGATCGCTTCGACCCGCCGAAGTTTCGCGCCGACATCAAGACCCTCGCGGACCTCAAGCCCGGGCTCGTGCTCGAGGGCGTGGTCACCAACGTGACGGCCTTCGGCGCGTTCGTCGATCTCGGGGTCCACCAGGACGGCCTCGTGCACATCTCGCAGCTCAGCGAGCGCTTCGTGAAGGACCCGCACGCGGTCGTGAAGGCCGGCGAAAAATTGCGGGTGCGGGTGCTGGAGGTCGACCCGGAGCGCAAGCGGATCAGCCTGAGCGCGCGGCTCGGCGAGCCGGTACCGGCTGCCATGGGCCCCGGGACGGCCCCGGGCAAAAGCGCGCAGACGCCGTCGCGTGGTGGTGGAGCGGGCTCGCAAAAACCCGGGCGCGCCGACCATGGCGGCGCGCAGCCGGCCAAGGCGGAGCCGGCGGGGTTTCGCAACAACCCCTTCGCGGCGCTGCGCAAGCCCTGAGCGCCGCGGCGAACGCCGTCCGCGTGTCACAGGGGCCGGCGGTCCGGGTGGGTCCGCGCTGGTATCATCCGGCCTCGCCATGACCGACCAGGACCCCGCGATCCGAGCGCACTACGCCAAGCTGGCCCTCAAGCGGCTGCGGGCCTACCCCGAGGGGAAGGGCGCGGCGATCCGCGAGCGCCTGGGCGCCGATCTGCTGGCGGCGGTCCGCGAGGTCGCCAGCACGGACTGGCTGCCGATCGTCGACTTCATAGCGATCTGCGAGGCGATCCACGGCGTGCTCGGCGAGGACGCGACGCGCGTGTTCTGGACCGACCTCATGCGCGACAGCTACGACCACGGCCTGCTCAAGCCGCTGACGATGCTGGCCCAGCAGAGCCCCGGTTCGGCCGCGGCGATCCGCCTGCTGGCCACGGCGCCGCAGGCCTGGCAACTGTCGACCCGCGCGTGCGGTGACATCGAGATGAGTGAGGCCGCGGAGGGGGACGGCCGCTCGCGGCTCCGCGGCGTCGACCTCATCCCGGAGATCCTGCACAGCCGGGGCTTTGTCTGCGTGTTCTACGGCGCCTGTAAGGCGATGCTCGAGCTGTTCAAGAGCCGCGGCGAGGTCCGCGTACTCGACCACATCCCGGCGGGTGCAGAGCGCCTCCAGATCGCCTTCGAGATCGTGTTTTAGTGCAGCCCGTCATCGGGGCAGGTCGCCGGCGTTCGCGGTGAGGCGTCAGGGCCCCGGTGGTGTCTCGTGCTAGCTCACGCGGGTGCGGGCGGCATCGCCCGCGCGCGAGGCCGTGACCCGCGGGGCGGCTCGTGTTAACGTCGCGCGAATGTTCAAGCCAGTATTCGTCGCCACGTTCCTCGGGCTTTTGCTCGCGGCTGATGCAGGTTGCAAGAAGAAGGAGCAGACCGAGCAGCCGGTGGCAGAGGACGAGGGCGCGGCCAAGAAGTCGAGGGGCGTCAGCGAGGACAACGAGGACAGCCAGATCTCGTCTGGCACGCCCGCGGCCGAGGGCGACGAGGCCCCGGCGACGACCGACATGGACAGCGCGGTCGCCAAGGAAGACGGCGACAAGAAGCGCCCCGAGGTCAAGGAGGTCTGTAAGAAGAAGACCACTGGCAAGGGCAAGGCCAAGAAGACCGAGACGGTCTGTGAGCAGGTCGACAGCAACCCCAAGCTGACGGCGAGCCTCGGCATCGCCTCGCTGACCAAGGGCTTCACGTGGGGCATGACCACCGATGCGGTGCTCGCCAAGCTCGGCGAGTCGGTCAACAAGGGCTTCGATGATCAGCTCAAGGAGACGAAGAACCCGATCGAGCAGGACCGCATCCGCAAGGAGCGCTCGGAGCAGATCAACGAGCTCAAGAAGGGCAACGTTAAGTTCTCCGCCAACGCCAAGCACAAGTGGGGCGTGTCCCTGATCCAGTACGAGTTCGCCGACGACGCGAACGAGGAGATGATCTGGATCAAGGAGGGCACCAAGCTGCGCAAGTTCTACTTCTTCAAGGACAACGCGCTGTGGAAGATCGTCTACGCGTTCAACAAGGAGAAGTGGCCGGACAAGGACTACCAGTCGGTCGTCGACAACTCGTTCAAGAAGTGGTTCGGCGTGAACCCTGCGGCCAAGTCCAAGCAGGACCCGAAGACCGCCGCCGTGCTGCTGCGCTACCACGAGTGGATCGGCGAGAACAGCGAGAAGGTCCGCTCCTTCGACCTCACCGAGGTCCACGGCATCATCATGATCGCCGTCATCGACGGCAACGCCGAGTCGACGATCGGCGAGCGCCTGCCCAACATGAAGGGTGACCACACCTTCGGCGGCGACGTCGGCGATGTGCTCGGCGGCTCGGATGTCGCGTACGACGAGAACGGCAAGATCGTCGAGGGTAAGGAACCCGCCAAGTGAGCCGGTGAGGGCGAGCCCCTCGACGAGCCCGCCAGACGGCCGCGATCCCCCCGAGGAGCGCGGCTGTCTGCGTTTGGGATTGGCGCCGGCCGGCCAAGCTGTGGCAAGGTCGCTGCGTGTCGAACCGGGCCACCACCGCTCCGCATCCTGTGCCCTCACGGGCACGTCGTCCGCGGGAACGAACGGGGGTCCACCGCTGTCATGCCGGGATGCGACCCATGACGCCCCGCGCCCTCGCTTTGCCCCCCCGCGCTCTCGCGCTGTTGTTGCTCGCCAGCTCGCAGCTCGCTGCGTGCAACGGTGCCGACCCCCACACCGTGCCGGTGGTGATGAAGACGGAGGCGAAGGCCGAGCCGGCCCCGGCCAGCGCCGACGCGATGGCGGAGCGCTACCTGGCGATCAAGGACCGCTTCGCGGCGCTGACACCGGAGGACAAGGCCGGGCCGGGTCGGGTGCTCGCGGAGGAAGGTCCCGAGCTGCGCACGATCGCCGAGAGCGCGACCGACGTACACTTGCGCGCCAACGCCAGCTTGCTGCTGGGCACCCTCTACGAGGCCACCGGCGACGCCCGCTCGGCGATCTCGTTCTACCGTCAGGTCCAGGCGCTGCTCCCGACCGACCCCGAGCCGCACCGCGTGCTGGCGGTGGCGCTGGCGATGGACAAGCAGTTCGTGGCGGCCCTGGCGGAGCAGGAGCACGTCGTCAAGGATGACCCGGACGACCTCGAGGCGTGGCTGCTGCTCGGTGAGGTGGCGGTCAAGGCCGGCGAGCCCGAGCAGGCGACCCAGGCCTACGGGGCCTACGAGCTGCGCCGCAAGGGCCTCACGGACGGCATCAGCCTCAAGAAGGCCGACGGCACCTTCCCGCTGCCGGCCGACCAAAGGGCGGCCTGCGCTCGCGCGTTGATCCCGGCCCGCGACAACGGCACCGCGATCGCGCTGCTCTACGCCCTCGAGATCGAGACGGACGCGACGGTGCGCGCGGCGATCGTCGAGGCGATGGGCGCGCAGCGGCTGGCCGGCTACAAGCTGGCGCTCGAGACCAAGCTCAAGACGGAGACCGCCCAGGAGGTCAAGGAGGCGATGATCTGGGCGCTCGCGGAGATCCAGCGCGACCCGCTCGACATCCGCCCGGGCATCACGCCGGTCGACGCGAACGCGAAGCCGACCGGCGACGCGAAGGCGACCGGCGACGCGAAGGCGACCGGCGACGCGAAGGCCGACGCGAAGGCGACCGGCGACGCGAAGGCGACCGGCGACGCGAAGGCGACCGGCGACGCGAAGGCGACGGACGACGCGAAGGCCGGCACGCCGGCGCCGTCACGGTGAGCATGCGCCCGCCTGCCTCGCTCGAGATCGCCGCGCTGTCGCACCGCTACCCGGGTGCGGCCGTGCAGGCGCTCGCGCAGGTGGGCTTTCGCGTGGCGCCCGGCGAGCGGGTCGGGCTGCTGGGTCCGAACGGCGCCGGCAAGTCGACGCTGATGCGACTGGTGTGCGGGTACCTGCCGGTGCAGCGCGAGGCCGCGACGCGGGTCCGGGTCGGTGAGGTCGAGGTCGCGGGCGACTCGCTGCGGGCGCGCCAGTTGGTCGGTTATTTGCCGGAGCAGGTGCCGCTGTACCCGGAGCTGCGGGTCCGCGAGCACCTCGACTTTCGCGCGGCGATCAAGGGCGTACGTCGGCGGGCCCGCCCGCCGGAGATCCTGCGGGTCGCGGAGCGCACGGGCCTGTCCCACAAGCTCGAGGTCCCGATCCAGCAGCTTAGCCGCGGCTACCGTCAGCGCGTCGGCATCGCGGACGCCTTGCTCGGCGCCCCGCCGCTGGTGGTGCTCGACGAGCCGACCGTCGGCCTCGACCCCAACCAGGTGCTCGAGATCCGGGCCATGCTGCGCGCGCTCGGCGGGACGCAGACGTTGATCTTCTCGTCGCATATTTTGGCGGAGGTCGAGGCGCTGTGCGACCGCGTCGTCATCCTCGCGGGTGGCAAGTGCGTCGCCGACGAGGCGGTGGCCGAGGCGCTGCGTGGGAGCGAGGTGATCGTCGCGTGGGTCGGGACTTCGGCGCTGGCCGGGGCGGCGCTGGCGAGCGCGCTGCGGGACCTGCGGGGCGCGTCGGGAGACCTGTCTGCAGGGACAGGTTCGGAGCACGCGCTCGCGCAGGCCGACGAGCTGGCGCTGGGGCTGGTGATCGGCGCGCCCGAGGTGCGCGGCGAGCTGTGCCAGCTCCGCATCACCTGCGGCGACGCGGCGGCGGCCGAGCGCGTGACGCGGGCGATCGGGCGGGCGAGCGCGGCGGCCGGGCTGCCCTTGGCGCGGCTCGAGCTCGGCCGCGGGCGGCTCGAGGAGCGCTTCGCCCGGGTCACAGGAGCGGTGGCCGAGGCATGAGCATCTCGCCCGTCGAGCCGCTTCAGCGTCCGGGGCCGTGGCTGCGCGGGGCGTATCACGTGGCGCGTCGCGAGCTGCTCTCGCTGTTCGTCACGCCGCTCGCGTACCTGGTGGGCACGCTGTTCCTGCTCAACCAGGGCTGGAACTTCGCGCTGCTGCTGCGGGTGCTCAACGACCCGCTGGCCGCGCCCGGGCCGGTGATGCAGTTCTACTTCGGCGGCAGCTTCTTCATCTTCTGGCTGCCGGTGATCTTCATCTGTGCGGCGCTGAGCATGCGACTCATCGCGGAGGAGCGGCGCCAGGGCACGCTCGAGGCGCTGCTGACCGCGCCGCTGTCGCCCTCACAGATCGCGCTCGGCAAGTTCGCGGGGGCCTACGGGTTCTATCTGGCGCTGTGGCTGCCGACGGCGACGTTCTATCTGCTGCTGCTCGGCGCCGGCGCGCGCCCCGAGGCGGGGCCGGTGCTGGCGGGGTACCTCGGGGTGCTGTTGGTGGGCGCGAGCTTTATCAGCGTCGGCCTGCTGGCGAGCGCGCTGGCCCGCAGCCAGCTCGCGGCGGCGGTCAGCACCTTCGTGACCTGCACGATCGCGGTGATGGCCGGGCTGCTGTCGGAGCAGGTCCAGGCCGGCAGCGCGGCGCAGGCCCTGCACTTCACGAGCCTGCTCGTGATGATGCAGGAGCTGGCGCAGGGCATCGTCGATCCGCGCTGGCTGTATCTACACCTCGGGATCACGGCGGTGCTGCTGGCGGCGACGGTGGTCGCGCTCAACCCCCGGCGTCGACGTGAGCACGGCGCGCAGGTGGTGCTGCTGGCGCTGGCGCTGGCGCACCTGACGGTGTTCGGCGCGCGTCATGGGTCGCGTGGTGACTGGACCGCGGGCCACGTGTACACGCTCAGCGATCGCGCGCGCGAGGTCCTGGGCGGGCTCAAGACGCCGATCGACGTCAGCGTGATCGTGCCGGCGACGATCGGCGGCGGGCGGCCGAACCCGTTGTTGGTGGAGTTGCGCGAGGTGCTGGCGCGCATGGGCGCCGCGGCCCCAAACCTGAGGATCCGCTTCGTCGATCCGGACCGCGACCACGCGCAGGCGCAGGCCAGCATCGCCGAGTTCGCGCTCGGCGGCCGCGAGCTGGCCGACGGCGTGGTGCTGCTGCGGGCCGGGCAGGGGGCCAGTCTGCGTAAGGCGCACCTGCTGCCGGGTGAGCTGGTCACCTTTGCGACCGGGGGCGACGTGCAACAGACGGGACCGCGGGTCCGCGAGTTTCGCGGCGAGGAGGCGCTGCTCTCGCGCTTCCTCGCGGTCAGTGATCCGCGGCGCACGGTCGTGTGCGCGACGCAGGGCCACGGCGAGCCGGCGCTCGACAGCCTCGAGCCCTACAGCGGCCACGCGCACCTGCGGGATCTTCTGCGCGACGCTGGCCTCGAGGTCCGCGTCGCCGACCTCGACACGCCGGGCGGGCTGCACGGGTGTGACCTGCTGGTGATCGCGGGGCCGCAGGGCCCGCTGCCACCGGCGCAGGTCCGGGCGATCGATCGCTTCGCGGGCGAGGGCGGCGACCTGTTGCTGCTCGCGGGCGCGGTGATCCTGCGCGGCAAGAGTCAGCTCGCGTCGCATGGGCTCGAGTCGCTGACGGCCAGGCGTGGGATCGGCTTCGGCGAGCGCGTGGTCGTCGACCCGAGCCCGATGGCCGGGGCGACGCCATTTTTGGCGTTCACGCTGCGCGACGGCTGGGGTGAGCATCCGGCGACCGCGAGCCTGGTGGGCCAGCCGATCTCGCTGTTGCAGGTGCGCGAGCTGGTGGTGTCGGCGCCCGCGAATTTCTTGATCCAGACCGGCGAGGAGGGCTGGGCGGAGGCCGACATCGCAGGGTTCGGGCGCGGCGAGCTGCCGGTGTTCACGGATGGGCCCGATCAGGCGGGGCCGCTGCCGGTCGCCGCGGCGGCCGAGCTCGGGGGATCACGGATGATCGTGATCGGATCGTCGGACTTCTCGCTCAACGCGATGCTGCGCGAGGACGTGGTCTACGACCGCGGGCGCGACCTGCTGCTCAACGCGGTCGGGTGGTTGACGCAACGCGAGGCGCTGCTCGGCCTGCGACCGCGGGCCCGCGAGCACGTCAAGCTGGTGCTGCAGGAGGACCAGCTCGCGCGCATGAGCCTGATGTGCATCGTCGGTCTGCCGGGCTTCGCGGTCCTGCTCGGATTCTGGGTGCTGTGGAGGCGCCGGGCATGAGGTCGCCGACGGGGGTCACACTGGGGCTGGTCGCGGCGGCGGTCGCGATGGTCGCGCTGGTACACGCGGATCCGTGGGCGGGCGCGGGCACGTCGGCGCCGATGATGTCGACGAGCTCGGCCGCGCGGCGGCTGTTCCCGGCGCTCGCGGAGGCCGACCTGGCGCGCGCGACGATCGATCTGCGCAGCGGGGATCGATCGCTGCGGATCGCCCCGGCTGACGACGGCCTGCATCGTCTGTGGGACGGCGAGGTGGAGCTCGGCTGGGTCGACGGCGAGGCGCTGGCGGGGCTGTGGAGCTCGCTGCGCATGGCGACGACGCTGCGCGCGATGGCCCCGGACAGCCCGCTGGGGCCGCCTCGCGGCGAAATCGCGATCGCGCTCGATGGCCGCAGCTTCGGCGTGCAGGTGTTCGGCGCGGCGAGCGACGGCGCCGGCCTGCACGGGGTGCTGCCGCACGAGGACGGCGCGGCCTGGGTGGTCGAGCAAGAGATCGGCGAGGTGCTGGACCAGGCGCCCGAGGCGTGGCTGCTGCGGCGCCTGCTGCCGGTCGAGCCCGGTGACGCGCTGGCGGTGCGCTGGGACGGGCTCGAGCTGACGCGCGGCGTCGATGGTCTGTGGCGGGTCACGGCGGGCGCGCCGAAGCTGCTGCTCGCGGATCAGGCGGTCGCGGTGCGGCTGGGGCAGGGGCTCGCGGCCGAGTTCGACCCGCTGCTGCCGCGAGCCGAGGCGGCGCGCTTCGGGCCGTTCGTCGATCGCCACGCGGTCACCGACGTGCTCGGACATGTGCGAACGATCCTGTCCGGAGGGCCATGTCCGGGGCTGCCGGATCGGGTGGTCGTCGACCGCGGTCCGGGGCTGCTGGGCTGCGTCGCGGCCGAGGCGCTCGCGGCGTGGCCGGTCGCCGACCCGGACGCCGGCCTGGTCGAGCCGCTGCTGCTGCCGCACGCGTACGGGCGCGTGCTGGCGATCGCCCAACACGCGCCGCACCAGCGCAGGCTGCGTCGCTTCGGCGGGAGCTGGGTGGTCGAGGAGAACGGCAACCTCGTGGAGGTCGCCGAGCCCGAGGTGTTTCGCTGGTACAGCGCGCTGCAGACGACCGAGGTCGAGCTGACCCGCGAGGACCTGGCCGGCTTCGTGCCGAAGGATCGCCTGACGATCGAGACGGACAGCGGCCAGAGCCTGACGCTGGCGTGCGGGCCGGCCGGGTCGATCACGCTGGCCTGCGCGCGCGACGAGGGCCCGCCGCTGCGGATGATCGGACGACCGCCGGAGCTGGCCTTCTCGCGCGAGACCTTCGCCGATCGCAGGTTGCTCAGCTTCGCGTCGGGCGAGCTGCGCAGCCTCGAGCTGTTGCCCGGGCCCTCCGGTGACGGGGTGCGGCAGTCCGTTCGCCTGGATCTCGGCGTGTGGCGACTCGACGCCCCGGCCCACCCCGACGGCGCCGCGGTGCTCGACGAGGTCCGCCTCGAGGCCGTCATCGCTGCGTTGCAAGGGCTGCGCGCGGAGGCGTGGACGCCGGCGCCGACGTCCGCGCCGGCGCGGACCCTGCGGATCGAGCGTGGTCGCGGCGGGTCAGGCGACGATGGATCGCTCAGCGTCGAGCTGCACGTCCCGCGCCCCGAGCTGCCGGCCCTGTGCGTCGCCCACGTGCCCGGCCAACCGCAGGCCGCCCGCCTGTCCGAAGGGACATGTGCGGCGCTGCAAGACGACCTGCTGTACAACGACCCGCTGCGCTACTGGCTCACGCACGCGCGCAGCGTGCAACTGACCGACCGCGGCGGGGCGGAGCGCACGGCGATGCTGCGCCGCGAGGGCCCGGCGACCGAGGCGGACGCGTCGTGGTCGGTCGAGTCCGGCGACACCACGCTGCTGGCCGAGCTGCCGCGCTGGGTCGGGTTTCGCAGCGTCGGCCTGCGCTCGGGCGAGCCGCGCGGGGCGACCGCGATCGAGGCGAAGATCTGGCGCAGCGGCGCCGCTGCGATCCGCGTCGACCTCGGGCCGATCGTGGATGGGGCGCCAGCGTGGGTGCGGATCGGGGGCTCGCCCTGGTACTACCTCGCCGGCCCGCCCGAGTTCGACGGGCAGTGAGTCACGACGCGGGTCGCGGCGAGCGGGCGCTACTCCTTGAGATAAAGCGTCGCGGAGGGCATGCCGGGCACGACCTCCTTGCCGGTGCGGGCGTCGACGTTCCGCGTGGCGAGGCCAGGCGGGCGCACGCGGGGGAGGGCGTCGTGGGGCACGCCGTCGACCACGGTGGTCATGTATTGCCGCCACAGCGGCACGGCGGTGGTGTACGAGGCGTCCTCCTCGCCGAGCGAGCGCGCGTAGGTGTCGTCGCCCATCCACGCGGCGGTGATCTGCCGCGAGGTGAAGCCGACGAACCAGGTGTCGGTGACGTTGGTGTTCTTCGAGGCGGTGCCGGTCTTGCCTCCGACCGGCACGCCGATCCGCCCGGCCTGGCCGCCGATGCCGGCGGTGACCACCTCGCGCATGAGGCGGGTAATTAAAAATGCGGTGCGGTCGTCGACGATCTGGCGCGGACCCTTGAGGGCGATCGTCCCCATGCGATCGAGGCGGCCGGCGATGTCGACGGCGGGGTCGTCGGGGCTGCGCTGGTCGAGCAGGACCTGGCCGCGCTTGTCGACCACGCGGCGCACGTAGGTCGGGTCGACCCACGAGCCGCCGCGCGCGAAGATGGCGAAGGCGCGGCTGAGCTCGTCGATGTGTACGCACGAGGCGCCGAGGGAGAGCGCCCGGTCGGCGATCAGCTCGCTCGTGAAGCCGAGGCGACGCGCCCAGGCGACGACCTGCTCGGCGCCGAGGCTCTGGAACAGGCGGATCGACGGGAGGTTGAGCGAGCGGATCAGGGCGGTGCGCAGCAGGACCTCGCCGTCGAGGGTCTGGCCGAGGTTCTGCGGGTTCCAGGCCTCGCCGGGCTCGGGCACGTAAGGACGGTCCTCGAGCACGGAGTCCATGCGCCAGTGGTCGCCGTCGAGGGCGAGCGAGTAGTAGATCGCCTTGAACACCGAGCCGGGCTGGCGGCAGGCCTGCGTGGTGCGGTTGAACTGCGAGCGGTCGTAGTCGAGGCCGCCCTCCATCGCGTCGACGTAGCCGCTGTCGATCGACATCGTGTAGAGGGCCGCCTCGACGCGCGGGGTCTGCCCGAGCTCGAGCACCAACAGGCCGCTGTCGGCGTCGAGCTCGGGGGGACTCGGCGGCTCGACGGCATGGGGCTTGATCGGCTCGGGCACCGCGCCCTCGGCCTCGGGCTTCGGCGGGTCGTGGCTGTCGTCGCCGGCCTCGATCGTCGAGAGCGGCTTCTTCTTCTGGGCCGGGCGCACCCACACGACGTCGCCGGGCTCGAGCGCCTCGCTGACCTTGGCGATCGTCGCGTCGTTGAGGGTCGCGTTGTGGTCGTAGCGGGCGGCCCAGGCCATGCGCTTGACCGGGAGCAGCGCCTCGCCGCCAGCGACGGTGACCTTGGCCTTCCTGGCGTCGACCTCGGTGACGAGGCCGAGGCGCCAGCGTAGTGGTTCGCGGGTCAGCGGGTCGGGGCCGTACTCGGCGACGGCGCGCTCGCTAAACGTGGCGCGGGCCTTGTCGTCGGCGAGGTGCGCGACCGGACCGCGCCAGCCCTGTCGGCGGTCGAGCTTGCGGACCGCGCCGTCGATCGCCTCGTGGGCGGCGGACCCGAGCTCGAGCTGGGCGGGCGTCTCGATCTGCAGGCCGTCTTGCAACACGGCCGCCTCGCCGAAGCGGCCGCCGATCTCGCGGCGCACGTGCTCGGCATAGAACGGGGCGCGCAGGCGAAACACGTCGACGGGGGCGACCAGGCGCAGCGGCTCGGCGATCGCGGCGTCCCGCTGTTCGCCGGTGATGTAGCCGGCCTCGACCATGTCGTGCAGGACGACGCGGCGGCGGGCGAGCGCGCGCTCGGGGCTGGTGACCGGGCTGTAGCGCGAGGGGGCGCGCGCGAGGCCGGCGATCATGGCGGCATCGGCGAGGCTGAGCTCGTCGAGGTCCTTGCCGAAGTAGCGGCTGGCCGCTGCGGCGACCCCATAGGCGCCATGGCCGAGGAAGATCTTGTTGAGGTAGATCTCGAGGATCCGGCGCTTGCCCAGGCGGGACTCGATGCGCACCGAAAGGATCGCCTCGCGGAGCTTGCGGTCGAGGGTGCGCTCGTCGCTGAGGAAGCCCTTGGCGACCTGCTGCGTGATCGTGCTGCCGCCCTGCACGACGGTGCCGGATCGTAAGTTGGCGAGCACGGCGCGTCCGAGGCCGCGCCAGTCGAGCCCGTTGTGGCCGAAGAAGCGGCGGTCCTCTGCGGCCAGGAAGGCGTGTACGAGGCGCTCGGGGATCGCGTCGATCGCCGCGTACGAGCGATGCTCGCGCGCGAGCTCGGCGAGCACGCTGCCGTCGGCGGCGTAGATCCGCGTGACCCCGGGCGCGATCGAGTCGTACTGCTCGACCTGCGTGAGGTCGGGCAGCTCCGCGGCGTAGCTGCGGTAGGTCTGATGCCCGACGAACACCGCGGTGACGATCAGGCACGCGACCGCGAACACGTAATACCGCAAGAGCCAGCCGATGAGGCCAGCTCTCGCGGGATTGAGCACCCAGACGCGGGTCCCGGTGCGCTGGGACCCCTTCATGGGCATGCGCGCCATACGACGGGGCGGACTACTCGGCGTCGGCAGCGGGGCTGTCGACGTTGGGGTCGTCCGAGTAGCGCTTGAGGGCCTTGAGGGCGCGGCCCTCGGCCTTGCTCATCGCCTCGAGGCGCTCGTTGATCCGGCCGAGCAGCGAGCCGACCACGATCTTGGCGTTGTTCTCGGGGTTGAGGCCGACGATGTAGCCGTAGATCGAGCCCTCGGGGGAGAGCGGCTGGATCTGGCCCTCTTCGGTGCCGACGGCGGCGAAGCTCGGCGCACCCGCGGTGTCGGTGCGAATGTTCCAACCCGCGGGCTCCTTGCCCGCTTCACACGGGGTCGGGGCCTTGGGGTCGCCACATACGGGGTCGAGCAGCTCGACCAGGGTGACGCCCTTGCCTCCGAAGCGGACCGCGAAGCGCTGCGGGCCGCCGGCCGCCAGCGCCTTGACGTTGTTTTTGACGAAGCCGGCGAGGTAGCCGAGGTCGACCTTGAGGCCGTTAGCCTCTTCGTAGAGGTCGAAGGTCCGCTTGATGCCCTCGGGGAAGACCGCGGCGAGCTGCCAGCCGAACAACTGGTCGACCTGCGGGGCCTTGTCGAAGTTGGTGGTCAACAGGGTCACCAACTCGTCCCCGCCCTTGGCGGGGTCGGTCTGGATGGTCTTGTTGAGCTCCTGCATCTTGAGCGAGATGCCCTTGCGCATCTCGGCGACCTTGCTGGCCTCCTCGAACATCACGGCGCCCTTGGCCTTGCCCTGGGCGACGAGCGCGTTCTTCGAGGAGATCTGGTTGCCGACGTAGCCGAACAGGATGCCGACGACGAGCGCAGCGCCTGCGGCGAGCGCCACCAGGCCCTTGTTGCCGCGCGCCTGGATCTCGCCGCCGCCGTCGCCGATGATGCCCGCAGACGGATCGAAGGACCCGCCGCCGGTGGCGAACGGCGCAGCGCCCTCTTCGGCCTCGAACGAGCGACGCGACGGGGCTGCGGGGGTGGCCGCGCGTGGTTGCGCGACCTCGCCGGGCGCCGGGATGTCCCTCATTGGGGCTTGCTCACCGGGCGCCGGGATGAAGGCGTCGGGGGCCTGCTCGCCGGGCGCCGGGATGAAGTTCGGATCGGCGGCCGGCTTCTTCGGCACGCCGGGGCGCGCCGCAGGAGGTCGTGCAGCAGCAGCAGCCGGAGCCGCGACTTCGGCCGCGGCCGCGGCCGGAGCAGCGTCACCGCCGGCCTTCTTCGCGAGACGCGCCTTGAGAGCGCTGAGGTCAGTTCCTGGTTTCTTGGGTGCGTTCAAGACCGGATCCCCTTATGAGAGACGAGCATGGCTGTTGGCTGCGGTAACTGTGGTGGCTGTGGTGGCTGCGGTGCCGCCAAAAACGTAGAACCGCGAGGATAGAGACAAGGTTTCGCACCGTCAATGCCGGCGTTGCCGGCCGTGGTGGCGCGAAATGGCAGGCTTCGCAACGCAGGAGGAGGCTTTGCGGCGTGTTTCGTGGAGCGAGCGCGGGATCTCATGCGAGGCGACCGCCGCTGGCCAGCTCGAGCTGCGCCAGCGCGCGCGGCGACAGGGCCACCGCGAGCACCTGCGGCTGGGGATCGGTCATCGGCACCAGCTCGGCCTCGATGGAGTGGATGCAGTGGACGCCGTGCATGAGGGCGCCAGAGCCAGGCGCCGCGTCGCCCGGGATCAACAAGGAGACGGTCAGCGTGGCCGGGGCCCGCTGCGAGGTCCCGCGGCGACCGACCGGCTGCGAGGCGAAGCTCGACAGATCGGCCACGACCCGCGGCGCCAGCAAGCAGCCGCCGACCACCGCCAGCGGGGAGCCGGGCTCGCGTACGTTCGGCCGCAGCGGGGCGCCGAGGCCGGGCGCGAGCCGACGCAGGACGACCTGACCGCGCGCGCGCAGGCCAGGAGGCAGCGCCGGGTCGAGCAGGTCGAGCAGGTGCAGCAGCAGTCCCGCGGGCGCGCTGCTCAGGGTCCGGACCAGCGCCCAGCCGTGGCTGGTGCTCAGGCCGAGCACGAGGTCGGCCCGGCGATGGGCGGCGGACAGCAGGCGACCGGTGCCATGATCTTCGGTGACCACGGGCGCCAGGGTCTCGCGCGAGCGGCTGCGGCGATCGAGGCCGTGAGTGTCCCCCTGGTTGCGCTCGAGCAGGCGCAGCGGCGAGTACTCATCGACGATCTCGCCGCGTAGATGCGTCGGCAGGCGGGTCGTCCGCGGGGTCGTGGTCGCGTGCCAAAAGCCCGGATCGCGGGCCGGCGAGGGGATCGGTGCCAGCGGGTCGCGCATATCATGGGGTGTCGCACGCGTTGGCGGACCGGCCAAAAACTTCGCCAGATCGAGGAGGTGGCGTAAGCCTCGCCGGTGACGATCGACGCCTCGCCCCCTGTGCGCTCCGGCCTCGACCGCCTGGCCCGCGGCGATGGCCCGGACCTGCGCGGACGACCGGTCGCGCTGCTGTGTCACCCCGCCTCGGTCACGGCCGGTCTCGCGCACGCGACCGACGTGCTCGCGGGGCCAGTCGGCGCCGACGTGGTCAGTCAACTCGGCCCTGAGCACGGGCTCGACGCCGCCGCGCAGGACATGGAGGTCGTGGCCGCAGGGACATGTACGAGCGGACATGTCCCAACGTACAGCCTCTACGGCGACGACTTCGCCAGCCTGAGTCCGACGCCGGCGATGCTGCACGGGGCGCAGTGGCTGGTCATCGACCTCCAGGACATCGGCGCCCGCTACTACACTTACGTGTGGACGGCGGTGCTCGCCGCCGAGGTCGCGCTGGCGGCCGGCGTCAAGGTGCTGCTGCTCGACCGCCCGAACCCGCTCGGTGGCCTCGAGGCCGCGATCGAGGGCGGCGCGATCGATCCGGGGCAGGAGAGCTTCGTCGGCCTGCACGACGTCGCGGTGCGTCACGGCATGACGCTCGGCGAGCTCGCGCGCATGGCGATCGTCGAGCGCGGCCTGGCGGATCCGGCGAGGCTCGAGGTGCTGGCCTGCGCGGGCTGGCGCCGCAGTATGCTGGCTCCGGCGACCGGGCTGCCGTGGGTGCTGCCCTCGCCGAACATGCCGACCCTCGACACCGCGCTGGTGTATCCGGGGCAGTGTCTGCTCGAGGGCACCAACCTCAGCGAGGGTCGCGGGACCACCCGGCCGTTCGAGATCTTCGGGGCGCCGTGGCTCGACGGCCGCGCTCTGGCCGATGCGCTGCGCGGCGAGCCTGACGCGATCCCCGGGCTCGCGGTGCGGCCCCTCGGGTTCAAGCCGACCTTCCAGAAGTTCGCCGGGCGCAGCTGCGGCGGCGTGCAACTGCACGTACGCGACGCGGCGGCGGTCCGCAGCCTGCAAACCAGTTGGGCGGTGCTCACGGCGGCGTGGCGGCTGGGGCAGGGGGCGATGCGCTGGCGGACCGAACGCTACGAATTCGTCGACGACCGTCCGGCGCTCGACCTGCTCGCGGGCGGGCCGTGGCTGCGCGCGGCGGTCGAGGCCCAGGCGCCGCTGGCCGAGCTGCTGGCTGAGCAGGAGCCCGGGCGTCGCGCGTTCATCGCCCGTCGCCGGCCCTTCTTGCTCTATCCCGAATAAATCCGCGCGGCCCGGCGGCCGGGTAGCATCCGGGCCGTGAGCGGTTACGACCTGCGGATCGGGATCATCGGCGCCGGATGTGCCGGTCTGGCGGCCGCGGAGGAGCTGCGCTCGCTCGGCTATCGCAAGATCACGATCCTCGAGGCGCGCGGACGAGCGGGCGGGCAGTGCGTCTCGGAGACGACCGAGGACGACGGCGGCCGGCCCCTCCTTTATGACAGCGGCACGGTCTGGGCGATCCCGAGCCCGCACATCACCCGCTACGCGCGCCGCCACGGGCTGGCGGGGGATCGCCTGCTGCGGAGGCCCGGGCTGCGCTACGTCGACCTGCGTCAGGGCGGCAAGGTCACCCATCCCTTCGCTATCGCGGGCGCGGGCCACGTGTCCGTCGCGCGCCGGGCCCTCGAGCTCGGCCGCTACATCGTGACGATGGAACGGTTCCGCTGGCGCGACCCACCTGGCTTCACGCGGTCGATCGACGATCCTCTGATGACCGGCACGATCGACGAGTGGTTCGCGGCCCGCTCGCTGAAGTTCCCGTTCGACGCGCTGTTCCCGATCGTCGGCAACGCGCTGACCGGCGGCTACGTCGCCAGCGTGCCCGCGATCTACTACCTCAAGATCCTCGCGCTGCTGCAGCGCTTCTCGCTGCCGACGCTGCTGCGCCTCAAGCTCCCGCACTTCGCCGCCGGCAACGACGCGCTGTGGCGTCGGATCGCCGAGACCCATGACCTGCGCTACGGCGAGGCGGTGCGCCGGGTCGTGCGCGGCGAGCGGGTGCGCGTCGAGACCTCGCGGGCCGTGCACGAGTTCGACCGCGTGATCTGGGCCGCGCCGCTCGACCGCTTCGCCGAGATCGCCGACGCGACGCCCGCCGAGCGCGACATCTTCGGGCGCGTGCGCCACACCTGCCGGTCGGTGGTCACCTGCCGCGTGCAGGGGCTACCGCCGCGGCCGGTCATGTATCAGGTGATCGGCCTGCCCGAGCGCGTCGAGGTCCTGCCGTACTCGTTCTACGAGGTCCGCGCCGGCTCGGGCGTCTACAACTTCTACTCGCACCTGCGCTACCCGGACGACGAGACCCCACGCGTGACCCTCGACGAGGTCGTGCGCGGCATCGAGGCGCTGCTGACCCGCTTCGACGCGACCCTGGTCGAGGTCCACAAGGCCCGCGTGTGGGACAAGTTCTTCCCGCACTTCGCGGGCGACGACCTGCGCGCGGGGATCCACGCCAGGATCGACGCGATGCAGGGGCGGGGCGGTCTGTACTTCGTCGGCGAGCTGCTCGCCAACGTGTCGGTGCCGCTCAACGTCGAGTTCGCGGTCGAGCTGGTACATCGCCACTTCGGGCAGCGCATGCTGCCCGCAGCCTGATGAGCGACGCTTCGGCCGCCTGGCGCAGTGGTTACTCGAAGCGACCGTTGGCGTCCGGGCTCGTGGGCGCGTAGCGGGCGGTCTCCAGGGCCCAACTGCGGTGGCCGGAGATCATCGAGCTGAGGACCTCGACGTAGCGCTGGAGGTCGGCGTCGATCTCGATGGAGAAGGTCGGCATGCGCATGGCGAGGGCGATGAACTCGCGGGTCTCGGCGTCGTGGAGCTCGACGGTGCGGGTCATCGCCGCCTCGATGCTCAGGCCCTCCTCGTGCATGAGGACCATGATCATGTTGTTGACCTCGCCCTTCGCCATCTCCTTCTCGACGGTGTAGATGTCGTTGGCGAGGCCGACGATCAGCGAGGCCTTGCTCTCGAGGTCACGCACGGTCGGGTCGTCGCGCACGTGCGGCGGCAGGTTGATGTTGTCGGTGAGCTCGCCGAGCCGAAACCCGAAGTAAAGCCCACTGCTGACGGCCCGCATCTTGCGGTACTTGACGAACTCGGGGACGGCCTCGAGCTGGCGATACTTGGCCTCGTCCACGAAGGTGCCGAACAGGCGCTGGAGCTGCTCGCCGAAGCGGACGATCCAAAACGGCACATCGACGGCGATCATGCGCTCGCGCAGGTCGCGAAACGCCTGGGCGTAGGGGTCGATGATCTTCGGCGCGGCGCCCTCGCGAAATACATCGAGCAGGCTCTTGAGGTACACGTGCGACAGCATCGGGCCGCGGATGCTCTCGATGTGATTATCGATCAGGCAAAACAGGGTGATCCAGTCGGCGGCGATCTGGAGCGCGTCGAGCTTGTCGGCGATCGGGAAGGCCCGCGCGACCAACCAGCCGACCTTGGCCTTGTGCAGCGCCTGCACGTGCTTCTCCTCGCGCGCGAGGCCCATCGCCCGCGCCCACGCGATCGAGGCCGAGTGCACGACGGACGCTTGCGGGTGCACGGCCGGATCGAAGGGGCAGTAGAGGTCGGGGATCGCCACGTGGCGCGGGCCAGTCGGGAAGTGAGCCCGAGCGTAGATGCCGCCCTGCGTGAAGGCGGCGGCGACCGCCGGGTCGCGCACGCTGCTGGGGCTGATGGAGCTGATGGGGCTGATGGGGCTGATGGGGCTGATGGGGCTGATGGGGCTGCCGGGCATGGTCTGGGGCAGGGGGGCAGCCGTCGGCGCGCTGGCCCCCGGCGTGATCACGGCGCCCTGCTCCTGGGCGTCCGTAGCGTCGGTGCTGCCCGCGGCCGGAGCCTCCCACGGCGAGCCCGGTGTCACCACGGCCTCGAGTCGCGCGGCAGTTGCATATTGGACGGCTTGTTCGACGCGTTGGGCCATGAGGTCGCTCCGGGGAGACAGTACATGCGTGGACAGTCTTGACTACTATGCCCCGGTTCGATCGCAACGCCTACCAGGAGGCGAGTGACATTCGACGGAGAGCAGAGCAGGTCTCGTACATGTATGTGCGTCGAATGCAGGCCGCAGGGATCATGTCGGCACGTGACATCTCGATCCGGGGCACCCCGTGTGAAGCACTGCACGGGTTGATCCGCTTCGGCGGTGGCTGGCCCCGGGCCGAGGGATCGGCCCGGGGACCGCGAAGGTCCGGGCCGGCGTGCGGGGCACGCGG
>Ga0105046_10001389_pt1 | contig 37173 bp, 31 predicted proteins | sample MAT03_FD_78385 | JGI IMG/M metagenome (GOLD analysis project Ga0105046, IMG submission 78385) | Freshwater microbial communities from Lake Fryxell liftoff mats and glacier meltwater in Antarctica - MAT-03 (megahit assembly) | ecosystem: Environmental > Aquatic > Freshwater > Ice > Liftoff... | reverse complement strand
GCTGCATTTTTAGTAACAGGAACCATCCCAAATAATACGATGTTAGATATCCTAGAAACCAATAATTCTGTTGATGCCCATTTAAAATTAATTAATCTATTGCTATTTTATGGAGCCAATCCTAATTTACAAAACAAGTACGGCCAAACCGCTTTAAATAAGGCTGCGATTTACCATAATCTAATCAATCGAAATAATATTGAAATCATAACCGTCCTATTGCAACATGGCGCTAATCCTAATCTACAAGATAAAAACGGAAAAACAGACTTATCTTGGGCTATAGATCACCATCATCCAATCAAACTAAATAATACTGAAATCATAACCATCTTATTGCAATATAACGCTAATCCTAATTTACAAGATAAAAACGGAAAAACAGACTTATCTTGGGCTATAGATCGCCATCATCCAATCAAACTAAATAATACTGAAATCATAACCATCTTATTGCAATATAACGCTAATCCCAATTTACAAGATAAAAACGGAAACACTGCTTTATCTCGGACTACAACTTGCCATCATCCAATCAATCGAAATTATACTGAAATCATAACTCTTTTATTACAATATGGTGCTAATCCAAATTTACAAAATAAAGACGGAGAAACAGCTTTATATGCGGCTGTATTTAATTATCATCCAATCAATCAAAATAATATTGAAATCATAATCCTTTTATTACAATATGGAGCTAATCCATATGCAAAATGCAAGAAAGGCAAATCCTCTTTTGATATCGCTAAAGAAGAGGATTTTACTAAATTTCCTTTATTAGTCCGAAAGCATTCACAAAACACGCTCAAAAAAATCTGCCTACAATATGTTTTAACAAATTTGCCCCAATTTGAAGGCCAAATAGATATTCTGCCAACTCAATTGCAGGAGCAAATCAACAACTTAAAAAGTTAAATATTAAGCCCTTGGAGCATAAATGGAGAAAATACTTATGAAAAATTACATTAGACTACTTCTTTTCTTATCTTTAATGAACATAAACTCAATCATATTGTGCATGGAAAAAGAGACAGAATCTGAGCCAATTGAAAAAACACCAGAGCATGAATTCCAACTTATTGATCAACTGAATCTTGATAATGAAATAAAGTCCTATCTTTTGGAGTATATCCAAACCCATTATGACCCTACTATTCTAGAGCCAGCCGAGACTATTCCTGACGCCATCCAAATAATTGAAGACGACATAATAAATTACTGTAAAAGCATCTTTCCTGATCACGGAACCGCTAAAGGTTTAAATAAAGATATAAAACTGGTACCACAAATTAGAAAGCTATATATACCTTTCATTAATGCAAAATTTTTGGAAAAGCGCGAAGGCAAAGAAGGACTTTATCCTAAAGAAAATGGTGAATGGCATACACATACTACAACCAACGATGATATTGCTCAATTTATTGCATCCGGAAATGATGTCGACTTTATTAGTATTTTAATATCACTTATAGAAGGCCATGATTCATTAATCAATCTATTATTATGGTACGGCGTTAACCCTAATTTACAGAATATCGGCGGATATACAGCTTTACATTATGCTGTACCCCTCTATCCTTATTCACCCGATTATATAGGATCTACCATCCTTTTATTATTATCTTATGGCGCCAATCCCAATTTACAGGATAACCGCGGATACACAGCTTTATTTTCGTCTATAGAGTGCCATAATAATTACAATTGCAATTACAATTACGAAGAAATTACAGCCTTTTTATTACACTTTAATGCTAATCCTTACCTTAAAAACAAGAACGGAGAAACGGCTTTTGATCTTGCCAAAAAACAAAAGTTTATTAGTTTTCCGAAACTGGTCAAAATTCATTCTCAAAAATCGCTCACAAAAATCTGCTTACAATATATTTCCGCGAACCTGTCTTCATTTAAAGATCAACTTGAGACTTTGCCAATTGAGCTACGCAGCCAAATAAACAACTTACAAAGCTAAAAACTTTATTAACCAAATGAGAGCTTATTTATGAAAAATTATATAAAAACAACTCTCTTAACTTTATTGCTTTTTGATCCAGTATTACATTGTATGGAGCAAAGCGCAGAACAATCACATGAAAGACTTCTAAATGATCTAGGGGTTACCCAATGAAATGTGGGCTAAAATCTTAGAGGATGTTCATTTTGATTTAAGTATTTTGAATACAGCAGATGATATTTGTAGAACAAAAAAGGGCATAAAAATTTTTATGCCTCTTAATCATAAATTAAGACTCAAATTATTGTTCAAATTTAATATGCGGTTCTGTAATTGTTCTAAATGATCGGTGAGTTCTATCTGCATAGAGATGACTATAAAGATCATTGAATGCAAACGCTCCCAACAGAAGGCCCTGCTTGATGTAATATTTATCAGTTTCTGAAGAGTCCCATCGTTTTTCGATTAAGTCAAAAAAGTTCTGAGAATGTTTTTTATCTAGTTTTTCATGATTTGCATAATAAAGTAAATCTTTGTCAGTAAGCCAACCACGTTCAACCAAACTATGCTCTGTCCATTTCGCGACTGATAAAAACATATATTCGATAGCACCAAGAAAAGCGGCTGCGACAATATAGGTGTCCAATGCACAAGTTCCTCGTGCTGCCATAATAAATAGTCGGGATTCTGGCCACAAAGCACGTTTATCAATTTCTTCTTTTGACATGCCCAGCTTATTCAAAAATAGTACTAATAAACTTTGATCATCTTCACTAAAATCTGCACTGTGGCCTTCATAGAGGCTTTGTACAATAGTAGTTCGAAGAGTTCCTTCGGGAAGCTTAGCAATAAGATCAGCTAATAATCTAGGAAAAACCTGAACAACATTATAAATTTGTATCTGTGTTTCTATGTAATCTACTTTTTCAAAATCTCCATTTTTTAAATTCTTAAAATAGGGATTGTGAAAAAATCGTATATCATCTAAGATTGAATCTAAATATTGGTTTATAGTTTTGTTCATACAATTCCCAAAATTCATTAAGATTTAACTACATCCAATAGTATCATTTACGTTAATCAGTTATCAATGCTTGGGTCACTTAGATAAACTCTACTGGTCTACAGCAAATCATAAATCAAGTTTATAGGGATAATCACATGGCATTAGAAAAAAATTTAAATCCACAAATAGATCATCAAACAGTTGATGAGATAATACTTGTTGTAAAAAGAGAAAAAGTTATCCAAGAACCTTGGCATGGCTTAAAAGAGGTAAACTTTACCGAATTTGCAGCCATTGTGGAACAAGAAGCTGAATTTTTACCAAGATCATCAATGGAGACGGATCCAAAATACAAACAAATTATTCCCTACCTGATTTTTAATTATCAAGACAAACTGTACGTAATGCAAAGACAGGCTAAAGCAAGTGAACAACGGCTTAAGAGTAAACTTACTTTAGGAATTGGCGGCCATATTAGAAAAGAAGATTTAACCACAAACAACATCATCGATTGGGCTACACGAGAGTTTGAGGAAGAAGTGGATTATCAAGGTGGCTATAAAGTCCAACCTATCGGCCTCTTAAATGATGATTCTAATCCAGTAGGCGAAGTTCATTTAGGGGTTGTTTTTCTGCTCATAGCTGACTCGGATAAAATACAAGTTAAATCAGAATTTAAAAGTGGAAAACTTATAACCATCGATGAAGGCGAATTTGATTATCCATTAATGGAAAATTGGGCACAAATCTGTTTCGATTTTATTAAGGTAAATAATCTTATATAATTACTAAAAACAAGAGCTCCTAACCAGATAACTTAGGAGCTTGTTAATTTTATAGAAAAATTTTTATATATTCTCTTGTTTTATTTTTTCACGTTGATCGTAGATTAAATCAGCAGCACTAACCCATTAACTTAAGCTAGTAACCCTATGCCACAAATTTTTTATAGACGTTTTGGAAGGCACTATTTCTACGCCCATTAATTTCGCAAACTCCGGCTCCAACTTAACTCTCTTAGCAATATCTTTCGTTGTTTCACCCTGGTTGTTTTTTAGATCTAAATCAAGCTGTGCCCTGAGAATATCAGACCCAAAAATCACCTTAGCAATCTCACGCGCAATCATTGCCACCGGCTCATCATTTTTAAATCTACGGCGGTAATCATTATAATTATGCAGAACATTCATAAGAAAAGTATTTCCTTGAGCATCTTGCACATTTAAATCTAATACAAACTTATATTTATCTAAAATAAATTCTATTAATTTAACCGCATGGATTCCTGATTGTATTGATTGATTAAAGATGCCGATTAAAGGAGTTTCTCCATCGCCATTCTTTTTGTTAAGTACTATTTCCGGTTTCTCAAAATAACTTAATATTCTTTTAGCTTTTATAAATTTACTTTTATCAATGACACGCCATAAAACTTTTTCCCAAGTAGAATCTAAATCAAAATCAGTTCCAAAATTATCAAAAGAAAAATCAGAATTCACCAAATCTAACTTTGGATCGATTGCCATAGCACAACTATTTTGAATTCCCAGCACACTCGCTAGAATTATAGATACATAATAAATGAACTTTTTCATGATCCCATCCTCCATTTACAGTTATTTCCTACTTAATTATGCATAGGCTTTATTTTTGAATAGCAAAATGCAAGAAGCCTTTTTTTAAAAAATTAAGAGGAATATTTTTATAGCAATTCTACCAAAAACGCCAAACAGTAAAATTCGCTATATTTTTTAACCACCACCACAGCTACAATTGTAACATTCGGCAACTATACAAGTCAATTATCTGACACCCTACAAGCCGTGGACCACGAGCCAGCACTTGACCCCTTTTGCGCTTTTTCTTAAATTCATTTAATTTGAGATTATATAGAAAAATGAATGTGAGGCATAAATGTATAAAATATCAAAAATAATTGCAGTAAGCATGCTCGGATTATTAACAATCCAGACATACGCAATTAAACTAACAAACCATACCAATGACGAATTATTATATAGTTGCGGTAATCCTGCAAACAAAACGGTAATTTTACAAAAATATGAACTAAAGCCTGGATCATCAATTGAGATTGTAGAAAATGAAAATTATTTACAAATTTATACCAAACTGGCTCCTAACAGATTGGCAAGTAAGTACCCTCTTAGCAATCAGACAGAAGACCTAAGTGTAGTAACTCATCCAATGCTTGGCTATCAATTTAAGCCCACAGCAGAACTTTCTCAACCAGAACCGACAAAAACACTATCTAAGCTAATAACTAGACCTATGTTTGGTACAAATCCAAAAAACGAGCCCGCTAAAGACGGACTGACAGGAATTCTGAAAAGCAGAGTTCAATCTCCAGGAAGACGCACACCAACTCGAGGTACCCGAAATACTAAAGATACTGCACCAGCTTTAGATAACAATAATTCTACTGATGGTTTATCAGAAATTGCTTCTAATGTTGCCCCGGTAGTTACTGACAATCAGGAAGCCCAAGCTCCTAAAATGGACCATCAGCAAATTGCTGCAGAGCTAAAGCCAGTCGTGGAAAGCCTCGGCAGAAGTATTTCTCTTCTACAACAGCGCATGGATAAAAAACCAACGTATCGTAGCTACTTTACAAAGAAGAACATTGGAATAGCTGTAAGTACTGTTGGGGTCCTCTCTTTAGTTGCTTTGTGGCTCTATAAGCGACAAACTCGAAAGAATTCAATTATATTCTAATGTCTAAAGAAACTTATTGTTTAAGAATTTGGATGCTAGCTTATAAAGCTAGCATCCTTTTTTTCTTTTCTATAACAAATTTCATAGCCTCTTTAATCTGTGGAATGCTGGCACTAAGATTATGGGCAATCAGTCCGAATAGCTCATCGAACTGTCTCGGGGTATAACATAAATTAAAGGTGGAACAATAACCGCCGCTTTTTACATACTCTTTAGGATCAAAAAGCTTTGAATAATTATCATTTTTGATCATCGGCATATAAATTACCACCGGCACTTCTGGATCTGGATCTGTAAAAACACTGATTACAGAATCCCTCATTACCTCATAATCAATTTTTGGAAACTTAAGCCCATTTTTTAGCGCATATTCATGTGCATATTTGAGCTCTGATCCTGTATCAGCATTAGAAGAAAAATCGGCGATGATAATAAGATCTAATTTACGTTCCTTTTTTAATAAGGGAGGAACAGGCAAATTAAAATCAACTCCAGCATCAACCAAGGTAAGAAAAGGACTTTCTTCAAATTCCATACTTTTTATTTTTGCCGGAGATAGTCGTAACTTTAAAAATTCTGATCTTAATTTAGCTGAGATAGTATCAACTGAAAATCCTGGACTACTTTCCGAAATATCGGTTACTTCGGCCAACATTTTTTTATTTGAACAGTGCCCCAAAATCTCACCAAGACTAGCCGTAAATGCTGAGCCCCAAATACCCATTAAATAATCGATGCCGTGCTCCGGCGCATAATCGGTCGATAAACCCTTAGTAAAATGTCTACCAAATGACCAGCTGGGGATATACTTATTTTGCCCAATGAGCCCCACTTCGTAAGGATTGAATTCAAGCCATTGATACCTATGATTTGACACAGAAACCGCAGTAAAAAGGGGCATTGGACGGCTGCCGTGATCAATTTTTGCACGGAACTGGGATAGTTTCGGCATTTGTCCTCTCAATATTCTTGTTTGAGTAGAGCCGATATAATTTTTCTCAAGATCGTTAAATAGAACATTAGCTACAATAGATCCCCAAACACCCACCAATGACATCTTTTGGCCATAAAATAGCTTCCAAATACCATTTTCAATCAATAATCTTCTATCTATTCCATTAATTATAGAATGCGAAATTTGAGTTCGTGTTAACGTTAATAAATCATTGAATTCAAGATTATGTCCTAACCAAGTGGATAAAGCCCATGTTGATCCTGAAAGAGATGAAAGATAAGTCACCGTATCCAAAAAATCTGGCTGTTGCAAGAAAGCTAGCGTGCCAATCATTGCTCGGTAGCCGCCACCACTAAAACATAATGCAATAGTAGGCTGCTCGGCTTGCGATATGCTACATTCCAAAAATTTTGCTAATCCCTTATTTACCCAAACTTTTCTTTTCTTCAAAAATCTTCGTTCTCGTGGGGACAATAATTCAGAGGTACGAACTTTTGCTCTTTTTTTAGCATAGGGATCCAGTTTTTTTACCGAAGCTATATCCTTTAAAAAATCGATTAATGAAAAATTTATTAGACCCTTAATTTGCCAGAATGCTAGCTTCAATAAAAAAGCATCCATAAAAGGATACGTGACAGTATTTACAAAAACACAGATTATAAAGACTTTAAATAACTTACCCATCACCCTTCTTTACCATAAATATCTAAAAAATTTTGGCTTAAAAGGTGACTTAAAGTCAACAAGATTTTATCTTTTTAATTCATAGTTACCTTAACATAAAAAAGACCCCATAGATTCTCTTTTATGTTTTTCTCAACTAGATAGCGTTACTTATATAAGATGATGATACTCCATAAAACCTTGAATATTAGGTACCAATATAGTCATTTTAGAATCAGGATCAGAACCCTGAAAGAGAGTGCATTCTTTATGATATAGAGGCTTATCGTTCGTGTCGCTCTCTGAGTTCGCCATAGTTTTATAGCCCTGTTTTATGAGCATTGTCTTTATTTGACTACCCTGAAATGAACTTACGCAAACAAAGATATTTTTATACTGAGCTTTAAGCTTATCGATTTGATGTAAACTTTTTGCAACAACCAAATGAGATACATAATCATTAAGTAATTTATAGCCAGATATATCACCTTCTGTTATTGCGGGGCAAATTTTCTTATAATATTCTAAAATAGTGGAATCACTACATAGTTTTAAGCGACTTGTGGGATTATCTGTTCTTTTTAGGTCACTATCAGAACCACCCTGTTCACCTAATTCTTCATTACATTTTTTAAAATGCTCTAATAACAATTTATTAATTTTACCTGTTTGTTTCGCTATCTTTTGATAATACTTATTCAGAATTTCATTATCTTTATATCTTTTAATCTGGCACCGTAGATTTTCAACAAGGTCAAGCCACATGAAAATATGTACATCTAGCTGTTTTATAGATTCTAAATCTAAAGATGGCATGGTAAGAGCAATGGAACTTAACAATTTTTTATGGTTGCTATAGGCGAAATAAGCATTGAGCGCTTCAAGCATTTGCCTAAATTCAACATTCTTAACAGTGTGGGAATATGTTTGAGCATTAATTTTTAATAACAAATCTCGGTTTAAACTAAAATGCTTAGCAACAAAAGCTTTAACTGCTTCATTACCGTTATAGTCTGCCATATTTTCTACGACAAAGGCTGCCTCTAATGCATGCGCTGTTGAGTATATTTCTTTGTATTGTTGATCATTAACACGAAGTTCTTCGTTACTAATTTCCCCTTGATTATTTTGCTCAGCATTATAGTTGCTAAAACAAAATACTCTAATGCCATCCTCACCCAAAAAAACTTCAATATCATGTATCAGCGCATTAATTTTAAGTACCGAAAAAATCAAACACCCAAAAAAACTCAGTAATTTTCTGTTTCTGTTCAAATTTTGCCCTTCTTTTACAAGAACTATATCTAACTTATTATACATCAAATTACTCAGGTATTAAGCACCAACATTTAATACTGTTTAAAAGAAAAGAAGAGCTTAGATCTTTCAATAATTCATTTTCTTATTCAAAGCCTAGGCTCTATTGTGTTTTTGAAAAAACAAATTTTAAATTATAATAGAACCTAAAAACAATCAAACTCTACAAGGCGCGCGGCAATTGAGATGTTTTAACTCATCCAACGACCGATCATTTTGTTTGCTATTTCCATCATATAAGCGGCAAGAGAATAATTTTGTAGTTAGAACAAAACTCAACAAAACCTAATCTTAGCACTCTAAATTAAGAGCTCTTATACGTTTTATATGTATTATATTTTTCTATAGCTCTTTTTAAATTCCCTGCGCTAACAAACTTATCAATATGCATAAGAATCTCAGTAGGCAGTAACCCTTCGTTATAAGCTAAGTCCTGAAATTTTACTGGGGCCTGTAATATTGAATCTAAATATCCTTGCAGCTCAGGTTTTGCAGTTAATATCAAATCTATAACAAAGAAATTTTCAGCCTTGATCGCTTCTTTTAGAAGCGTCAGATCAGGATTTGTTTTAGCTCGTTCTCTTAAACTGTCATGCGAAGAGAACAAGTTGAGTATTGCTTCGGAATTTGCCTTTTCTGCTGCCTTGGAACGAGTTTTTTTATCAATTATAGCTCCATGGTTGAGCACAAGATCTATTATTTTCAATCTGGGAAAAGCTGGGGTAACTGCCGCTGTTTCAAGCGCTGTCTCGCCATAGCACCCAACTAAGTTAATGCCAGCTTCGTGTTGAAGCAATAACTCTAATATTTGTAATCTTATCTCCTTGTCCGAACCTTTTCGATCTAAGCAATCGTTAGCTCTATCAATAGCTACATTGAGATATGATTTGCTTCCTTTATTTAAGTTCGGTGACTCAAGCCAAACCTTAACACTTTCAATATCACCCTGGTGTATCGCGTCATCAACCCAGTATGTATCTTTAGACATGCTCATAGATTTCAAAACAGCTTTATTAACATCTGGAGATCCAGCTTCCATCGAATAATTGTATGTAGGAACGCAAAGCACCAATCCCAACATTAAAAACTGTAATTTTATGTGGTTATTAAAAATAATCATAAATTCTCCATTTTTTGAAAACAATCACAGCTCTTGAACAGCCTGTCGTATTTATTTATTTAAATGCTTTAAATATTATACCATTTGAATGAATTGTTACTAGTTTTCATTACAAGATCTCAAAAAAGAATTAAAGCGGCGTTTATAGAGCTATCTAAAGATGGTATTATTGATTTGTTTGAGTATTCAGGTTACAAGCTTTTAAAAACCAAGGATGCTGAAATCATATACAACATTCATTCGCAAAGATTAAAAACATTGGTCTCATTAAGAATAGTATTTTACGCCAAATTCAAGAAACTCAAAACTTAGGGGACCCATTCTTAATCTGATGCAATACTTTTACCCAATTATTCTAAAATTGGTCCAACTAAATCTCCTTAAAATTTGACCATGCCACCAGCCCAATATTTGCCATTTGCGATTTTTATTATATAATTAAATATGAAAATTGTGCAAAAATAATTTTTTTATCCGCCAAACAATAATAAATTATAAAATGGGGACTTCAATGAAATCAATACAAAAAATGTTCTTCTTAGCTACAGCTTTAGTATCAACTCAATTATACGGCATGGAAGAATCGCGACCAACTATGGCCAAGAAGATACACTCCTTAAAAGAGATTGCGTACGCAACCTTAAATCCAGAACAAGTCGAGTATGTAAAAGCTAATCATCCCGAATTCGTTCAACAAGAGAAAGAAACTATTGAAAAAATCAATGAAACAGCTCAATTCTTGCTTGAACTCCTTAAAAGCACAGATGCTCAAGAAAGAGAAGCCGAACTTGGCAAACTTTCTGTACAAAGGCAATTTAACGTTGCACTTGCTTACTTGAATTTCCTTTCACAAAACCTAGAAGAGGATCCAAATAATAGGCAACGAATTTACTTCGTAGAATATTTTCTTCGTTCAGCTGATACACATTATTTATCACAAATGCGCCGTAAACTGATCAGTAGCAATGAAATTTTGAGAAAGGTATTTCAGAGATTACCTTTAGTGCAAAGACCTGAAAAAGCAAAAAACATAGCAGCACGATCTCAATGGTTTACTATTTTGATTAATTTTTACACGCAAGAATTGACCAAAACTATTGCAGCAAAATGTGCGCATGAAGAATTGCCTTACTTTGATCAAGAATTTGAGGATCAGGCAAAGCTATTTATTATGGAGCAAGACCGATTACATTGGACTACTTTTAATAAAGAGCTTTTACAAGAAAGCATGATTAATCCTGAAATGTTCCTCAATTATTTATTTGCTGTTCATATTCCTACAAAACAATTTGATAACCCCAAAAAATCATTCGAAGAAAATGGTGTAACAATGACCATGGATATTGATACCATTGTGCAGGCATGCCACTCCTTAGTGGATCATGGAAAATTACTTAAATATTTATTTGAGCTCTATCCTGAAGCAACTAATATGTTATTTAATTTCAATGAAATGATTAGTATAAAGGGAAGCCCAATGTCGACCTTCAAATCTACATTATTACATCCTAAACTATATGTAATGTATCGATTGATGAATATATTTAGTAACCAGCAATGCAATAGCCTAATGAAATTACTTGATGACAAACAAATTGAAGAATGTGCTGAAAAAATATGTTTGAACTTTTATAATTTTTTAGATACAAGATTGGTTATAAGATTACTAAAAGATATTCAAAAAAGAATCTTTGCTTCCATGGAACAAGATGCTATAAAACACGAATTTTTAATAAGATTTGCAGACTGCTTAACTCTGTGCCTTTCTAAAATTAGACTGTCTCCGGAAAGTGTTTGCGAATTATTTAAAGCCTTGGCAACAACAACACGCAACCATTTTAACAAGCCCGATCAAGCTACGCGAAGCAAAGAACTTGTTGAAGTATTAAAAAAATCTTTCGAAAACATTAAAAACAATTGGTCCCATTAAAAAGAGTCCATTGCTTCTATTTAAGAAAGCCCATATTTATGGGCTTCTTTTTTCTTTCATTAACGCGAATTTGACATAAGGTTTAGTACAGCTAAAGCTGCTTTGGCCTGCACAACTTCAAGAGCCAATACCTCGTTTGAATCAACGCAAGCTTCTCTCTTAATGTGCGAAGCATATTGAGCTACACTATATGCTTTCCGCTCGCATGCTTCGACTCCGCTCAGCACGAGCGCTTTCTGTTATATTGTTGTTGTTGAAAATTGATAAAATCAAGTTGCTAAAAAATATTTTCATAACGTTAATTTCACAGAATCGGCGTTAATCAAAAACTTGTTTAACTTGGAAAGTCAATTGTATAAAACCGATGCTTTCCGACCTTCAAATGTTGATCCTGCTTAAGTTCAACTTGAGCATTAAGATCCATAATTTTTGTTCCATCGAGCGCTACCGCACCCTCAGTAATAAGTCTGCGGGCTTCCGAAGATGAACTTACTGACCCAACATGTTTTAGTAGTTCAACAATCCGTACCGATTGATTCAAATATATAGAACAATCAACTTTTTGTGCATGAGAAAGATCTTTTTTTTGGAACATTTCTTCAAACAAAGTTTGAGACGTTTTAGCATCATCAGCAGACCAAAACTTTGCAATAATATCGTGCGCCATCTTTTTTTTGAGATCCATTGGATGAACTTTATTACCAACAACGTCAGATTTGTATTCGGCAATTTCTGATTCGGTTTTATAAAGCAAAATTTTGTAATATTGCCACATGAGATCATCAGAAATAGACATCAATTTACCATACGCTTGATCCGCGGCATCATTGAGACCAATAATATTGCCCAGCGATTTAGACATTTTGTTCACACCATCTAATCCAGGCAATAGCGGTAAAGTCATAACCACTTGAGGTTCTTGACCATACTGCTCTTGAAGGTCACGCCCAACAATAAGATTAAACGTCTGATCAGTACCACCCAGCTCAACATCTGACTTTAATGCAACCGAATCGTAACCCTGAAATAATGGATAGAGGAGCTCATGAAAGCCAATTGGTAGCTTTTCGTGAAGTCGCTTAGAGAAATCTTCTCTTTCAATTATTCGAGCAACAGTAACCTTGCCACATAACTTAACCATATCTTTAATGGTTAATGCATCAAGCCAATGAGAGTTATACACAATAGTAATTTTATCTCTATCTAAGATCTTAGAAACTTGTTCAAAATAGGTTTTTGCATTTTCATGAATCTGCTCTTCTGTCAATGGCGGACGGGTCTTAGATCTACCTGTAGGATCACCAATACGACTGGTAAAGTCACCTATCAAATAAATTACTTCATGACCCAAATCTTGAAACTGTTTTAATTTTGAAAGAACCACTGCATGACCAAGATGCAAATCTGCGGCTGTAGGATCTACACCGAGCTTAATTTTTAACCTTCTACCGGATTCAAGCTTTTTTAAAAAATCAGCTTCAGGCAAGATTTGTTCAGTGCCCTTTTTAAGTTGTTCAAAAATTTCTTTAGCATTCATTATTTATCCTAGAGTATTAAAAATACAGAATTGTGGTATTAATGCGCATTCATGCCTAACAAAATTTATGTATAACGATAAATACGTTATTATAAAACCCCAATCAAACGTGCTACAAAAAGTGCTGCCTTGAATATAAAACCAAATACCTGCCCGTATAAAAAACTAAACGTAACGTAAAGAGTTAAAAAAGGGATTAAAAAAACAAGATATTCTGAATATTTAATATAGGCATAATCTTTTTCAACACCAACCAACAACAAATATTTAAAAGCATTAAAGACAACAATCGTAACGGCCATTACCGCATTAATATAGGTCATTGCTATTAAAATGAGGCCTAGAACATTGCTGAATGAGGTAAAATCGAATCCTGCTAAATGCGGATTCAGCAAATTACTTGATGCATAAATATTAAAATAATTAAATAAGCTGCTCGTTTTGCTCATACCAAAAAAGGAAATACTCCCCAGGAACGACAAAAATGATAAAAACATGCTGGAAATAGCCTCTAAAAAATAAATGATAAATATCTTAAAAAATCGCAAGGGATTCTTAATATTAAACGGGTTAATAGGTAATACAGGACAGATAAAAAACCCCAAAAAAACAAATACCAAAAAGTTAATGAGTTCAAAATGAACCAATGGATTTGGCGTAGCATAGCCCAAATCTCGGGCAGTTGAGTCGCCCAATTTATCCGCAACAATAGCCTGCATAGAAGCATTTATGGCCAATGAACTATAGTACGAAAGTGTTAATATTATTAATAGAAAAATGGCAGGTAATATCATAAATTATTCAACGTTAAAATAATTATAATTTTAAGTCATTTAGATCTAAGCGTCAAACGTAAGAAAATTATTATCACTCAAGATAACTATTCAGAAAATTAAGTAGAATCAAAAACCATAATGAATACGTATTAATCTTAACCCCAATTGCAATTGCCACACCTCCTGTTACTCTAATAAGAAACAAGCATCGTAGGTACCCTCAATTTACATTTTCAATAAAAAAATCCTGGAGGATTCAATGTTTCACAAAAGATTTCTTAATAGCGCATTCTTTATATCAATATTTGCAATTACCCCTCTTTATACGATGGAAGAACAAAACGCACAAATCACTGAAGATTCTGAGCCATCCGAATGCACAGAAAAGCTAGTCCATTTATTTGCTCAAATTCGCAAGCTAGCCCAACAAGATCCTCAGCTTGAGGCCTATATCGAAAAATACCCAAATAATCCTGATAAAATTGCCGAGCGTCGCCATCAAAAAAAGACCCAAGCCTTAATAAGCGCAATAAAATCGGGCAATCCAACGGTGGTAGAAAATCTTTGCAAAGATATTAAAAACTTAAACATAACTGGCTCAAATAATCCATTAGGACAAGCTATTATAGCTGATAATATCGAAATAGCAGAAATACTTATTTATGCTGGCGCTGATGTTAACTATAAACCTAACCGTAATTTTTCAGTAGCAGTAGATATCAAATCACCAGAAATGTTAGATTTTCTCATTCAAAATAATGTAGATTTGAATCTTGGAACGGTACATGGTCGAAATCTATTGATGCAACGTGTCGAACAAAGCGATATCGAGATGGTAAAAAAACTGGTAAAACATTTTGATATTGAAGGATTATGGTACGAAACCACTCCTCTGCTGAAAGCGATTATCAACAATGATTTTAACATGGTGAAAACCTTACTTGAACTAAATGCTGATGCGAATCATAGAACAAGAGAAGATGCGCCACTCGAACTCGCTCTTCAAAATGGTTATGAAGATATTGCAAATCTATTAAGACGGCATGGCGCAAGCGATGTTGTTCCTAAAAATTACTAAATTTAAGTAATCCAAATCAAGCGCGCGGTGGTTTAAAAGCCGCCGCAGAGCGAAATCTTTATAGTTCTGCCGCCATTCATCCCGGCATTTTAATACCAGAACTTTCGTAACTTACAGCTAAAGCTGCTTTGGCTTGCACAACTTCAAGAGCCAACACCTTGTTTGAATCAACACAAGCTTCTTTCTTAATGTGTGAAGCTTATTGAGCTACACTATAATAATCGCTATTAAACTTATTTCAGATCTAACTCTATATCCTACCTTTTGATAAGCACTAAAGCGCACCTTATACTGTTTATATAATAGTTTAAAGGAAGCGTTATGAAAATAAAAAAATTGTATTTTGGGGTTCAATTATTCAGCATAGCGTTGAGCACCATACTATTAATTGCTGATACTAGTATCGATGACTTTAGCAATTTAAATCTAACTTCCATTAACACTATAAAATATCCCCTCGATTATTCTGAATTAGCTGCTATATTAACCACTGCTCAAAAAAACAATCTCAAAGTTAGTATTGCTGGCAAAAAGCATAGCCAAGGTGGTCATACTTTTTATGACAATGCCATCGTCATAGATACTCGAAACTTAAACAAAATAATTGATTTGGATAAAGAAACCAATGTAATAACTGTTCAAACAGGAGTAACCTGGAAACAGATTCAGCAGCACATAAATCAGTATGGTTTATCTATAAAAGTTATGCAGTACGCAAATGTACTTAGTATTGGGGGCGCTTTAAGCGTAAATGCCAATGGCATAGATCCGCACAATGGTCCATTAATTGAAACCATAAAATCCATTAAAATTATGAATTCTAATGGCGAAATATTAAGGGCATGCAGAACAGAAAATGCAGAGTTATTCAAGTTAGCAATTGGTGGCTATGGCTTATTCGGAATAATTATCGAAGCCGAGATAGAATTAACCGAAAATTTTCTTTACGAAAGAAACTGCAGATTTCTGCCATTCGATCAGTATGCCAACTATCTTAATAATCAAATAAAAGATAATCCGAAAATTGGATTGCATCATGCTCAGATGTGCATCGATCCTTATAACAAGAAAAAAATTTTTTCAGGTTTATTTATCGCTGATTATCTAAAGCTATCAGAAACCGAAAAATATCCGGCTACCGACAAAGTTTATACATTAAACAGTGAACCAAATAGTAAACTTCACAAATTATTGTTCAATTTAATTAGACAATCCAAACCACTTCAACTCATACGAAATTTTGCTGATTCGCTAAAATTCATAAAGAAAGAAATAATCTCAAGAAACAACGCTTTAAGCGTTCCGATTCAGTACCTTTATTATAACTCGCCAAAAGAGACGGATCTGTTACAGGAATATTTTATTCCGGTTGATAAGATAACCGTATTTCTGACATATATCGAAAAACTTGTGCTTGAATACAATATTAATTTGCTTTATTTGGATTTACGATTTATTCGCAAAAACATAGAATCTTTTATTTCGTATACAGACACTGACAGGGTTGGAGTCGTACTTTTTTTTAATCATCAAAAATCAGCTCAAGAACTCAATAAAACCAAATCTTGGAGCTGCAAGCTTATCAATAAAGCCATAAGTCTTAGTGGAACTTATTACTTACCTATTCAATTATATGCCTGTAAGCATATGATAGAAAAAGCATATCCTAAAATTCCTGATTTTTTTAATCTCAAAAAATTATACGATCCACATGAGTTGTTTTTTAACCATTTTTACAAAAAATATGCTTAAAAAAAACAGGCAATTTGAACATATATAGCACGGCTGAGTATGTTTCGCACATTAAGAAAGAAGCTTATGTTGATGCAAACGAAGTATTGGCTCTTGAGGCTGTGCAGGCCAAAGCAGCTTTAGCTGTAGATAGCATTTACAGTAGCCTGAAATTAAGGTAATTTCTGCTATATCCGTTAATAACTATTTAATTTATACCCGGAAATCATCATGCCTATTCAATTTTTATCAGCGTTCATAATATATCTATTAACCGTTCTTATTATTGGCATAGTATCTTCAAAAAAAGCAAAACCAGCTTTTGCTAACCCAAACAACAATTCTACTGACTTTATATTAGGAAACAGATCAACCAATTGGTTTCTGACTGCCCTATCAGCTCATGCATCTGATATGAGTGATTGGCTATTCATGGGATTACCAGCGGCAGTCTATTTAGCGGGTGGTTATGAGATATGGATTCCGATAGGTCTCTTAATAGGAATGTTTTTATGCTGGCATTTTATAGCATCGCCATTGCGCACTGAAACTGAACACTATAATGCAACAACTCTTGCATCATATTTTAAGAATAAATTTAATGATACTTCAGGTATTATTGTTGGCATAGCGGCTTTAATATCTTTTTTCTTTTTCTCAATCTATCTTTCTGTTGGATTAAAAGGTATCGGCTATGTTCTTAAATCAGCATTCGGACTAGATTATCATTTAGGAATATTTTTAGCGGTACTCGTAGTCTTGGCTTATACTCTGCTTGGTGGATTCGTTTCAGTAGCTTGGATCGATTTATTTCAGGGAACATTTTTGCTAATAATGCTTATGTTTGTACCCATTTATACTTTCTTTCATGTAGGTGGTTGGCCCGCTGTCACCGAAGCGGCTAAAGCAAAAAATGTATCACTTGCCTTACTTCCAGATTATTCTTTGAGAACCATTTCTTCTATTTTTCTAAACCCTTTTGCTTGGTGTTTAGGCTATTTTGGCATGCCTCATGTCCTTACCAAATTTATGGGCGCTCAAAATTGCAAAGATATGTATAAATCAAAATATTTAGGTCTTGTATGGCAATTTCTAGCAACCTTTTCAGCAATAGCAGTGGGTCTGGTCGGTATCGCTTACTTTACTCATGGTATTCCTTTTAAAAATGAATTTATATTTATCGAGATGACGAAAAGCCTTTTCAATCCATGGCTTGGCGGCTTTATTTTGTGTGCAATATTGGCCGCAACCATTTCAACCGTAGATTCCCAGCTGCTTGTGCTTGCAGGCATAGTTGCAGAAGACTTTTATAAAAATATTTTTAACAAAAAAGCTACTACATCTCAGGTGTATTTGGTGTATAGAATAGCACTTGTTATAGCAGCGATAGCTGGTTTTTTGGTTGCTTGGAACGAGAATAGTACGATTATGTCTTTAGTAAAATATGCGTGGTCTGGATTAGGATCAGCTTTTGGGCCACTGGTTATTATGTCGCTCTATTCAAAAAGCACCAATAAATATGGCGCTTTAGCAGGAATTTTGACAGGTACTACTATTTCAATTTTTTGGGATTATATAAATCCTTACATAACAGATATCACCATTTATTCTATTGTTCCAGCCTATGTTTGTGCAATTATAGCCATTTATGTTGTTTCCAAAGTCACCAAAAGATAAGAGCTTGGTTAGATTTAAAAAAATGACCAGAATATTCCTCAGCTTTTAACTGGTATTTCTGGTCATCAAAATTATTAAGATTACCGTGTTTTATATCAACTTAAGATAAAAATGGTTCCGACTCTTCTGCCAGATCGTTCTCAGCATCAGTTTTATTATCATGCTCTTTCAAATACTCTTCTAAAATACGAACTACCTTTAGTTTGTTATTTTTTCTAGCAATTGATAATGCTTCATTTACATATTTAGGATTCTTCGAAAGCAATAATGCTACGATTTCTTCTCTTCCTAATTGAGCAGCGATCATCAATGCAGTCAATCCATCATCATTCATTAAGTTAATGTCGGCACCTTTTTGTATCAAAAAGGCAACCATTTTAGTTACGCCTGCTGAGGCGACACTAATTAGAGCTGTAGACTGATCCAAAAAACACGCTTTTCTATCAATAGATGCACCCTTTGTTAACAATAAATCTGCCGCAGCAATTTGACCTAATGCAGCTGCAAAATATAAAGCAGTTACATCACCTAATGAGGGTTCGTCAACAAGAGCACCAAGATCCAACAATAATCGCATAACATCCAGCTCGCCCCATTTAGCTGCCGTAGCTAAAGGCCGTACAGTTTCTCGGCTGGCTACGGGAATAGGAATATCTAATAGCAGTTTGGTAATCGGTAAATTCCCACAAGAAATAGCAAAGTTAAGGATGCCCACGCTGTCCCACCATTTACCTGTTTTGATTTGTTCTTCAATCAAGATTTTCACGTTATCATACTCATGTAAACAGATAGCCGTCTTTAATTCTCGATCTTTTTCTTCAAACATTGCTTTTTGTTTTATTAATCCCCTAGAAAATTCTAGTTGATTATTTCGACTTGCAAGCATTAAAATTGTTAGCTCTGACACGCCTTTATCCAATGCAAACTGAAGCATATCGATCCACCCAAGTTTCGCTAGTTGATCTAAACAAGGCACAAGAACCCCGATGTTTTTTTGGGCTATGCTGGACTCAATCAATTCCATTATGCACAATTTTGGATTACCAACCATGCTCTTTATTTGCTTGTCTACTAATGTCAGGCGACTAAATATTTTAAAGAGCTCCGCCAACCTTACTTCAGCTCCAAGCTTTTCAGTAGTATCATTGCCCATAGCATTAATTATCTCGTTAAGATTGAATGCGGAAGACACAATGCTTTGCTGCATTTCATTTGGAAGACTATGCCAATTTGTAGTTTGACTCTCTCTGAAATCATCTTCATCACCACACTCCATGCCATAGGAAAGAACCGGCATTACTAGCATTGCTAATATTAGTGCGAATTTATTTGTTTTTTTCATTTTATTCTCCATAAAAATTTAACGTCCATTTAAAATATAAATCAACACTAAGATTTCTTGATCTGGGGATTTAACCACATTAAGAAATCGAGCAATTGTCCTGTTGATTTTGGGGTTTAAGATCTTTTTGATGTTCTTGGATAAGCTTCACAATTTCCGAAAAGCCAGACGCTTCAGCGTAATTCAATGCAGTATTAGATGCTTTATCTCTTGAACAAACACTAGCCCCATTCTTAAGTAATATTGAAACTATTTTAGTCATTCCCATAACAGCCGAAGCCATTAAGGCAGTTGTACCATTACTATCTGCTTGGTCAATAGGAACGTTGTACTTTAGCAAAAATTTAACAACCTTACTGCTACCAGATCTAGCTGCAATTATTAAAAGAGTACTTCCTTGGCAGAATTCGTTTATATTAGCACCATTATCGATCAATAATTTCATGATATCGACAAAATTCCATCTTGCCGCACAACCTAAAACTGTCTCCAAAATCCCTCGAGGTGCCGTTAAATCAACAAGCTCTCGTAATAATTTAACAGCATGTATGTCACCAATTCGTATAGCCAATAACAAATTGTCGTATCTTTCCAGTGATACTTTTAATTGGTCTTGGGTTGCAACATCTCTTTTTTTTTCATTTTCAATCCATAAAGACACAGTATCGTGATCATGTAAATAAATAGCCTTGCCTAAAGCTCTATTATTCAGCCCTTTGCGATCTAGTAACCCTAATTCAATCAGCTTTGTGCAAAATTCTGCATGACCCCCTTGACTAGCAATTTCTAAAAGATCTGAACTGATTATACCTTTATCAAGCCCATTCTGTAGAGCCATTGTAAGCAAAGAAGTATGCCCAAATTTTGCTGCCTTGTTCAATAAAGCACCAACCAGATAAGGTTTTTTTGCGATACAATGCTTAATTATTTTTTCAAGATCAATTAGCTGTTTATCAGATGCTATAGTATTTACATCTGAGCTTACCAATTTCAGCTGTGCCCATTGTTCAAATATTCTTAAAAACATATGGCAGGCAGCACCACCTCGTAAGGTAAATATTTTGTCTGCATTAACCACATAAGACAAGATACTTAATTTAATTTCATCTGGAAGACTATGCCAATTTGTAGTTTGACTCTCTCTGAAATCATCTTCATCACCACACTCCATGCCATAGGAAAGAACCGGCATTACTAGCATTGCTAATATTAGTGCGAATTTGTTTGTTTTTTTCATTTTATTCTCCATAAAAATTTAACGTCCATTAGGCCCCATTAACCCATTGCCCGCTTTTTATATTAGAAACTTAATTGTTATTTAAAATGACTTTGGGCGACCAAGATGAATTAAGATTAGAAGCATTCTACTCAAAAGTCAACACAGCAAGGCTTACAGTACCTTTCGAAAGCCTCTATATTTATGCAATCTCAAATTGCTTTATTCTATATCGCCAGAAAACCTGTTATAAAAACCACAGCCAAACAATCTCTGCTCGGATAAAAAACTTTATTTTTTTGCGCAATAAGTATAATTAGAAATAACACCGCCGTTATATTCTAATTATTTAAAGTGAGGTTCCCTTGAAGAAGACAGCATTATATTTTATTTTTACCTTGATCATAGCATCAACCAATCTATCAAACTGCATGAGTTTTCTTTATGAAGATAACGTTAGCCAACTAAATGACAATTTTTATTCGGTAGCAAAAGAAGCCTTTGGGGAAGAGGCTGATCAAAAGCATTTTGATACGAAGCTTCTTAAAAACCCAAGCGCACGGATACAACTCTTAGAAGAAGAAAACGCGCAAAAAATCGAACTTACAACAACAGATGGCGTAGCAATTAATGGCTATTTTATAGATCGCGGAGCTGATAAAGCACTTCTTATTGGTCAAGGCTTTTTAGTTTCTTGTGACAAAATGCTTCCTTTTGTTAAAATATTTCCTGATTATGATCTATTAATTATAAATTATAGATGGCATAACTGGCATAGTTCACTTACCCTTCCATCTGGGATATTAAGCGCTCCTCTCCATAAATATATTTATGAAGCTAAAAATGATGTAATTGCAGCGGTTAAGTTTCTTAGAAACCATAAGCCATATGAAACAGTAACAGGCATAGGACTTTGTTATAGCGGATTAGTATATGTTATTGCTCAAGCAATGGTTTTTTCTCAAGAATCAGAAGAACTTTTATTTGATAAACTGATAATAGATAGCAGTTACTATTCGACTCAAGAAGTTGCAAATAGCGTCCTAAAAGATCCAAAGTTATGTTGCGAAAATAAACATGGCGGAACTCCAAATTGTCTTCAAGCTCTTCTTTCAGCTGAACCGATTTCTAATGTAATGAAATTAATGGGAGACACTTTTATGGGTGAGCAGTTTGAGCAACTATCAATGGCATGGTATCTGCCTATGATAGCATTTACCCCCATTATGTTTATCCACGGCAAAAACGATCTCTTGGTGCCCATTCGTCATTTCGAAAAAATGTATAAAGCAGCGTACAATACGCCACATTGTGCTCTCGTTACCGAGCATGAGCATACTCTTAATCATTTTAAAGCAAAAGAAGCTTATGCGTATTTAGGAAAAATGTTTATCGAATCTTCGAGCATGAAAGACTTTACCAACTTCGTTTCAAAAAATTTTGATCATTCTTTAAATTAAAAACAGTTAAGGGGCTATACATTTGGCCCCCTCTACTTCTCAAAATCTAATAAATCCCGTTCTTTAAGCACCCTTTTTCTATCAAGATCTTTTTCTGTAGCACAATACGCGGCCCTCAGATAATGAATTTCTTTTTCAATAGCCATTAAAATTAATACCACAAAACTATTCATCCCTTTTTTGCCAGTTATTGTTTGGAGTTTATTAATAAGATAAATAGGCATAGAAAATGCTGCAATTTGACCAATAGAAACACTTGTGATATTTTTAAATATATTTTTATAAAGATCGAAATTTTAAAAATGGGGGGAACCTTATGAAATCAAATTTTAAAAAAATACTGTTACTGATCGGTTTATCAATACTACCGGTCAATTATTATGCAATGGAGGCAGACGAAAGTGAAATTGAGCCCGCAGATTCAGAACTCCCGCAATCAAGCAATCTCATGGAACTTGCAGATGAGCTAATCGTTTCAATAAACAGTTATCTTATTCCATCACCAGATCAATTTCCTGGAGAGATCTTAGAAAAATTAGAAGGCACAATTATATTCTTTTCCAGCTCTAAACAGCTAAAAAATATCTTAGAAAATGAAGTTATTGAAGCCATTCGAAGTAAGATCGATCAATATGAGGCTATACAAAATTCAAAAAAAGAGAATCTATTGCAATTGGCTATCCAAGGAAAAAGATACAACATTGCTCCTCTGCTTATCAAAGCAGGCTTTAGCTTAGATTCTCTAACAACAGATAATCTCAAAGTATTATGCAGCTGGGCCATAAGCAATGGCTATATAGACTTAGCTAAAATAACCTATGCATCAATATATCAAAAGCCTCATAAGAAAAACAAACACCCGAGAAAAACTCTTAAATTTAGCCCTGCTCAAAAGCGCACAAAAGACATGGTCGCCCTACTTACTAACAAACCCGCAAGGCCAACTAATAAGCGAAATAACAATAAGAAAAAGCACAAATCACCTAATAAGCAGGATAATCAATGGCGAAAAACGCTTTTACATCAAGCATCTAAAAATAGTACCCAAGCTTGCGTCAAGTTACTTTTAGATAATGGAGCTGAAGTTGATTCATTAGATGATAATGGCAATACACCTTTAGCGTGGGCAGCCAGAAGAGGCAACTTAGAGATCGTAAAATTGTTAGTAGAGAACAAAGCAAATGTTAATCATCAGAATATGAAATGCGAGTACAACTTAGGTCCTCTCTTTTATGCAATTATTGAAAACCATACCGAAGTTGTAAAATTTCTATTAAATAATAACGCAGATATAAATATAAGAAGTAGCTGGGGGCTCACTCCCTTGACCTGCGCCAAGATTGCTTCTAGAGGATGCTCTCATAACGAAATCTTGAGCATATTATTAAGCTATGGAGCTATGGATGATAATTTTGATGATCTAGATAAAGACAAGGCCTTGTTTTTTGCGATACAAATCGAGCATGATTCAATTGAAAGCATAGACTTACTCCTAAGCGAAGGTGCTTCACTCGAGGCAAGAAGTAAAATAGAAGGCACCCCTCTTATCTATGCGATAATGTGCAATAGTTTAAATATAGCCGAATATTTAATTAATCAAGGCGCAGATATAAATGCGAAAACCAATATCGGCTGCACAGCCTTATCTACTGCAATCTCAGGACAGAATATAAAAGCATGTGTATTATTAATACAACATGGTGCAAAAATTAATGACTGCACTAACGATGGCATACCTATAATATTTAACTGCATTAATTATTTAAACGAAGAAATGATAGCTTTTCTCTTTGCGCACGGACTTGAAGCTAATTATGCTCCGAAAGAAACTTATTTTGATTCACTTTTAATAATGGTAATTGATAATTCAAAGTTAACAATAGAGAACAAATACAGAGTAGCAAAAGTTTTAATCAAGAATGGTGCAGACGTAAATTACACAAGACCAACTGATAAAATCACACCGTTAATATTATCAGTCCTTAGGAACAACTTGCTCATTACTCGCTTATTGATTAAAAATGGTGCCAACATTCATCATGCAGCTAATGAAAAAACAGCATTGGAACTTGCTATTGAAAAAAAATCTACCGAAACAATAGATTTGCTAACCGAAGCAAACAACAAACGGGACAAAAAGAAATAATTTTACAATATTTCTTTGATAAACACAAAAGTGAGCGCTCGTTTGACGTCCATAAACTAGCGCTCACTTTTGACTTAAATAGCATAAATTCAACTCATTAAATATTGCTCTTCAATGAATCCTCTTCCGCTCTATTAAATAGAGATATAATGTAAAAAACTATTTTCAAGATTTATAAAAAAGCGAGTACTATCTTAAGCGCTTTTTCAACTTCTTCAATACATTTTTCAGTTGCAAGCGTTATTTTATCACCCAAGCGAATTTTATCGATTGCACGAATTTGATCTAGTAAAATCTTGCAAGGTTTTTCGTTAAGTTCAATTGCTACCTCAAACGGATATGAAGGCTTAGCTGATGATGTAATTGGAGCAACAATAACCCGACAGCTTATCTCATTTCCGATGTCATTCGAAACTATCAATCCAGGTCTGGTTTTATTAATTTCTGAACCAACAGTAGGATCTAAGTTAACCCAATAAATTTCGCCACGCTGAGGAAATTTTTTCATTCCCAATCCTCAGAATCCAATGAGCTCCATTCTTTGATTGTTTTTTTTCTCTCAGGATCTTTTTCTGCAGCAGAATATGCAGACCTTAAATGATCAATTTCTTTTTCAATAGCCATTTCTAAAGTTAATACCACAAAACGGCTCATCCCTCTTTTGCCAGTTATTGTTTGGAGTTTATTAATAAGAGAAATAGGCATAGAAAATGTTATGTTTTTCGTTTTCATAGCAATACCTTTTATATATTATTTCATTAATACAATAATACAATAGTCACTGCATTATTGTCAAAAGCTGTCTCAGTTTTCACCTTCTCGCCCCTCCGCAAAATTTGACCAATAGAAACACTTGTGTTAATTTTTAAATATATTTTATAAATATCGTAATTGTAAAAATGGGGAACCCTATGAAATCAAATTTTAAAAAAATAGTGCTACTGTTCGGTTTATCAATAACACCGGTCAATTTTTATGCAATGGAAGCAGACAAAGAGGAAATCGAGCCTAAAGGCTCAGAACTCGCACAATCAAGCAATCGAATGGGGCTCCCGGATGAGCTGATCGTTTTAATAAACAGTTATCTTATGCCATCTCCAAATCAATTTCCTGGAGAGATCTTAGAAAAATTAGAAGACACAATTATATTCTTTTCCAGCTCTAAACAATTAAAAAATATCTTAGAAAACGAAGTTATTGCAACCATTCGAAGTAAGATCGATCAATATCTCGCTATACAAAATTCAAAAAAAGAAAACTTATTACAGCTTGCTATCGAGGAAAAAAAATACAACGTTGCTCATCTACTTATCAAAGCAGGCTTCAACCCAGATTCATTAACAACCGGTAATCTTACAATGCTATTCGCTTGGGCTATCAGTAATGGCCATACAGAGATAGCTCAAATATGCTTTGCCCTTATTCCTTCAAGAGATTATCAATCACTTGTTACTATGCAGGACAAATCAAAAGAAACTCTTTTGCATAAAGCATGTCAAACCAATAATCAAGCTTGCGTTCTATTCCTTTTAGATAATGGAGCTCAAGTTAACGCTTTAGATGATAATGGCTATACAGCGTTAGATGATGCAGCTCGCACAGGCAATTTAGATGCCGTAAAATTGTTAGTAAAACATAATGCGGATGTCAATCTCAATCACCGAAATACTCGAGCTTCTTTCAAATTAAGTCCTCTGTTTCATGCAATCACGTCGAACCATCACGAGATCGTGCAATTCTTACTAGACAATGGCGCAAACGCAAATATAAAAACCAGCTGGGGTCTTACTCCCTTAACCTGTGCTAAAATTATCTCTCACGGATGTTCTCATGATGAGATATTGGGTATACTATTGCGCCATGGAGCTGTTGATGATAATTTTGAGAATGTAGACAAAGATAAGACCTTGTCTTTTGCAATATATCTTGAGCATGATTCAGTTGAAAGCATAAGGTTGCTTCTAAGAGAAGGAGCTTCGCTTGAGGCTAATACAAGAGGGCGCACTCCTCTTATCTCTGCGATAGCTTACAATCGTTTAAATATAGCTAAATATTTAATTGATCGAGGTGCAAATATCCATGCAAAAACCTATACAGGCAATACAGCCTTATCTGCTGCGATTTTAGGGCAAAATATAACAGCATGTGCATTATTAATACAATATGGTGCAAAGATTAATGATCGCACTGAAAATGGCATGCCTATAATATTTCACTGCATCGCTTACTTAAATGAAGAGATGATACTTTTCCTTATCGCGCATGGACTCAATGTTAATTGTGCTGACCAAGGACCAAGATTCGACTCTCTTCTAATAATGATAATACAACAAACCTCTGCTAAATCGACACTTGAAAATAGATACAAAATAGCAAAGATTTTAATCAAGAATGGCGCAGAAGTAAATTATATAAGACCAAGTGATACCGCCACGCCCTTAAGGCTATCGGCTCGTTATAATCATTTGCTTATTGCTCGCCTATTAATTAAGAATGGTGCCAACATTCATTGTACAAGTAAAAGCGGAAAAACAGCTTTGGATTTGGCAATTGAAAATAAAAACACCGAAATGATGGTTTTGCTAACCGAAGCAAAAAACAAACGTAATAAAAAGAAATAATTTTACATTATCTCTTTTATAAACATAAAAGTGAGCGCTAGTTTGACGTGCATAAACTAGCGCTCACTTTTGACTTGGACGCCTAAAATTCAATAATTTTTTCACCCGAATTTATATTATAAAAGAATACTTTTCCGCTCTATTTGATATAAATATAAGGTAAACTATAAACTTACAATCAATTTTATCACGCAATTATAGAGAGCAAGATGCACAAAAAGTATAAATTATCCGTTTTTATTTTTAGAAGAGATTTGCGCTTAGAAGACAATACCGGTCTCATTGCAGCACTTGAAAACTCAGAACAAGTCATTCCCTGTTTTATCTTAGATCCAAATCAGATCACCAATAAAAATGCTTACAAAAGCGAAAACAGTTTACAGTTCATGTTCGATTCTTTACATGATCTAAATAATCAATTAGATCACAAAAATGCCAAGCTTTATCTATTCCATGGACAACCTCAAGACGTATTAAAAAATATAATCAAAGAATTACCGATCGATGCTCTATTCGTAAATAGAGACTACACGCCCTATAGCAAAGATCGCGATGACGCAATACAGAACCTGTGCGAAGACCTAGATATCGCATTTGAATCTTACAGCGATTTACTGTTAAACGAGCCTGAAAATATCAAGACCAAGCAAGGCAAACCATACACGGTATATACCGCATTTCTTCATACTTGTTCAAAAATTCCTGTATCAAAGCCTCAAAAAAATAAGTCTGATAATTATTATACTAAAAAAATAAAGACTGCGGTTTCGGATAAAATTTTTATAGATATTTTGCCTGAAAAAAATGCGGCTATTAATGTAACTGGTGGCAGAAAGAACGGTCTTGCTATCCTCAAGAACATTGCTGATTTTGCAGATTATCCGGAACAACGAAATATTTTAACGTACAAAACTACCATGTTGGGCGCTCATAATAAGTTTGGCACCTGCTCCATTCGGGAAGTGTATCATGCAATTGCTGATACTTTTTCACAAGAACATACTCTTATAAATGAACTTTACTGGCGCGATTTTTTTACCCATGTAGCCTGGAATTTTCCTTATGTTTTTGGTAATGCATTTCATCCTAAGTTCGATAAATTACCATGGTCACATGATACAAAAGAATTTAAAGCTTGGTGTGACGGTGAAACAGGATTCCCTGTTGTTGATGCCGCGATGAGGCAGCTCAATACTACGGGTTTTATGCATAACAGAGCAAGAATGATAGTCGGATCATTTTTAACTAAAGATTTACATATTGATTGGCAGCTCGGTGAAAAATATTTTGCTCAAAAATTGGTTGATTATGATCCATCAGTAAACAATGGCAACTGGCAGTGGGTGGCATCAACTGGTTGTGATGCGCAACCTTATTTTAGAATTTTTAATCCCTGGCTCCAACAGAAAAAATTTGATCCGGATTGCTCCTATATTAAAGAATGGATTCCTGAATTAAGATCGGTTGATCCTAAAATCATACATACTTGGTACAACGAAACAAAACCGATAAATAAGTATCCATTGCCAATAGTTGATCATGCAAAAGAATCTAAGTTAGCATTAAGCTACTACAAAAAAGTGGGAATCTAATAGTTAATCGCTAAACTTCTTCCTCTGAAAGAACCAAAAGCTGCTTACCCTTAAACGCAATACCAAGCAATTTTATATTTGTTATTCCCAAGTCTTTAAGCTCTTGGGCATAGCACTTTGCTTTAATTTGCTCCATCGCTTTTTGTACAGACTCTTCTAAGGTCTCTTTATCTGAATGCACTTTCTTAAATTCTATAACATACCCCAACATAGATCTGTCCTTGGGGATCAGCATAATATCATAACGGCCATAGCCACTTTCACGATTTGATTTTATTTGGTATTCATCCGCCAAAAGAACCAATAAGCCCAAAACAAACAAATGATAACTTCTTTCCGGTTCATTGCCGGGTAAATCATACATACTCTTGCTATTCATCACAAATTCTTGCAATAAGATGCTAAAGGTAGAAACATCACCTGATTTGATAGCTGTTAATAATTTCTGAGGAGTTGATGTTTGCAAGGAAGCCCTAAGGAAATACTCTAAAAAATCTTTATATAAGAACTTTATTTCTTTGTTTGGGATTACTAAATCACAATGTATAGATCCTTCGATCAGCTCTAATTTAGTGTAAGTGAGATACCCAGTGAACAGAAGAAGGGTCCATAATGCTTTTGCATCCACTTCTATCTCTGCAAATACTAATTTTTTTTCTACAATTTTTTCTATAGTTCGATTTGATAACAGAAGCTCAAAGTCATCTTTAAACGCAACTCCAGCCTTAGCAATGAAAGCCTTTATAAGCTCATTGTCACTAGTATTAACCCAATATGGCTCTATTAGCCCTTTGTTTTTCACACATCCAAGCAATGACCATGGATTATAAACAGTATTTTGTCCAAATCTGTAACCATTATACCAATCTTGAATTTCTTTATTTTTATCTGTTAAATTATAATCCTTGAGTAATTGCACAACTTCTTGCTGAACAAAACCAAATTTATCTTGAAAATCAGTATCAAGAACGGTATAAACCCATAAGTTATTTAATCCAGTGAAAACACCTTCTTTGGCTAGCATTAAAATACCAGTTAAAACACCCTTTTCTAGGTATTCATTGTCTTTTAAAACACCACCCAAAAGAGATCTTATAAAAGAGACTACTTCTTTGTAATAACCATTACTATACCCCGAATGTACAGGTACATCATACTCATCAATCAACACGACCACACGTTTTCCCGTTGATTTAAACAATAACTCTGAGAGCATACGCAAACTATCACCATAATCGGTCTCATTGGCTATACCATTTTTTATATTATTATATTTTATTAGTTCAGGCTCTAATATTTCAGGCTTAATGTATGAATAATTATATTTAAATTCAGCAGATATCACCGTTACTAATTTTTCATAAGCCTTTTGCCAATTTAATTCTTTAGTGTCTTTAAAAGTTAGGTAAATGACTGGATACTTCCCTTGAAGTTTTCTATAACTTTCATAAAGCCATATCTCGGTATTTTCAAAAAGATAACTAGTGCTTTCAGTCGTCTTCTCAAAAAAATATTTTAACATCGACATATTTAGGGTCTTCCCAAATCGCCGCGGTCTGGGAAAGAGTAAGATCGATGCGCTATCCTCTAATATTCCTTTGATTAAAAGAGTCTTATCAACATAATAATAGTTATCTTCTATTATTCTTTTAAAATCACTTATACCTATAGGCAAATTTTTCATCTTATATTCCGTTACCCTATCTAGAACTACTCAACATATGAACTATCCGCAGAAAGAACCAAAAGCTGCTTGCCCTTAAACGCAATGCCAAGCAATAGTATATTTGTTATTCCCAAGTCTTTAAGCTCTTGGGCATAGCACTTTGCCTTAATTTGCTCCATCGCTTTTTGTGCTGACTCTTCTAAACTTTCTTTATCTGAATGCACTTTCTTAAACTCTATAACATAACCTAACTTAGAACGGTCTTTGGGAATCAACATAATATCATATCGACCATAGCCACTCTCACGATTGGATTTAACTTGGTATTCATCGGCCAATAGAACCAATAAACCTAAAACAAATAGATGATAACTCCGTTCTGGTTCATTGCCAGGCAGATCGTACATGCTCATGCTATTCACCACAAATTCTTGCAGCAATATGCCAAAGGTAGAAATGTCGCCTGATTTGATAGCTGTTAACAAAAGTTCAATTTTAGTAGTCCCCAAAGAAGCTTTAAAAAAGTATCTTAAAAAATCTCTATACAAAAACCTTATTTCTTTATTAGGAATTACAAGATTACAATAAGCAACCCCTTCAATAAGCTCACATTCCGTATAAGTTAAATAGCCAGTAAAAAGCAAAAGAGACCAAACAGAAGTAGAACTATCTTTAAGGTTCGGAAATATTATAAATTGATCTATCTCTTTTTTTATAGCCTGATCTGATAATAACAACTCAAAATCTGATTTTACCGCAAAAACAGCAATAAGATCCTTAATAAGCTCATTATCACTTGTATTTACCCAATATGGTTTTAATTCTCGTTCATCTAAAAAATTAAGCATTGACCATGGGTTATATATAACATTATTTCCGAATTTATAACCATTATACCAACTTTGGACATCATCAAGCATATTTAGCATATCATAATCTTTGAGTAGTTTTTCAACTTCAGCTTGAGTAAACCCAAATTGAGTATCAAATTTACTGCTTATTAAAGAATAGCTTTTTAAATTATTCAAACCAGTTAATATACCCTCTTTAGCTATCATTAAAATACCAGTTAATATACCCTTCTCCAGATATTCATTATCTTTCAAAACACCACTCAACAATGATTTAATAAATGAGGTTACTTCCTTGTAATAGCCATTGCTATAGCCTGAATGTATCGGCACATCGTATTCATCTATCAATACAATCACACGCTTTCCGGTTGATTTAAACAATAGTTCTGAAAGCATACGCAAACTATCACCATAATCGGTCTCAGCTGCTGTACGATTTCGTATAGTATTGTATTTAATCAATTCAGGCTCTAGTACTTCAGGCTTGATAAATGAATAATGATATTTAAATTCAGCAGATATAATTGTTACTAATCTTTCATAAGCCTTTTGCCACGTCAGTTCTTTTGTATCTTTAAAGGTCAAATAGATAACAGGATAATTTCCTTGGAGTTCTTTATATTCTTTGTGTTGCCATATTTTAGTATTTTCAAAAAGATAACTATTGCTTACGGTTGTCTTCTCAAAAAAATATTTTAACATCGACATATTTAGAGTTTTACCAAATCTGCGAGGACGAGGAAATAATAATATTTTAGCAGAAGCCTCTTTTATTTCTTTAACCAAAAGAGTCTTATCAACATAATAGTAGTTGTCATCTATAACTTCTTTAAAGTCACTTATACCTATAGGCAAATTTTTCATCTTATATTCCGTCAATAAGTTTAGAGCTATTAATCATATTACCTTAAAAAAACACCCAAATCCAAGCTTTATAAAAACAATCAAAATCAAAGAATTTTACTTGATTTTACATGCTCTAATGATTGATCATTCATAAGAATTCAGGCTACTATTAGGCCCATAAAATAATGCTTATGAAAGGCCAAAGTGAAATCAGCAACACTTATACTTCCCAATCAAATTTTTGAAAAGCATGAGATACTTAACAAATCTCGCCCTATCTATTTATGTGAGCATCCCACCTTTTTTACCAAGTTTACTTATCACAAACAAAAGCTAATCTTGCATCGAGCATCTCTAAAACATTATTATGATTTTTTAGTAGATGCTGGTTTCGAAGTTTACTATCTTGAATTTGACCAAAATTTATTTGCAAGGCTCGCAAAAGATACCATAAAAGCAATCCATTTAGCGGATATCGCAGATAACAATTTGGCATTGGAGTTTAATCAGAATGCAAAAAAGCATTCGATTAAAATAATATATTACGATAGTCCTATTTTTTTGAATACCCTTGATTTGATAGAAAATGATTTTGATCCCCAAGCTGATCATTATTTCATGACCTCTTTTTATATCAAGCAAAGAAAGCGTCTCAACATTTTGTTAGAACATGGTAAACCAATCGGCGGCAAATGGAGTTTCGATCCAGAGAATCGGCAGAAGCTTCCAGCGCAGATTGAAAAGATACCTAAAATCTGGATACCTAAAAAGAATAACTATGTAACTGAGGCTATTAATTATGTTGAACATAACTTTAAAGATAATTACGGGAATGTGGATACTTTTATATATCCCATTAATTTTGATGATGCTAACGCATGGTTTGAAAATTTTTTAGAGAACAGGCTAGCAAACTTTGGTGCGTATGAAGATGCAATGGATTCCAAAAATCCATTTCTCTTTCATTCGCTCTTGAGCCCCTTGCTGAATACTGGCCTTTTAAATCCAATGGATATAATCACTAGAACTCTAGAATTTTCGAAATATAACACTATTCCGCTCAATTCTCTTGAAGGCTTTATTCGACAAATAATAGGCTGGCGCGAATACGTCCGATCCATATATACAATTAAAGGCGAGTTCCAACGGAACGCTAACTTCTTTAACAATGGAAACAAGCTACCTGAATCATTTTGGACTGGCGAAACAGGCATAGAGATTTTAGACCAGCTCATCATTCAACTACAAGATACTGCCTATTCTCATCACATTGAACGCCTCATGGTTTTTGGCAATTTCATGCTGCTCTGCTCAATAGATCCGAATGATTCTTATAAATGGTTTATGGAAAATTTTATAGATGCTTATGATTGGGTAATGGTACCAAATGTCTATGGCATGAGCCAATTTTCTGATGGCGGATTAATGGTAACTAAACCATACATTTCAAGCTCAAATTATATCTTGAAAATGAGTAACTTTAAAAAAGGATCGTGGTGTGAAATTTGGGATGCTCTCTACTGGAACTTTATTTATCAGAATCAGACTACCATCGCTCAAATACCCCGACTAAAAGTAATGATAAGCTATTTAAAAAAAATTGATAATCAAAAGCTAAAAATGCACATTAGCAGGGCAAATAAATTTTTAGATACATTTTTATCTCCATAACCTTATTCAAAAACTAATGCCCAAGAAGGGCATTAGTTAACATAAGACGATATTATGACGTTAAGATTGTTGAAAAGAGACAAATCTCATTTCACTTTAAAACATCTTAGTCAATTATAGGTAAAATTTTCATTCCTGAATGCTTTGACGATTCAGCTGACTCGTCCTTTTTTTCACAAGGACCATCACAAAGTATTACTCTTTTAGCTCCGCCAGCGTCATCTTTTTCATTACCCGTATCCATTAACTTGGAACCAATGTAATTTTTATACTCAAGCCAACCAGGAGTACCGGTTGCTGAACCAATGACTTTACCAACATTTTTAAATATTTTATCATCGTTTCCTGGCCCTTCACAAACCACCATACACTCATGGTGCTTTGTTTGCTGTGGACTATAAATTACATGACATACTGCACCGGATCGTATATTAACGCTGTTGCCGTGAGTATTAAGATGTTCTTTAATAAATAATTCTTTGTGACCAAATAGAGCAGTAGTAAAAAGAGTCGCCATTATTATAACAGAACTCAACATAAAATTAGACTTCATAAAAACCTCCGTATCTATAGTTAATTCTACTCTAACTATACATAATTGAAGAGTAAAAACTCAATATTCCCCATCACTATTAAGTTATCTTTTAAAGTTACGGCGAATTTTAACTCTGATAATCGGTTGTATAGAGTATACTATACTTGCCCATATCTCATATTGATCTGCGTTCAAATCAATTTTCAAATATCTTATTAGTCAGTAGTCCTTCAAAACCTATAAGCAGTTTTTGTATTTCTTTAGATTGTTGATTTTTTTCTATCCATTTATCATTTACTTTCTTTATACCAATGCATAGACCACAGAGAACAACAAACCCTAAGTTCATCTTAATATTAGGGTCAACGATTGTTATCATTAAGCCCACTATCATGCTTATTGCAAAAAAAAGTATAGGTTCAAAGCATACAATAGCTGCTATCAAAATAGCTACCAAAACAACCCCGGAATCCAAAGTAATTATTCCTTTGTACCCCGTAATAATTGCCAAACTAATACCCAAACATCTTAACGCATCCTTGCATCCATATATAAGCACCGGAAGATTATTATCTACTTCCTTTAGAAGAAAGCTAGATCTACCTTGCAATTTTTTCAATAATTTTCGCAAGTCTTCTTTCGCATAATTAGGAGCATCGTCATTAAGCCCTAATTTATCCTTTAGATCATTAAAGTACTTCACTAATTCATGCTTAGCTTCGACAAACTGGCAAGTCTTAACCAAGTTGCTAAAAGTTCCCATAAATTCATCAAATGATTCCTGTATGGTTTCCCCAATTATATAGATTACTTCACCATCTTTTTGAATTCCCTCAAAACAATTAACTGTCTTTTCTCTTGCATTAAACCTCATACCAAAAAGCGAGGTTCCCGAAAAAATCAAAATTAATAATAATGAAAACCTAATTTGTGATAACATCAAAATCCCCCTCTAAGAAAACAAATACCTGTAAAGTGTTCCAGAAACACAGTAATTATAAAGTGATACATCTGATTGACACATAAAAAATTTTACGTACATTTACGATATAAAGAAACTGATTGATTTTTAAACAACCTTACTGAAAGACATAACAATGAAAAAATATTTAGTCCGTTTTTTATTTGCACTATGCTCTGCACATATAGTTCAAACGATGGAGCTTGAGCAGTATAATCAAGAAATTCCTGCATTACATGCTATCAAAACGATGGATAAACAAATACGCCATATTTACCAAAAATTAATTAACGTATTAATTGAAGCCAGCGGAAGAGACGACGGCACACTAGTAATTGGAAATATATTAAGCGAACTCAAGAGTGCAAATGTACAAAATAGTGATAACCGCACCCCACTTTATGAAGCATGTGAAAAGGGATGCTTAAATAACGTAAACTTATTATTAGAGTTTGGCGCTGATCCAAATCGTGGCATACCTTATGAGACACCTCTCATGGTTGCCGTTAAAAACGGACACCTGGCAGTTGTTCAAAGATTATTACTAGAGAAAAGTATTGAAGTAGATGCCCAACATATGTATCTCACCTATCTTCCAAAAAGCGATTATACCGCCCTCATGCATGCCGTTAGTGATAATTATTCGTTACGTATGGCATGCAAGCAAACGCCACAACTCCGACGCAATTTAATAATGGCCCTGCTGTCTGCTCATGCAAATCGCTATCTCAAAAATAAAAACAATGAAACAGCTAGTGATATCGCTGCTAAAAATGGCTTTGATGATTTAGTAGAATTAATAAACACTATTACCTTTTTTTAAGTAAGTAAGAAGATTCGGCAAAATTGCTTGTAAAAAAACAAAAGTACCTTGCAATTTGGAAGTTCGACTTCTAAATTGCAAGGTACTTTTGCATTTAACTCTTAGCGAGTGTGCCTTACTTCATTTTCATGTTTTCTACAAACAATCCAAAGTTATCTATAATTGACTCAAGAGGTTTTTAAATGCATATAAAGCATGCGCATTAGTTTCTACATCAAGAGCTAATACAAAAAGGCCCACATAGTGCTTGTCGATAGTTGCTGTTAGGAAGATTAGTAATTTGTGCCACGGCTTGTGGCACTTTTTCATAAGCAAAAAAACGCTTGCATTCTAAAGATATTTCGACGAGAGAATCCTCCTAATCCAGGAAATTCTCTGATATCTGACGCCAGCTTTTCAACAGAATTAGAGCCCCATCCCTTTTTTTTCTGCTTTGTATAACGCATAACAGTGCTACCGTTTTATGAGCAAGACTATCACATTTGAAGCTGAATCCAGCCTTAAAATAAGATAGCTCCGGCTTTTAATTGGACCATTTTTCAAACATTAAAAAGCATGCTACCGTAGAAATAATAAAACTATTTTGGTGACCAAATAATTATGCATACTAAAATTTTTTCTGCTACTACTATTGGTATAGAAACGTACCTTGTCGACGTAGAAGTTGATATCGCTTATGGATTATTACATTTCTTTATTGTTGGATTACCTGATATTGCAATCAAAGAAAGCAAGCAAAGAGTTACTACAGCCTTAAAAAACAGTTCAATTAAACTGCCCGAAAGAAAAATTACCGTAAATCTAGCCCCTGCTGATTTAAAGAAAGAAGGAACACTTTTTGATTTACCTATTGCTATGGGTATTTTAGTAGCATCCCAGATTGTGGAAGTCGATGCTAAGTTCTTAGAAGAAACATTGTTTTTAGGAGAACTATCTCTTGATGGAACGATTAAACCAATT